>Ga0075480_10000206_pt1 | contig 32853 bp, 26 predicted proteins | sample DEB08_DNA_7_FD_81590 | JGI IMG/M metagenome (GOLD analysis project Ga0075480, IMG submission 81590) | Aqueous microbial communities from the Delaware River and Bay under freshwater to marine salinity gradient to study organic matter... | ecosystem: Environmental > Aquatic > Marine > Coastal ... | reverse complement strand
GGTCGGCGTGATTTTCTTCGCCATCGCCTGGGAAGTGGCGCTGCTTGCGTTCATGCCCGTGCCGCTCATCCTGTGGGGCTCCTTCCGCTACCAGCGCGCGTTGGAGCCGAAGTACCTGAGCGTGCGCGATGCGGCCGGGGACCTCAACGCCTTGCTTGAGAACGACATTGGAGGCATGACCACCATCCAATCCTTCACCGCGGAGCCTCTGGAAGCAGCGCGATTGATGGAACTCAGCGAAGCGTACCGGGCCCGGAACCGTGAGGCCATTCGCTTGTCTGCCGGCTTCGTTCCGCTGATTCGAATGGCCATCCTTGTCGGTTTCACGGGCACGTTGTTGCTCGGCGGCTGGTTCACCTTGGAAGGCACCCTTGAGGTCGGCGCATACTCGGTTCTCGTGTTCATGACCCAGCGCCTCCTGTGGCCACTGACCCGCCTTGGAGAGACCTTCGACCTCTACCAACGGGCGATGGCGTCCACGGCCCGAATCCTCGACCTCGTCGAATCTCCAGACAGTTTGATGGACGGCGACGTCGATCCTTCACGGGAGGAGGCCGCCTCGTCCTCCCTGCGCTTGGAGAACATCACCTTCGCCCACCCCGGGCGAGAAACCGTCCTCGACGGCATCACCGTGGACATCGATGCCCAGACCACCGTGGGCATCGTTGGTTCAACGGGTTCGGGCAAAACCACGCTGATTCGGCTGCTGATGCGCTTCATCGACCCCGACGAAGGCGCCGTCACGTGGTGTGGGCATGACCTCCGTTCATGGTCCACGCAATCCTTGCGCGCCAAGATGGCCTTGGTCGATCAGCACGTCACGCTCTTCCCGACAAGCGTGCTGGAGAACATTCGCTACGGGCGACCCGGAGCCACCGACGAGGAGGTGAAGGAGGCGGCGAAGGCGGCCGAGGCTGATGCGTTCATCCGCTCCTTCCCGGACGGTTACGGCACCTTGGTCGGCGAAGGTGGTCACCGCCTGTCCGGCGGTCAGCGGCAGCGCCTGGCTTTGGCTCGGGCGGTGCTGAAGGACGCCCCCGTGCTCATTTTGGACGAAGCAACCTCGGCGGTCGACAACGAGACGGAAGCGGCCATCCAACGCTCGCTCCACAACGTGTCCGAGGGGCGCACAACGGTCATCATCGCTCATCGCCTGTCGACCGTTCGTCACGCGGACCGCATCTTGGTCCTTGAAGGAGGGGCGGTCGTCGAGTCGGGTTCCCACGAAGACCTGTTGGAACAACAAGGGCTCTACCATCGCCTTTGGTCCGTTCAGACGGGTTCAAGGTGAACCGGTTCAGGCGTGTTTCAGTCCAGCCTCCAACGACCAACGGCGCCATGAATCGGGGCAAAGGGCGGCCAACGGCCACCACATCAACGTCAGCACCACCACCAGCACGGCCGACAAGGCCACGCTGGGCGAATCGATCGAACGGTTCAGCACCCAGAGCAAAGGCGTATGCGCGACGTAGACGGTCAAACTGAGGCGCCCAAGGCGGTTCAAAGAAGGAAGCCGGGCGAGCCTCGCTCCGCTCGCCCACAGAAGCAAGACGCCGGTGCTGGCCGCCAACAAAAACGGAGGATTGGCCGGGAAGAAGGTCAGAAGGGCTTGCCCGTTTGGGCTGGTCGGTGCAGCCCAGGGCACGTCGGTCTGGAGTGCATGAACCAGCAGCGCAGCACAGGTGACGATGCCAGCGGCAACCCAACCCGTCGCCGGCCGTTGCATGGCTGCCCCGTGGAGGCGCAACATGACGCCCAACCACGCCAACGCACACCACGGCACGAAGGGGTACAGTCCGGTCAGGAGAAGGTGCATGGCCACGTCTCCAGGTCCGTCAACGGCGACCCGCGCGTCCCACGCGGACGGGCCTTGGAGCGAGGGTGCGAAGAGGATCAGCACGGGTGCAAGGATGGCGGTGACGCGGGCGGTTCGTTCAACGGCTGGGGTGGCGTGGGTCCACGGAACGAGGGCCAACAGGGCAAACAAGGACAGCACACCGGGCGTGAACGGTTCGTAGAGGTGTGGGGCACACAGGTTCACCACCACTTGCGCACACAGCAACAGGCCTGCCCTGCGGAGTCTTGAGGCAAAGGGCCGCGGCCTTCCCGCCGCCCCCCAGCCGGCCAAGACCACGAACAAAGGGGCGGCCAGCCCACCGAGTCCGGCCACAAGGTAGCCAAGGGCCGTCGTCTGACCGATGGCGGGCGGTGGGGCCGTTGCCGCAACGTGAACCATGACCATCAGGAGCACGGCACAACCGCGGAGTGCGTCGATGTCGTCACGGCGCACGGTGGCGGAGGCCGTGGACAGGGCACCACCTCAATTCGAGCGGTTTCGAACGTGTTCCACGGCGTTTCGGAAGATCTGCAGGCCTTCCCCTTCCCACGCTCCGAGGCTTCGCTCTTCGATGGGAATGCTCGCTTCTGCCTCCGGGGCCGTGTAGCGTGTGTGGTCCGGATGCAGCCACTTGGCATAGATCGCTTCAGGATGGGGCATCAACCCAAACACGAGACCTGTGGCGTCGCAGACGCCTGCAATGTTGCGCGCAGAACCGTTTGGTGAAAGCGGGTAAGGCAGACGTTCATCGCTCCGGCCTTCGCCCTTGGGCGCGGTCGGATCGACGTACCGTACCACGAGTTGGTGGGCTTCGTCCATCGCGTCGAGCACCGTTTCGTCGTCAACGACGAAACGGCCCTCGCCGTGCCGCACCGGGCAATCGATGCGGGTGAGGCCCTGCGTCCACACGCAAGGACTCTCGGGGTCGAATTCAAGGGTCACCCAACGGTCTTCGTAGCGGCCACTTTCGTTGAGCGCCAAGGACGCGCGCTGCTCAAAGTCAGGCGTGAGGTCACCGTTGGCAGGGGGGCCCGGCAACAGTCCGGTCTTGACCAAGACCTGGAAGCCGTTGCAAATGCCGATGACCGGGCCACCGTTCGCGACAAAGTCACGCAGCGGTTCGCGCAGCGCGAAGCGCAAACGGTTCCCGAGCAGACGGCCGCTCCCGAGGTGGTCACCAAAGGAGAACCCGCCGGGAATGGCCAGGATGTCGTAGGAAGAAAGCACGTCCGGCGAGGCGATGAGTCGGTTGACGTGGAGGCGCTCGGCTTCTGCACCCACAAGGCGGAACACCGCCGCAGTTTCGTGATCGCAGTTGATCCCGAAGCCAAACAACACCGCAACACGAACGGTGGACATCAGCGCTCACCCCCAACGGGAAGGGCGAGTGGTGCCTTCCATGCGGCCACCATGTCGTCAACGGCCACGTCGATCAGCACGTCATAACCGTCCTCGACCACCAGACGCCCTCCGGCAACCACGAGTCCGATGAGCGTCAGGCCGTGTTGTTCCAAGGCATCGCAGACCTCGGCTTCGTGAAGCGCTTCGACACCGATGACGATGCGCCCGAGGGACTCGCCCCACAGCTGTCCGAAGGTGTCTGCGCCATCGAGGCCGAGTCCATCGAGGTCGATCATCGCGCCGCGGCGTCCTCCAATGCACATTTCGGCCAAGGCGACACCGAGTCCACCCTCGGAGCAATCGTGGGCGGTGCGAATGCGCCCCGCTGCAATTTCAGCGGACAAAGCGGCGTAGGCCTCGCGTTGAGCCTCAGGGTCATCCATGGCGGGAACGGTCCCGCCGATGCCGGCGGCTTCGCCGGCTTCGCTGAGCATGCTCGCCACTTCTGAGGCCCCGAGCTCCTGCCTGCAGCGGCCGAAGAGATAGAGGCGTTCGCCTTCTCGCTTCAGGTCCGAGGTGGCGGTCATCCTCACGTCAGGATGATCGCCAAAGAGCGAGAACAGCATGGTGGGAGGGATGGAAATCTTGTCCGCACCGCTTCCGTAGTCGTTCTTCATCGAATCCTTGCCCGAGACGCATGGGACGCGGTAGGCCCGGCACATCCGTTCCAACTCACGGTTGGCACGAACGAGTTGGGCGAGTTTGAACCGCCCGTCTGGGGTTTTCTCAGAGACGATGGGGTCGGGCCAACAGAAGTTGTCGAGGCCCGCCATTCGGTCGACGTCAATGCCCACGCACACCGCGTTTCGCACCGCCTCGTCGACCGCAGCAACGACCATGGCTCCTGCGTCAAGATCGGCATAACGTGGCACGATGCCGTTGCTGATCACAAGGCCGCGGCTGGAACCGTGCAGCGGAGCGATGACGGCAGCATCGGCGGGACCGTCGCGCTCAACGCCCACGAAGGGTTTGACTGCGGTTTGGGCGATGACCTCGTGGTCGTATTGACGCACCCAGTCTTCCTTGCTGGCCACGTTTGGTCGGGCGAGCAAGCGGAGCAGGAGGTCGTTGTGATCCGGGGTTTCCGGTGCAACGAATGTGGCGTGCTCGGGCGGGGACCACACGCTCTCCAAGCGAAGTTGTGGAACGCCGTCATGGAGGAACTCCAGCGGCAACAAGGCGACGACGTCGTCGCCGTGCCGCACCAAAAAGCGCCCGTCGTCGGTGAAGGTGGCGACCACCGTCGCTTCCACCTCGTGGATGGCGGCCATCGCCTCGAAGGCTTCGGCATGATGCGGGTGGACCGCGACGGTCATGCGCTCTTGGGATTCGGAGACGAGGATTTCCCACGCCGAGAGGCCCACTTGCTTCAGCGGAGCTGCGGCGAGGTCGATCTCCACGCCGCCCGTCTGTTCGGCCATCTCACCGATGGACGAAGAGATGCCCCCTGCACCGTTGTCGGTGATGCTGGCGATGAGCCCCGCATCGCGTGCTTCGAGGATCATGTCGAGCATTTTCTTCTGCGTGATGGGGTCGCCGATTTGCACGGCGCTCGAGGGGGAATCTTCGGTCAACTCAAGCGAGGAGAAGGTGGCGCCGTGGATGCCGTCTGCACCGATGCGCCCCCCGACCATGTACACCAAATCGCCCGGTTCTGCGGTCTTGGCATGACCCGGGCGGCCGTCGGGCAAGGTGGCCGGCATCAGGCCGACCGTACCGCAGTACACCAGCGGCTTGCCGATGTAGCGGTCGTCGAAGACGATCGCTCCGTTCACCGTTGGGATGCCCGATTCGTTGCCACCGACGCGAACGCCTGCATGCACGCCACGAAGCACTCGGCTGGGATGAAAGAGGTTGGACGGAAGGTCGCCTTCCCAATTGGGTGGGCCGAAGCAGAACACGTCGGTGTTGGCGATGGGGCGGGCGCCCAGCCCGGTGCCCAGAATGTCTCGGTTGACGCCGACGATGCCGGTCATGGCCCCGCCGTACGGGTCGAGCGCCGACGGCGAATTGTGGGTTTCTGCCTTCATGCACACGCTCCACTCGTCGTCCCAAGCGATGACACCTGAGTTGTCGTGGAACACAGAAAGAAGCCACGGCATTTGCTCCTGCATGTCGAGGGTGGGTCGCATGATGTGCGTCTTGAACAGGGAATCGATCTCCGTGTCCTCGCCGGTCTCCTCGTCACGGTGATGGATGTGGGCGGCGAAGATCTTGTGCTTGCAATGTTCGCTCCACGTCTGCGCCAAACACTCCAACTCCACGTCGGTCGGGGCGTGGGGAGGCAGGCCAAGCGCAGCGCGCGCCGCCTGAACCTCGGGGTCGCGGTAATGGTCACGGATGGTTTGCATTTCCTCGAGGTTCAAGGCAAGCAGTCCTTCCTCGGAGAGGCGAATCAGCGCCTCGTCCTCGATTTCGAGATCCACGGCGGCGGGGGGTTGTGCTTCGACGGCGGGTCGCTCGGGATAGCCGAGTTGTCGCCAACCGTCCGCGCCAGGCGCCGATTGAATCAGGGCACGCTCGATGAGGGGGTTGTGCAAACTGGCCGCGATGGCCGCCTCATCGGCGCCGTCAGGCAGGCCGTAGAAGGCATAGGTCAAGTCCGTCGCGACGCCTGTTCCTTCGACCTTCGCCTCTGGGAAGAGGGTCCGCAAGCCGTCCAGGGCGGCGCTGCCTGCGTTGTCCGTCACGCCCGGCTTGAAGCCGATGGTGACGACGAGGTCCGGTGCATCTGGGAACAGGGTGTCGTCGTCAAGCCATGCCGAGGCAAGGCGGCCGACTTCGATGATTGGATCCACGAACAGGTCGTCGACGCGTTCGCCAAGGACATCGGCGGGCATGGGGCTACGCACCACAAATCCACAGATGGAGCGCACCTGAGCAACGTCGAGTTCGAGGTCTTGCATGAGCCGTGCTTTGACGACGTTGCCGCGCACGTCCACGGCTTGTCCGTCGAGCCTCGGGGTCACCTCAACGCGGACGTCGTGCATGATGCTCCCTCGGTGCATTCGTCAGGCGCTGAGCACGCTCCTTGAACACTTTGACCGATGCGGCTTCTTGCGTGGGTCGGCGACAGGTGTTGATAGCCCCGCTCGCATGCCGGATTCTATGCAGCCCAAGCGACCAGAAGAAGGGGGCATCGTCTGCCCGCATTGTTTGCACGTGATGACCGGACGGGACACCGAACCGCATGGCAAGCGAGAGGTGGTTCCGGAGCACACCACGGATTGGCCGAGGTGGACCTTGGCCAGCATTCGAAACCCCGGTGATCCGTTGAACAAAGGCGCCGACGCCATCAAGCAAATCTGGTGCGGCGCGTGCCATGCCCTGCTGCACACCGCCTTTCTGCCTTGGCAACCAAAACGAACGCACTGATCAGTGGGCGTGCCCCAAACCAAGCAGTTCAGCAAGCACGAGAAGCGAGGCCAGCGCGATGAATCCGGCCACGGCGAAGGCGAGGTCGCTCCTTTCCGTCTCGGGCCGATGCACGTCAGGCAAGGTTTCCATGGTCGCCACATAGAGCAGGGTGCCGCCAGCGAAGAGCATCGCCACACCGATCCATCCCATCGGAAGGCCTGAGAGCAAGAAGTACGCCACGACGATGGACACGGGCGTGGATGCCGCGAAGATCCCCACGTCCTTGTAGACGCCCCATTCGTCGTCGTGGTCGTTGAGGCTGAAGACCCCGAGGGTGATGGCTCCAGGGAATTTATGAATCAGCACAGCCAACAGAATCAACAGCCCAACCGCCGTGTTTCCGCTCGCTGCTGCAGCGCCGATGGCCAAGCCGTCTGTGGCCGCGTGAAGCGTCAAGCCAAACACGGCCGAGCGGTTGGACCCGTGGTCGTGCGTGTGATGATCATGACCGATGCCAAAGGCATCGAAGAGAAACATGCTCAGGAACCCCAACGCCAAGGCCCCCCCGAGCACCACGGTGCTGAGTTCGTTTTCCTCGTCGTCGTGGTGGTGAAGGTCGACATCGTTCAACAAATCGCGGACGTCGGCGATCGCCATCGTGGCGTTGACCCGTCCTCCATCGTATTGTGCGATGACGTGTTTGAGGTGGTCCTCGAAGGCCGCGTCATCCCCGTGCTCATGGTCGCTGTGTTCGCCGTGACCGTCGCCATGAACGATGGTTCGTATCTCGCTCATCGCCGTTCCTGCCGTGATGGCCCCTTCGTTGTGCTTCAACATGACCAGGGCCACTGGGCCGGCAAGTTCGTCGCTCGCTTCATGATCGTGCCCTCCTGCTGCCGTGTGGAACCCTTCGGGAATGACCACGAGCAGGGCAGAGGCGAAGAGCAAACCTGCAGACACCGCCGTTGCGGCCCTGAGGCGTTGCTCGTTTGCACTGAGGTTCAGCGAGGTTGGCAGCAATCCGCCAAGCAAACCGACGACCAGCGTCACTGCTGCAAAAAGCAGAGCGACGCCAAGCATGTCCGAAACCGCCGTAATACCCTTCATAGGGATTGTTATTAATCAGAAGCCGCAGGTATGACCATGGCCAAGGTGCTCTCGTTCAGCGTTGACGATGATTTGGACATGGAGGCCTTGGTGAAGAAAGCGGGCTACAAGAACCGAAGCCGTTTCCTTCGGGACGCGGCAACCCACTACGCCGAAGCTCTGTCCAGTGGAGATTTGGTCGACCGCCCCGGTGAAGAATCGGTGGAAGGGACCCTGGTGATGTATTATCAGCACACCGTCGGCGACAAACTGCCTGACTTCCGTCACCAGCACAACATCGGTCTCATCTCGTCCACGCATGCATGCATGACGGACAGCCACACCTGCGTGGATACCCTTCACTTGTCCGGTCAAGTGGGCGCCATCCGCGACGTGGTTGAGGGACTTCGGCGGATGGAGGGCGTCGATCGCGTCGCCTTTGTCACCGCTCCTGCCCGTGACGACGGGTGTTGCTGAGGTCGTCCCCGCATTCGTGTGGAGGTCGCCGGGAGCTCGACCCTTCCGCGAAGCCCCGTCTCGGGAGGGGCAATGAGGATTGGCGGGGGGCTCGAACGTTGGAACGGATCATCCAAACCAAGCAGGAAGCCACAATCAGGACCGGAACGACGGGAAGTATTGCCGGGTGTATGCCGTGGCGTCTTCTTCGCTGTATCCCTGTTCAAGCAAATCAGCATGGTAGGTTGATGCTTCTGGGTCTTCCGGCGTGACCGGTGTTGGTGACGCTGGAGGGGAATCGTCAACCGCCAAGGTCTCGAAGGTCTTCTCGTGGCCGCTTCCTTCCGTCTGCCTACGTCCCACTCGGAGGGTGAGCACCAACGGGACCACGGCAAGCAACACGGCGAACAGGGCACCAAGGAGGAGGAGCATCGGCCCTCGTTCCGAAGAGCCTGTGCCGTCATCCTGAGAGGTTTGTTCACCCTCTCCGTCGTCGTTTTCCTCGGGGGGTGTAAACGTGAACTCGCCCGATTGGAGGGGCGTCGATGGGCCGCCTTCATGGGCTGCGCTGAGGTGCCACGAGACTCCCCATTCCTCCGTTGAACGGTGATCTTCGTTGTGCATGACGAACGCGGGATTGGCCTCCCAAAGGGTGCGTTGCGCGCCAGGTGCAAGCGTGAGGGTCCAGCCGTCTTCCGTTCCGTCCACCAAGGTGGTCCAGGTCAGGACCACGGGGCGAAGGCCATTGTTGCTGATCTGGCACACCAGCAAATCGGTCGCATTCCCGTCCGGCGCATCGGTCAAACACGTTCCTTCAAGCCCGAGCTGTTGAAGTTCTGTGAGGTTCAGCACGCTTGTGTTCGTGAGGCATTCGTCGACCGCGTAGTGGCAGAGTTCGACCGAGAGGGTGGCGTGCTGTGCACCGGTGGCGAGGAGGTCGTTGGCCACCAAGAGGAGGTCGAGGGTCTGGCTTCCTTCGCCTTCTGGGACGGATGTTGTGAGCACTTCCGTGCCGTCGAGTTGTACCGTAAGTTGAGCCGTGCTTTCGTCGGTTCGGAAGTCCCACGCCACTTCGACGGCCGTCGAATTGATCCGTGTGGCATGGAGGGTTCCGTCGACGCCAATGCGCTCTTCGACGGAGACGTTGACCTCGATTGGAGTGGCCACGTTCCCGCCTTCGTCGCGCACGTCGAGGCGAACGCGGTGCAGGCCTTCAACGAGTTTCGAGGCGGAGACGGTGTGGTTGAGGGTGGTCTGGATGCTCGCTGTGGTTCCCTTCACATCGATTTCATCACCAGTTGGCCCGAAAACGGTCAGTGACGCAATGGCGCGCTCTTCAGGGCTCATGTCCCACGAGGACGAGAGCACCAACGGTTCACCCAGGACGTGGGTTGTTGGAGCGGCGAGGTTCAGGTTGCTGGGCGCTGTTCTGTCCACCAACTCAATCGTCGCATCGGGGCCTGTGACCAAGCCGTCGTCGTCTGAATCGGCAGGGCCTGTGGTCTCCGTAAGACGGACTTCAGCGGTCCAAGAACCAAGGCTTTCTCGGCCGGGGCTCCAGGTTGCAAGGTACACGCCCTCGCCCGCGTCCCATGCAGCGGCACGGGTCGTGGTGATGCCGTTGTGGGTCAGATCCACCCCGGCCGAAAGGTCGCTTCGATGTCCTGCATCCGTGACACGGAAGGTGAACTGCGGCGCGTCTCCTTCCCACACGCCTGCAAGGCTCGATCCCTCCAGCAAGGCCGTGCTTTCGTCGGCCTCGATGGCCAGTGTGGCGACCTCGGGCATGCTCGGAAGGACGGTGAAGGCGTATTGGGAGGGGAAGGTGGCCGAGTTTCCGCGTTCGTCGGTCATGCGTACACTGACGTCGATGGTGCCGGGGCCTGAAAGGTGGTCGGCCGTGTCAAAAGGAACGACCCAGCCACCGAGGCCGGCGTTCCACGAGGTGGAGAGGTGATTGGAATCGCCGACAACACCAACGGTGGCTGAAAGCCAGAGGTCAACGGTTGCCGTGCTTTCGTCGATGAGGTCCTCCACCACGACAACGGTGCGCTCACCGAAGCGGACAGGGGGTTGTTCGACGCCTTGGTAGCGGTGGCTGACCCGGTCAAGCCGAGGGGCTTCGTCGTCCAACCATGACAACGAGGGGTCTGCGAGGGAGATCAACACGCCGTCGTCGGTGTTGGCTCCTGTGCTGTAGATCACGTCATGATCGCTCAGTGCGGCGCACGTGGTGCTCAGGTAGACGCTTCCACACGTCTGGACGATGCTCGCGTTGGTCGGTGCTGCCAGGTCCAAGGTGGTGTGCATGGACCATGGCATGGCGGTGTGATCTACTGAGAGCGAAAGGTCGGTCAACGCCGTGGTCGAAGCAAGCTCGAGGGTTACGTCACGCCAAACGCGTCCATCGGACGCGGTGCGCATCGAAGCCGTGGACAACATGCTCGCGAGTTCGGTTGGAGACACCACAACATCGTGGCCAGGGTGGACGTCCGTGTCCACGTCCATCAGCACCCCGACCGTGCTGTGCTCGAGCATGAGGGCTGCGTCGGTGAGCGACCAGCCAATCCACATGTGTGCGTTTCCTGTGGGCGTGGCGTCGTCGGGGAGGCTGAACACGATCTCCGCGTTGGCGACGTCCAGTGAGGCCGATGTGGTGGCGAGGGAAACATCGCTGGGCGAGGGGAGCGTTTGAGCGTCCAACGACAGTGCGAGCCCGTCCAGTGAGGTCCATCGTTCCCAATCGAAGATCACGTCGGACACCACCGGCGAAGCAGTCGCATTGCGCGTCATGGCATAGGAAAGTTGGACGAACGTGGCGCGCCCCAGCGGAGTGTTCTGGGCCGGAACAACGGCCCATGGCGACCAGTCGGGCGCGGACGTTCCAACCGGCGACATGGACGTGCGAACGAAGACCTCGAGCGTGGTGTTGCTCGGAACGCTCGCGGTGTGGTTCATCCAAAGAGGACCGCGGACCGAAGGGAAAGCGATGGCGTCCGCGACGAAGACTCCGTTCATCGCGGCGTACGAACCGGTGGCATAACCAGACCATGTTCCAGTAGAGACCGTCCCTGCCGAGCCTGCGCTCCCGTCCACGCCGTCTACGCCGGTGCCGTACTTCAGGCCCTTGAGGCCGCCACCTCCAGCAGACGCGCTGATCGCTCCGAGTGAGGTGCTGCCACCCGACGTGGTGAGGATGGACACGTGGCCGCCGCCTCCACCACCGCCGCCGTCGCCGCCATCGTACATGCCGAAGCCGACGCCGTTTTGCTGACCGTCTTCTCCGTCACCTCCCGTGCCGCCGTTGGCGGAAATGACGCCGGTTGATCCCACGTTGAGGGTGTTGACCTGAACGTCAATGCTGCCGCCAGCACCACCGCCACCGCCCGAGCCGCCGGCTCCCGTGCCTCCGTTTGGTGAGACGCCTGGGTCTCCGCCTGCGCCTTCGGCAAGCAAGGAGCCGTTGACGATCAGGGCGCCGGCCCTGACGGTCAAGAGTCCTCCTCCGTGGCCGCCGTACGCGTCGCCGTAGTTGCTGTTGCCAGAAACGTCGCCTCCGGGACTGCCCATTTCCGTGCCGTTCCCGTACGTCGAGCCACCGCTTCCGCCGCTGGTCCCGCCACCGGAACCACCGGCACCGCCATGGCCACCGCCACCGGCGCCATCGCTGCGTCCGTTGGCGGGTGTGGTGGTGGATGCCCCCGTCCCGGTTCCGCTGCTTGCGGCGCCGTTCACCGAAATGGAGGTGCCCGCCTCGAGGATGATCTCGCGAGCAACGATGGTCAGGTTGGTCCCCGTCACGCTCCCGCACACGGCTCCATTGCACACCAAATGTAGCGTGTCAAAGGTGTTCAAACCGGTCCACTGCACGGCCGTGGAAACCTGCTGGCTGGTGTTTCCCGATTGTGGAGGGCCACCAAGCGTGGTCGTGAGGGCGAGGCCGTTGCTTCCAATGCTCATGTTCGTTGGCGTCCCCGTTAGGGTGCCGGCCGAAAACCCGTAGACGGATTGCCCGGAAACCTGCACGGGTTCGAGGGTGAGGTTGACCTCGCCCGTTGCGAGGCCTGCACCCGGCATGGCATCGAAGGTGACGGAGCCACTGCAACCAGAACAGAGTGAATTCGAATGTTCGGTGCTTCCGTCTGAGAAGGTCGTCTCGGTTGAGTTCCACGCCGCAGATGGGTGGGCTGGTCCGTCCTCAAGGGCGGCGGGAACCATGGGCATCGTCAGGGCCGTGAGCATGAGCAAGGCAAACAGGAGGGCGTTGCGCATGACGCCCGGTAGCCGTCATCACGTTTGATTGCCGTGGCTCAATGGCTTGACCGGGTGGACAACATCTCTGCGAGGAAGCGACCCGTGTGGCTCGCTGGATTGGTCGCGACCTCTTCGGGGGTACCGGTGGCCACCACGGTACCGCCACGGCCACCGCCTTCCGGACCCAAATCGATGACGTGGTCGGCGCATTTTACCACGTCGAGGTGGTGTTCGATCACCACGACCGTATGCCCTTTTCCTCGGAGTTCAAGCAACACGTCCACCAATTTCTGGACGTCGCTGAAGGAAAGACCGGTGGTCGGCTCGTCCAGGATGTAGACGGTGTGCCGGTTGGGCGGACGGCGCAATTCACTGGCCAACTTCACCCGCTGCGCTTCGCCCCCCGACAAGGTGGTGGCGGGCTGGCCGAGCCGAATGTAGTCCAAACCGACGGCCGAGAGCGTGGCAAGGGTTCGGTGGATTTTGCGGTGGTTGGCGAAGAAATCCACCGCTTCACCGACCGGCATCTGGAGCACGTCGTGGATGGTCTTCCCTTTCCACGTGACTTCCAGGCATTCTCGGGTGTAGCGCTTGCCCTCGCAGTTGTCGCAGGTGATCCACACGTCAGGAAGGAAATTCATTTCCAATTTGATGGAGCCGCCGCCCTTGCACGCTTCACAGCGTCCGCCTTTGACGTTGAATGAGAAGGTGCCTGGTGTGTATCCGCGTTCTTTCGCCAGGGTGGTTTTGGCAAAGAGGCCACGGATTTCATCGAAGACTTTCGTGTAGGTCGCGGGGTTTGAACGAGGGGTTCGTCCGATGGGGGATTGGTCGATGATGATCGCTTTGTCGACCTGTTCCAAGCCGTCGATGGTCTTGTGCTTTCCCGGCGTTGCATCCGCGTTGTGCAGGTGCCGTTGAAGGGCTGGAGCGAGGATGCCGGAAACGAGGGAGGATTTGCCTGAGCCGGACACGCCGGTAACGGCGGTCAACAACCCAAGCGGAACATCCACGTCGATGCCTTGGAGGTTGTTGTGTGCGGCGCCTTTGACGCGCAAGCGTCGGCCCCGCTTGGCCTTCATGCGTTGTTCTGGCACGGCGATGCTGCGGCGGCCGGCCAGGTAATCACCGGTGATCGAGCCTTCCGTGGCCATCACCTCTTCCGGCGGTCCATTGGCCACGATGGCTCCGCCTTCCAAACCGGCGCCGGGACCGAGGTCGCACAACCAATCGGCTTGCCGCAGCGTGTCTTCATCGTGTTCGACCACCACGAGGGTGTTCCCAAGGTCGGACAATTCGCGCAGGGTCTCCAACAAGCGTGCGTTGTCGCGCTGGTGCAAACCGATGGACGGTTCATCCAGCACGTACATGACGCCCGTCAAACGCGAGCCAATCTGGGTGGCAAGGCGGATGCGTTGGCTCTCTCCGCCAGAGAGGGTGTTCGCGCGACGGTCGAGCGTCAAGTAATCCAGGCCGACGCTGTCGAGGAAACTCAGGCGCGATTCGATTTCCTTGAGGATCTCGCGTCCGATGAACAGGCTGCGCTCGTCGAGGGATTCGGCGCTGTCCGCCCAAGCTTCGGGGGGGCCAACCTCAGCATCGGGCCACCATGCACGAACCAACGCCAACGCTTCGTGCACCGCAGCCATCGAAATTTCCGGCAAGCGAAGTCCGCCAACGGTCACGCTTCGTGCGGCGCGGTTGAGTTTCTCCCCGGCACACGCAGGGCACGGCAGGTCCGTCATGCAGGAAATCAGCCGGGCTCGGGTGCGTTCAGAGGTGGTTTCAGTGTAGGTTTTCTCCAAACGGGCAATGATGCCCTCCCACGGCCTGTTCATTTGGTACACAGAACCATTGTCGGATTCAAAGTGGAAATGGATGACCGTTGATCCTGAGCCGTGCATCAAGATGTCACGGTGGTCCTCCTCGAGGAGGTCAAAGGGGGTTCGAATTGGAATGCCGTAATGGTCCGCGACCTGAATCATCAGTCGCTTGTACCACGCCGGTGACATGGACTGGCGCCAAGGGAGCACGGCGCCTTGTTCGATGGTGAGGGTGCCGTCGACGACCAAGTCTTCGCTGAAGCGTCGTTGCACCCCAATGCCTTGGCAATCCGGGCAGGCTCCGAGCGGGGAGTTGAAGGAAAACACGCGAGGTGAAAGTTCGGGCATGAACGCGCCGTGATCTGGGCACGCGAAATCCTCGGACCAAGCGATGGTCTGACCGGATTCCGTCGATCGCGCTCGACTACCTTCGCTCAACTCAGCATCGTCTTCAGGAGCCTCCAAACTTTCGACATGGACGCTGCCTGAACCCAGACGAAGCGCTTGCTCGATGGCTTCTGTGAGGCGTTGACGGCGGTCCCTCGTGCAACGGAAGCGGTCGATGCGGGCATCGACGTCGTGCCGGTAGGCCTTGTCGAGGGTGGGTGGCGACTCGAAGTCGGCATCGTGACCGTTGACGCGCCCGGCCAACAACCCCTGCTCAACCAGTTGGCGGAACAGGTCCGCATGCGTTCCCTTTCGTGCCCGGACAATCGGGCTCCAGATGGCCACTGCGTGCCCTTCAAGTTGCCAAAGCACGTCATCGACGATCTCCTGAACCGTCCGTCGTGCGACCTCACGGCCGCATTCAGGACAGTGGGGCTTGCCCACACGGGCCCAGAGCAAACGGAGGTAGTCCTGGATCTCCGTCACCGTGGCCACCGTGGACCGGGGGTTGTGCGAACCTTGCTTTTGGTCGATGGAAATGGCCGGAGACAATCCTTCGATGCCGTCACAATCGGCTTTTTTCATCTGTCCGATGAACTGTCGTGCATAGGAGGAAAGCGATTCCACATAGCGTCGTTGGCCTTCGGCGTACAGCGTGTCAAAGGCAAGCGAAGACTTGCCGGAACCGGAGACCCCGCTGACCACGACGAAGCACCCCCGAGGCAGGCGGACGTCGATGTCCTGCAGGTTGTGGGTCCGCGCTCCGCGGACCTCAATCCATCCTGCATCGCCAAGGTTCGACATGGGCCTCAGCGGAAGTTTCGGTCAACGGTTCTTGAATCCCTGCCTATGGCTCAGGTCAAGAAAGGGACCGGGGCTTCGAACCGCACCGGTTCTTCGGACTCAGGGTGCAAAAATTCCAGCGCGAAGGCATGCAGGGCCACCCGGCCGAGTGGGTCAGCCGTGGCGCCGTGGAGAGCGTCGCCGACGATCGGGCAGCCAAGTTTCCGCATGGCCATACGGATTTGATGCCGGCGCCCGGTTTCGATGAGAAGTTCGACGTCGGCCACCAACCCGTCCTCGTCGAGGACACGGTAATGCGTGATGGCCTCTCGTGCGCCGCGAAACCCTGACTTGACCTCCCGTACGTTCAGGTGGCTGTCTTCGACGAGGTGGGCGACGACCGTTCCATGCGGGTCTTCGGGACACCCTTCGGTCAACGCGCGGTAGATGCGGTGAACGTCACGATCGGCGAATTGCCGTTGCAGCTCTTCCTTGTGGCGGGCGTGTCGTGCAAACACCATCACGCCCGAGGTCTCCCGGTCCAAACGATGGACAACATGAACCCAAGCACGTTCGCCGTGGTGGGCTCGCACGTGCGCCACGCATCGGCCGTGAAGGGTGTCGTCTTCGAGTTTGTTCGTGGCCACCGACAACAGGCCTGCCGGCTTGTCAACCACCAAAATGGCGTCGTCCTCGAACAACACGTCCAACTTCGGGCCCTTCGGGCGCTTGATCGGCGCTGGGTGCTGTTCAGAGGCGGTGGTCCGGGCCACCACCTCCACCGTCTGGCCGGCCGAGAGTTCGGTTTTCGCGGCGTGGACAGAGGTGCCGTCCACATGCACGCGCCCTTGGGTCAGCATGCGCCGGAGGGTGCCGGTGGAACTGTCGGGATGGATGCGCCGAAGGGCGTCCATGAGGGTCTCACCGTCCTTGCCCTCCGTTCCCGGCATGCTTCGGCATCGGGGCTTGAGGGATGAGGCATCCGGTGGGATTCGGTGTGCCCCATTTCACTTAACGTTGAAATATTCTGGCCGGCGATTGCTTTCGTCCGTCTGGACAGGAGATGAAACATGGCCGTCGAATCCGCAGAACACCACCACATCACGGTGGGCTCGGGTTACGGCCAGTGCCATCGTCGTCGTTTCGATTGATGTCGATGCGTCGCCCTTGTCGGGCGTCACGCACAGAAGGCCGAGCACATCGTTGGATACCTTGGCCTGCTCAGAGCAAGAGCACGTCGATGGTTTCGCCCGCTTCGCCCGAAGCGCCAGGTGGAAGCAGGGTCAGCGCATCGGCGCTGGCCAAGCTTTCGAGGTTGCCTGAACCTTGGTGACGGGGTTGTCGGGCCACCATCTCTCCGTCTTCGAGGGTCACCGTCACGCGCCTCAGCGTCAAGCAATCCTTCGTGCTCTTGACCGGATCGAGGAGACGGGCGCGAACGGTGGTTTCGCGAGGCCCTTGTGCGCCGGTCCAGGACCGAATGGCATCGGCCACGAGCAAGCGGAAGACCACGTGGCTGCTGACGGGATTTCCAGGGAGCCCGAAGAGGGGCGTGCCCTTCCACAAACCGAAGAGAGGGGGAGACCCGGGTCGAATCTTGACCCGCCAGTACCGGAGGTCGCCCTCCTCCTCCATCAGGCGACGAACAAGGTCCCACTCGCCCATGGAAACCCCACCAGAGGTCACGATGATGTCCGACGATGCTGCGGCGGCATCGAGTGCAGCTCGGAGGCCGTCGAGGGTGTCTTCTACGGCGGGGTGATGCGTTGCCTCATGGCCCATGGCACGGACCAATCCGACGAGGCCGTGGGAGTTGGATTCGTAGACTTCCCCGTGACGCAGCGGTTCACCCGCAGGTCGAAGTTCGTCCCCCGTCGGAATGACGGCCACGTTCAACCGCTTGACCACGGGAACGTTGGGGTGTCCCATGGTCGCGCACAATCCGACTTTGGCGGGGGTGAGGTAAGCGCCGGCCGTCAAGCCAACGGAGCCCTTCTGGAGGTTTTCGCCTTGCTTTCGCACGAACCCGGTGCGGACGGTGGCGTTGAGGGTGACCTCGCCCTCTCCCACGTCACAGCGTTCGATGGGGAGGATGGCGTTCGCCCCGGGTGGCATCGGAGCCCCGGTCATGATGCGGACAGCATGGCCCGGTTGGAGCGGAACCATGTCCTCGTGGGCGGCGGCCGCGACGGTGTTCTGAACAGGAAGCGTGGCGGGTACCGTTGGAACGTCGGACTCGCGCACGGCGAAGCCGTCCATGGCTGAATTGTCGAAGGGCGGGTCGTCCACCAGCGATCGCAGGTCCGTGGCGAGGATGCGGCCATGGGCCGCTCCCAGCGCGACGTGCTCAACCTCGCACGGCGTCAACGTCGCCAAAGCATCCGAGGCGATGCGTCGCGCTTCGTTTACCTCGACGAAGTAGGGCACGTCCATGGCTCAAGGGGGGCCCGGTCCCGCTTGAGGATGGTGGTGCTTCCGCCGTCACCATGATGGCGGGGGCGGTCCAGCACAGGCGGGGGGCACCATGGCATCCATCGTGGTAACCACCCTCCTGACCAGCGGTTCCGCGACCCTGCTCGCCTCGTTGATCGGAATTCCAATCGGAGCGAAATGTGCACGGCGGGGCGGACTAAATGGCCTCAGGGTGGTGGTCCGCACGCTCTACGGGTTGCCTCCCGTTGTGGTCGGCGTGCTGGTGTATTTGATGCTCTCAAACCGTGGACCTTTGTCTGAATTGGACCTGCTGTTCACCGTTCCCGCCATGATCCTCGCCCAGACCCTGTTGGTCCTCCCGTTGATTTGGGGCGGCACATGGTCGGCGTTTGACGCAATCACGGAGGGCCATAGAGAGGCGCTTGACCTGCTCGGCCTTGATGCGCGGAACAGGTTGCGCATCGAAGTGGGATTGGTGTGGCGCGGAGTGCTCAACGGCGTGGCGTTGGGCTTTGGTCGAGCCATTGCCGAAGTCGGATCGGTCCTGATGGTCGGAGGCAACATCGCCGGCCAAACACGCGTGCTGACCACCAGCATCGTCCTGGAAACCAGCAGAGGGGATCTTGCCGCTGCCGTGACCCAAGGCGGTTTGCTGTTGCTGCTGGCGCTTGCGGCCATGTTTCTGATCGAGGGATTGCGCATGGTGCGACCACGAAGTGGGGCCAGCAGCACGCCCGCGGAACTTCCCGCTGCCGTGGCCAGCGGTCACGAGGGGCACCGGTGGCCCCGCATCACGGTCACGCGTGACGGCGTGACGGTGTTGGACTTGGAAGACGTCGTGGTTCGTGGCGGTGAAATCCTCGTGGTGATGGGGGCCTCGGGTGCGGGAAAATCAACGTTGCTTCGAGCCATTGCCGGACTGTTGCCCGACGTTGAAGGCGTACCCGTCCACCGAGGAAAGGGGGGTGTGGGTCGCGTGGCTCAGCATCCCGTGATGCTCACGTCGAACCCTGCTGCAGAGATTGAGTTGGTTCACCCTGAGCGTTTGGGCCTGCTCAAACCGTTGGGTTTGGACGGCGTGGAGGGGCGCCCTGCAGGGGTGCTCTCCGGCGGTGAGCGCCAGCGTGTCAGCCTCGCACGGGCCCTCGCGCTAACACCCTCGGTGCTGATCCTTGACGAATTCACCTCCGGACTGGACCTGAACGCAACCTTGGCCGCTGAGGCTGTGGTGCGCCGTGCGGCGGACGAAGGAGCCGTGGTGGTCCTGGCCACCCACAACCTGGCTCAAGCCAGGCGCATGGGCGACCGGCGGATGCTCCTTGCTGCCGGACGTGAGGTGGACGAAGGCAGCGAAACAGCGGCCCTCATGCTCGGTGAACCTCAGGGTTGACCGGGCGTGAACATGGGTTCGCCAGAAACGGTGTGGGCTTCGATCAACGCCACCCCTTCTGTGAGCAAAAAGGACCGAAGAGCGCCCGCTTCCTCAGCATGTGGGCCGTCGAGGGGAATGATGCTGTAGGGGTTGACCATCACCTCGTCCTCGAAGCGCTGAAGCGTCAAATCCACCGTCTCCGCCCGGAACAACGCGGTTCCAAGGTCGCTCAGCGTGACGCATCGTTTCTCATCGGCCATCGTGATCGCTGCCCCCATGCCTTGGCCGATGGACAGGTACCATTCCCCTTCCGGATGCACGCCAGAGCGGTCTTCAACGAGGGTGCCGCGACCAGAATCAGCCCACGCCTGCCAGAGGGTTTGTTCCTTCATGTGGGTGCCCGAAGCATCGCCACGTGACACGAAACAGCGTTCTTCGCCCACCACGGCATCGAGGACGTCAAACAGGCTGCCGTTCATCGGTTCGGGAGTCAACAGCACGAAGGTGTTCCACGCAAACACGGTGCGGTTGAGGCCGTGGCCTTCCTCCAAGAAGGACGATTCGGCTTCAGGAGCATGCACGATGAGCACGTCAGCATCGCCGCTTCGACCAAGGTTGAGGGCGGCGCCGGTGCCCACCGCCACCACGTCCACGTCGTGGCCCGTGGCGTTGGTGAACGCGGGGAGAAGCACTTCGAGCAGGCCGGAGTCTCGCATCGAAGTGGTGGTGGCGAGGATCATCCGGTCGTCGTCGGGTGCAACGCAACCCGGGGACATCATGAGCAAGCAGAGCAGGGTGGCGAGCAAGGCCCGCATGTCGCGCCCTCAGCTGAAATCCATGGTGTGGCCACATGCGGGGTAGTCGCACGTGATGGTGTAACGCGTCTTCCTCGGCTTTCGGGCCTTCATCATCGAACCGCACATTTCGCATTGCACGTTGATGAATTCGGGCTCTGCTTCCTTGGGAGCATCTCCGAGCGTTCGTCCAACGTCGGTCGACCAGCCGAGGCTGTCGGTGTACGAGTCGGTCGCGGTGTCCATCTTCTTCTGCTTGAGCGTCAAACGCATTTTGCGTCGACGTCGCCCTTTCTTCTTCGCAGGAGGCTTGGCCGCCATGGTGGTCAACTCCTGCGCGGTCGTCTTCAATGATTCGCACACCGGTGCCTGCGTTGTATTGATGACCAAGGGGCCCGAGCGGTCAACATGCGCCGCGTGCTGCCGATGGGGGTGCTCCTCATGCTGTTGCTTGCTCCGGCCGCGTCGGCGTGCGAAACCGAAGTCGCCCGGCTCGTGGACGGTGAGGCGCCTTCACCAGAAGGCCTCAGCCCGGCCAAAGACGCCGCCATCCGTGAAGCGACGACCATTGCTGAATTTGGGCAGGAAACGGCCCGTTGGATGTTGTGGCGTGTGCTGATGGGCGAGACGTTCACCGAAGCGGAGATCGCTGAGGAAATCGACCGTTCGATGATCCGAAACGGATCAAATCCGATTTGGCCAAGTTTCGAGACCATTGTCGCCAGTGGACCGAACGGCGCCATCCCCCACGGCGACCCGGAAAACCACGGCGCAGGTCCGCGTGTTGTCCAGCCCGGTGACGTCGTGGTCGTGGACCTCGGCGCCAGGGTGCAGGATTGGGTCAGCGACGTCACGCGAACCTACGTCATCGGTGGGACGGACAACGAGACCATCATCGACGCGTACATGGCCGTCTACGACGCTCAGAACCTGACCTTCCCCCTGATCGAGTCGGGGACGCCGGCCTGGGTGCTCGACGACGTGGCCCGCACCCACATCGAGGAGCAAGGGTTTGGGGAATATTTCATCCACAGCCTTGGGCATGGCTTCGGCGTCTGCGTGCACGAGCCACCCTTGCTTTCCAGTGGATTCGATGAGCCCTTGTTTGGCTTGAACTTCAACAACGAACCCCTGTCGCCCATCGACGCCATCACCATCGAACCTGGCATCTACATCGAAGACTGGTTTGGCATCCGCATCGAAGACGATTACCTCGTGGACGTGGACGGCCACGAAGCGTTGACGGAGGACTTGCCTCGGGATTTGGATTGGTTCATGATCATGGAAGACGACTATCCGGCTTTGCCCCAGCACAAGACCGGGATGGACGATGGAGACCGTGACGAGAGCGTGCTCGAAGCGGTCCCATTGCCCTTTGGTTTGGTGGAGACGCTCACCCTTGCATGCGTGGTCGCCGTCCTTCTGCCTCGTCGAAGTGAGCCCGAACTCGACGAGAATTGAACGGGTTCCATGCATCGAATTCCTCGGTGCCGCGGGAACAACGCTTGAATCCGTGCCGGCGCTGGTATCAACATGGAAGGGCGCCCGACACGCTTCGCCCCCCATGTGCTGGGTTTGATCAACCCCGGGCTGGTGATCGCAGGAAACGTCATTGGAGGTCCTGCCGCGGCCATGGGGGCCGTGTGGATGCTTGGGGTGGGTCCGGTGCTTGACCGCGTGCTTGGGGCACGTCCACGGTCGCAGGCTCGCCCAACTTCGGGACGGCCGTATCAGGCCCTGTTGTACGTGCACACCGCGCTGCACGTCAGTGCAATCCTGACCTTGGTGTGGCGAGGAACGTCGGGTGAAGAGGCCCTATGGCTGGCGGCCGCGGCCGTTTCTACGGGCATTTGTTCGGGCGTCAGCGGCATCATCGTCGCCCACGAGCTGGGGCACACGCGGCCGAAGTCCTTGTCCGCCAAATTGGCCCGTCTCAACATGCTGCTCGTGCTTTACGGCCACTTCACAGAAGAACACAACGTCACCCATCACAAGCACGTGGCCACCGCTGCGGACCCTGCTTCCGCTCGCGCGGGGGAAAGCGTCTGGGGTTTTGTGGCCCGGACCGTTCCGAAGCAACTTGGCGACGCTTACACCTTGCATGCCAAGCGAGGTGCCCGCGGTTGGCGCAACCGCGTGGTGCGCGTCGTCGTCTTCGAAGTGGCCATGGTGACGGGGGTGTTTTTGTTGGGCACATCCGCCGGTTGGGCTTTCCTCGGCCAAGCCGCAGTGGCTGTTTTTTTGTTGGAATACATCAACTACGTCCAGCATTACGGGCTCCGCCGTGGGGCAGAGGAGCGCCAAAGCAAAATGCACAGTTGGCAGTCTGAACGGCGTTGGTCGTGTTGGACGTTGTTCAACCTCAGCTTGCATCCAGCCCACCATCTCAAAGCCAGCGAAGGCTGGTGGGATCTGCAGCCCTACGAAGGGGCGCCCGACATGCCAAGTGGGTACTACGGCTGCTTCTGGCCAGCGTTGCTTTCCCCACTGTGGAAGCGATGGATGGCTGCAAGGTTGGCGGACCTGCCGGCGACGATGAGCTGACGCACAAACCCCGGCGGAACGGCGCTTTGTTTGGAGATGCGGATAAGTACCCCATCCCAGATTTTTGTTCGATGACGGAATCCGGTGTCGAATTTCTGGATGAAATCGGCCTCGTGCTCAACCTGTTCGTCCTGATGTTCGTGATCCTCTTTCACGTCGTGCCGTTCAACACACGTCAAGCGATCCTTGCATGGTTGGACGCTCGTGTTGCCTCCTTTCGATCCATGGTCACGGCCCACGAAGCACCCCCGGAGGCTGCGAAAAAGCGCGAAAAAAAGCCTGCTCCAATGACGTGGGAGCGTCGCGTTGGTGCATGGTTGGTCATCTGGCTGCTCGCCTACATGATTCACCTGCAAATGACCTTCTATGACTCGTTGGACTGGTTGAGGTACGAGTGGGATGGGAGCGCGGCGTCGACCTCGATTTACAAAATGGAGAGCGTGATGTCGTGGTTCAATTTCATCTTCATCTGCACCCTCCTGATGCTGCTCATTCCCATCCCCATCCTTCGACGAACGTGGATGGTCCCCTTGTTTGCCGCCATGGCCATTGGTGCACGCATGATCGATTCGTGGGGCATTGACAACGGATGGAACCTCAACCTCGCCATTTTGTTCGTCATGCTCATCGCCATGACGAACATCATCATGTCGTTGCGGACGATGTTTTTCCTCCCGGAACGTTCGGACCGCTCGCCGGAAGCGTTGGCCTTGCGTCGAAGCGGGTACTTTGCCCTCGGTGCGACGGTCATCCTCAGCGATTTCATGGTCTTCCTCGTTCCCGGTTTCCTTAGCGGGAAAGCATCGAGCTGGTGGTATGGGAATTTCATGAATTGGAGCGTTGTCTTCCACGGACACGGTGGATTGCTCACCACGCACGTTTTGACGAGCATCATCATGGGTGCCTTTTCCTTGTTCATGGTGGGGTTGGGCATTGGGGCCATCTACCATTTCGTGCAGGTGAGGAAAAAGCGTCGCGATTTCGGCGTGGTGGGTATCTTCTCGATGTATTACCTCTTCATGTGGGCCCTGATCCTCATCCGTTTCGTTGCAAACGAGACCGATTTTGCACCCTTTGCGAACATGAGCGGTCGGCCCATGGAAGCGGGCGTGTACGACTACGGTACCGTGTACACCGTCACCGAGGAACAAATGTCGCGTGCGGTGTTGATCGATGCATTGACACGGGGGTTCACCGAACACCTGGTCTATCCGATCATCGCCTTGCTTCACGCGGTGAAATTCGGCTTGATTCGCATCGAAACCGACCTCGAAAAGAAGGCTTTGCGGGGCTTGGCGCTCGTGCTCCTCCTGGCCATGGCGGCGGTCTTCACCGAAGTGCTCCAAGAAGTGTTGAACATGGTGGGTTTGCCGAACAACGACATCATCTTCGCGATCATCTGTGGTCCGGTGTTGGCCACGGGGTGGGAGCGTTTGCTCATCGACGCGATGTTGCCTGAAAAGGAGACGTTGACCATCACATGGAAATTCCCAGGCAACGAAACGGTGCTCGTTTGGACGGTCAACCTCCTCGTCGGCGGCGCCTTCCTGTTCCAGGTCGTCGTTGGCGTGTTCAGCCCGGTCACGTGGGGTGCTGTCGCGGGAGTGTTCTTCCTCAGCGCCTTGGTGTTGGCTTTGGCACGTGAAATCCCAAGGAGGGTGTGGTCATGACCGAAGACGACGGTGAGGGTGTTCAAGAGCAACAGGAGGACGTGGGGGGTTCTGGCGAACCTGTTGAACGCGTCCGCAGGCCGGTCAAGCGACGTGCTCCAAAGCGCAGGAGCAAGGAAGGCGGCAAGCGGCGCCCTCGACGGCGCAAAAAGAGGCGGGTGTACCGTGAAATTGAGGAGCTCCCTTCGCTGACGTACCTCATCGGTGGCGAACAATCGAAGTGGTTGATTCCTGCTGCGTTTGCCGCACTTCTCGTCTTCTCTGCTTGGGGCGGGTTGATCGATTGGCAACGGGAGTACACCGACGTACCTGACGATTTTGACGGCACCCCGCGAGAGTTCCATGATTGCATCATGGTCCACAACACCTACGGGGACAGAAACTCAACAACCCATGACCCGTCCCACCCAGACAACGTCGCCTGTGCGGAGAAGTATGGTGAGGACCCGAATTACTCGGAACTTGAGTATCAGGCGTGGTTGGAAGACTTCCTCGCGAGCGTGGCCGTGGACACCGGCAACCATTCCGGATACGTGTGGTCCGAAAGCGGCATCGCCACCATGGCGTACCTTGGGAGCACCATGGGTTCGAACATGAGCGTCTATTACGATCCTGCGCCGGGGGATGAATTCAACGCCACCCATCTCGCCATTTGGAATTCGGCCACGGTTGCCTTTGGTGGTGGAAACGACTCCTTCGAAGATTTGCTCCCGGGTGGAGGCAGTGCCATGGCGATGTACCTCGGACCTGGAGGAATCGTTGTGGACAAGCCCACGGGCTACATCTGGACCGAGGTTGGGATTGCAACCATGAGCTACCTCTGGGCACTCAACGGCGCCAACATGAGCATGTACGGAGATCCTGTGGCTGGCGACGTCTTCACCGAAGCCCACCTGAACATCTGGAACGGCGCGACGGTGGCCTTTGGCGGTGGAAACGACTCCATGGAGGATCTCCTGCCCGGTGGCGGAACGGCGTTGGCGCTCTATGTCGGAGCCACGGGCATTGTCGACGTTGCACCGACAGGTTTTGTGTGGACCGAGGAGGGATTGCTGACCATGGCTTACCTCTGGGCGCTCAACGGCGCCAACATGAGCATGTACGGAAATCCTGTGGCCGGTGATGTCTTCACCGAAGCCCACCTGAACATCTGGAACGGCGCGACGGTGGCCTTTGGCGGCGGGAGCGATGCCATGCAGGACCTCGTGCCGGGCGGAGGGACGGCCCTCGCGATGTACGTCGGCGCAGGGGGCATCGTTCAATGGTCCAATTTGAGCGCCATGCCGGTGGCGACCAACGTCTCCGTGACGCCCGCATCGCCTGGCGTGGACGACGACCTCGCCTGCATGTACGACTTCGTGGATCCGCAAGGCGATGCCGATGCGTCCACCGTACGATGGTACGTCAACAACGTCTCAGCCGGATCGGATTCCTCGGCCCTGACCTTGGCCTCTGGAGATGCCGTGAAATGCAGCGTGCTGCCAAGCGACGGGATCAACCCCGGCTTCCGGGTGCATTCCGACAACGTCCTCGTTGTGTGAGCGATGTCAGGCCTCGAAACAGTACTGGACCTTGGTGAAACCTTCTCGGATGGCCGCCACCTCGGCCTTCACCTGCGCTGGGTCAACGCCGTCGATCAACGCGCGGCGGAAGCACCTGGCGACGTCTTGCATCTGATCCGGACCCATGCCATGGCGGGTGAGTTCTTGCACACCGAGGCGAAGGCCTGAGGGTGAAAGCGCGCGGGTGTCGCCCGGAAGCATGTTCATGTTCGTGATGATCCCGGCTTCCTCAAGCAAGGCTGCAGCGGCTCGGCCGGCCCCTGAATCGGTCTCGCCATGCCTGGTCAGGACTTGGTGGCTGGCGGTGTACCCACGTTCTTCGGCCAACACGTCGAAGCCTTCTGCGGCCAGGGCTTCCGCCAACGCCCTGGCGTTCGTGACGGTGTCTTGGGCATAGCTGGCGCCATAGGCCTCAAACTCGGCCAGCGCGACTGCCTTGCCTGCCACGTGGTGCAGATGGTAGGACGAGTTGGTTCCGGGAAAGACCGCGTTGTTGAGCCGGCGTTGCATCTTCTCGTCTTCGGTGTTGGAAAGGAGGAATCCACCTTGAGGTCCGGGGAAGGTCTTGTGCGACGACCCGGTCATCACGTCCGCGCCTTCGCGCAGTGGATCTTGGAAAACGCCGCCGGCGATCAGCCCGAGCACGTGCGCGCCGTCGTACATCACCTGTGCCCCGACTTCGTGCGCGGCCGAGGCCAACTCCTCAAGAGGCGTTGGAAAGAGAAACACCGAGGCCCCAAACAAGGCGAGCGAGGGTTTTGTCTCACGAATCATGGCCGCTGCTGCATCAAGGTCTGGCTCCATGCGGTCTTCGTCCCACGGGTAGGTGTGGAGGTCCAATCCCCTCAGGCCAACCGCGCCCATTTGAGCGTGTGAGATGTGGCCGCCGTCCGCGGTCGAAACCGCCGTAATGCGATCCCCTGGTTTGACCAAGGCCTTGAGTGCGGCGATGTTCGCCACGGTTCCGGAGATGGGTTGGATGTTGGCAAAGGAGGCGTTGAAGACCTGTTTCGCCAAATCAATCCCGATGGTTTCGATGGTGTCGAAATCGTCGCACCCCTGGTAGTACCGCTTCCCTGGCAGACCTTCCGCGTACCGGCCGTGCAGATCGCTGTCACAGGCACGGCGAACCATGGGTGAGATGACGTTCTCGCTGGCGATCATGGGGAAGCCTGAGCCGTAGTGCGTTCCGCTCTGCGCCACGGCATCGAGTACGCGTCCGGCCGTTTGGCGGGATGGGTGGTCCATGGTCGGGTGAATTTGCCCCCCGTTCAAAGCCATTCTGACCGGCTCATGGCTCCTTCAACGGCGGCTTGAAACCGTGAAGCGGGACCCGGTATCATGGGCAAGCGATTGGTGCTGACCAAGGCCGGTGGGCCCGAAACCATGCGCGTCGAATCCTTTCAACCGAGGGCGCTTGGACCAACCGAAGTCCTCGTCCATGTCCAGTTTGCTGGCATCAATTTCGCCGACCTGCTCCAGCGGCTTGGTCTGTACAAGCCGCGTCCACCGTACCCTTACACACCGGGGTACGAAGCGTCTGGGACCGTGGCTGAGGTCGGTTCAAAGGTCGAGGGATTGGCCGTTGGGGACCCCGTCATCGCGGTACCGGGCACCGGCGCCCAGACGAGCCATCTCATCTGTGACGCGGCCCGTGTCGTACGTGTTCCTGAAGGGATGAACCTCGAGGCTGCCGCAGCCATGCCGGTGACCTACCTGACCGCACACCACATGCTGCATCATCTCGGCCACCTCACGACCGATGAGACGGTGCTGATCCATGGTGGAGGTGGTGGTGTTGGAACCGCTGCGCTGCAGTTGTGCAGATGGGCGGGGGTCAAGGACGTCTGGGCCACGGCCTCTGCAGGAAAAGCCGACATCATCCGCTCGTTTGGAGGCACACCAATCGACCGCCATACGGAAGATTTCGTCCAGATCGTGTTGGAAGGAACCGAGGGTGCTGGCGCGGACCATGTGTTGGACCCGATCGGCGGCGACCACCTCATTCGTAGTCTGTCGGCATGCCGTGAAGGCGGTCGCGTCTACACCTATGGCCTCTCCACCTTTGCACCAAACGGAAAACGTCGTCCCATTCGAACCGCGCTTGCTTGGCTTCGCCGGGCTGAGGTCGACCCCATTCGACTGATGACCAGGAACAGGGGCTTGTTTGGCGTTCACATGGGAACGTGGTCTCGACAAGAGGTGCTGATCGGTCAGATGGAACGTTTGGTGCAAGGCGTGATGGAGGGTCACCTTGACCCTGTCATCGATTCAGTCATCCCGTTGGAAGAAGCGGCGGTGGCCCACCGTCGTCTCCACGATGGAAAGAACATTGGAAAAGTGCTGCTTTCGATGTAGGGTCACTCTTCCTCGAGCCCAAGATCCCGTCGAATGTCGAGCAGGCCGTGCTCCAATTCGGCCAACGCCTCTTGCATCGAAGCGGACGAGAGAACCTGTTGCCGCGCCTCAAGGTCGGGGAGCACCATCGCCGCGGCCAGAAAAACCCCGTCTGGGCCTGCCGCAACAACGTCTGCCGTTCGCGCTTCAACCCAGGGCCCGGCCGTCTCCTCGTCAATGCCCATGGCACCAGCGATGGCGGACATGGTGCTACGAAGCAAAGCTTGGACCGTGAGCATCGTCGCTTCATCTGCCTCAAATTGTGGTCGTAAGCGAACGTTTGCGCTGATGTGGAGCGGCAGGTCGGCTCTTCCCAATTCTTCCGCGCGAGCCAACAGCGCTTCCTGCCCTGGGAAGAATCCGTCTTCCCCGACCAGGTCGCTCACCGCCGGGTCCGAAAAGGGCGGGAGCGCGGGTTCGATGACGTCGATCACGTCGAACCGCTGTCCGCCACGCACGACAAGCATGTGATTGCTCCCGGCTTCTTCGTGCTCTTCGATGTGCGCCAAGGTACCTGTGGTCCTCGGGCCGTCCCATCCACGGACGGGTTGGAAAGGGTCGTTGAGGATCAGGCCAAACGGGCGTTCATCGAGGATGCACGAGTCGAGCATCTGCTTGTAGCGGGGTTCGAACACGCGAAGTTGCGTGACCTCCCCTGGCATGAGGGTCATGGGGAGGACGAAGAGCGGGAGGGATCGCTCATCGTCCATGACCCATTGTCGTCGGACAAGGGTATGAACTTGTGTTGAATGCGCCGGTCATCTTTTCGTTGGACGGAAGGCCACCAGCGCCACGCTGACCAAAGCTGCCAGCGCGAGCGGTCCGGTGATGAACACGGCTTCCGTGGCGGAAAATTCCCACATCAACGTGGACCAACCCAATGCAATGGTTTCGAGCACAGAAGCCAACATGACCACGTCGTAGAGGCGACGTTCACGTTCAGGATCTTCCGCGGCCAGCAAGGCTCCAACACCATTGACGGCCACCAGAGCAGCGCCAAGGTTGCGGAGCCATGCGATGTTCTCGGTCGTCGCACCCTCAAGCTCTGCATACCATCCTGGTATGAGGAAAAAGATGAGACCCATTCCAAGGCTGGACCATCCACAAATGCGGAGGGTCAACACCGTGCGGTTCATCCATCACGCCTCTGAAGATGGGTGTGGTGCACCGGTCCATTCTGCATGAATGACGAAGATGTTCACGATTCAACTCTCTGAACTGTCTTCGGGGGTTTCGGTGCCACCGTCGAGGTGAAGGAAGCCTGAGACGCCCAGCAAAGCCACCAAAGACATCACAACGCCCAACATGACAGGATCGTTGTACCCGTAGTTGACGTTCTCACCGGCCATGTAATGAAGCAGCAAAAAGGCGAGCATCACCCCGGAAGACGTCATGGCCAAGACCGACAATGGCCGTCCTGTGACCGTCAAGCCGGTGACAAGGGCAAGGGTAGCCGCGACCATGGTGAAGAGGCCGAAGGTTTGCTCGTAGAACACGTCGCGTTCCGTGAAATCACCAGGATAGGCCGTGTCAGCAGAACTTTCAGCGGTGAAGTAGTTCCCCGCACCCGCCAAGAGAAACAGGGCGCCAAAGGCGATCAGCCACCACTTTGGGTTGAGGATGGTTTTGGCGTCCATGTTCAGGCCTCCGCGACTGCAGACGTGTCCGACTCGTCCATGTTCCAACCCATCACGCCAGAAAGGGCAGGCATGCCCCACAGCACGATTGGGAGGATCGATTCTGGCATGGGTGCTGCAGGGTCACCAAACATGGTCAGGCCCATGATGGCACACAGCACGAACCACACGACAACAGGGCCGCACAGCGCAGCAGCAAGGCGGGCTTGTGCTTGTCCCTCCGTCATGAATGCAGCGTAGAAGAGGTACAGACCAACGAGGCAAAAGAAGCCGACAATCGCAAGGGAGTCCATCCCGTACGTGGCGTATGTCCCGCCTCCGCCCATGACGGTGTGCATGACGGCGATGATTAGAAGCCAGAGTTTCGTGTTGTGTAAGATGCTCATAAGGTCAAAACTTCGTTCATGAGCATATAACTCTTCTACCTCCAGATCGGGAGTAGACGACTGTTTTGTGCAGGTGAAGAAGGGAACGGAGAGTCACTGGATGGTGTATGGAACACCGTTTTCAGGTGTGTGCACGGTGTGTCCATTCGCTTGCAGTGCCTCGGCAAGTGGAGGGCGTGCGTGATTCGGATCGCTGTGGTACACGACGACGTGTTTCGCGTTGCAGGCCTTTGCAAAGGCCACAATCTCGTCGTGCCCTGCATGGGTTGAGAAGGAAAACTGGTCAATCTCGAGATCGATTTGAGTCATTGTACCGTAAATCTCCAAACGGCCGGTGTCCAACAGCGAACGGCCTCCACTGCCACGCGCCTGGTAACCTGTGAGCAGCAGAGCATTGCGTGAATCGTGGCGGAGGCGGTTCAGGAACCAAAGGGCCGGCCCACCGTCAAGCATGCCTGACGTGGAGACAATCACGTCGGCCTCAAGCGCGCGCTTTCGGTCTGATTTTGATGAAATACGCTTGACCCAAGACCACGCTTTACGAAGCGCTGAGGGATCACGAAGGAGGTGTTCATGTTCCATTTGATGCTGAGCGATCAGCTTTCCCATGCCGTTGACGTGCACGTTGAGATGAGGGCGATGTTTGTGCAAGCGCATGATCACGTCTTGGGTTCTGCCGTTGGCAAAGGCTGGAATGAGGGCCGTGCCCCCGCGAGCAACCACCTGATCGATGCGTGTGAGAAAGCGCTCGAGTTCCTCATCCTGATTCGGGTGTGAGCGACCACCGTAGGTGCCTTCGAGGAAGAGAATGTCAACGTCTTGGGGTTGGGCACCGGCCACAAGCGGTGAGTCGCGGGTGTCGAAATCGCCAGTAAACATGACCCGGTAGGACCCCGTGTCCACGTGCAACATCACAGCACCAGGAATGTGCCCAGCAGAGTGAAACGTGCAGGTCCAAGGACCGTGCTTCCAAGGTTCTGACCAACCGTGCGTTGTCCACGATCGAACGGCGATGTCGATGTCGCGCTTGTCCCACGCAAGTGGATACCCTTCGATGGAGGAAACTTTGTGGCAATCGTACCACATTGGTTCTGAAATGGCCGCCGTCAAACTCGAACCATGAAGGCGGGTTCCATGTTGAGCTGCAAGCCAAGGCGCCATACCAAGATGATCGATGTGTGAGTGCGTGATGACCGCATCTGTGACCCGAGGTGCTTCATTGGGATAACGAGGCGGATCGGTTGGTGCAAGCCCATAATCGAGGAGGAGTTTGGTTCCTGTTGGGTCTTCCATCATGATGCCTACGTTCCCAACTTCATCTCCACCACCAAGGCAGTGAAAGCGAAAACCTGCCTCGGGAGGAAGTGGTGGATACGCAGACGTTCGACCAGGATCGTACATCACCATGCACCGTGGACAATCCTCTTGTCCATGAATCTGTGGACGCTCACCCCTTGATTTCCAATGGAGATGGTTTCGGGTTTGGAAACCTTCGTTTTCTTTGGTTTTGGTCAAGAACATGATAGGCTACTTTCGACATATCTTCCAATGGCGTTTTCGATGCGACATTCTTCTCCTTGCGTTTTCGCTGCCTTGGACCCCCTCAAGTTCCTCCAATGGAAATGAAGGGGTCCCTCCTTCTCGCCTTCTTTCCGGTGGAATGGGTTCAAACCTGCATCCACTCGAGGAAGTTTCGTCAAAATCTCCGTGGCATCCATGAACCAGAAGGCCTTCGTGGAACACATGCCATCCACTGGACATCTGCTCCAGGTGGACGACGATCGATGTTACGGATGTGCTGCTTGCATCATGGTTTGCCCGGTTGATGCTTTGCATCTGCATGGTTGGTTGGTTGAAGTGGATCACGCCACCTGTACCTTGTGTGACCACTGCCTCCCGAGTTGCCCTGTGGATGCCCTCTCGGTGGTGATGCCGCCATGATCGTCGTGGTTGGGAGCGGTCTGGTCGCCGTTACAGCAGCTCAACACCTTCTCGACACAGGACACGACGTCACCCTGACCACCGCTCATGCAGAATTTGGGTTTCCTCACGGAGGCTGTGGCCTATGGACCACCGATGTTCTCCCTTGGCCCCTGGACACCCTCGAAGAAGCGGTCGCCACCTCCACCAATGGCCTCGTGACGTGTCGAAGCCAATGGCTCGTGAAACGCTTGGTGCATCGCTTTGCTTCAGACGGTGGTCAAACGTCCACACGCGTTCGATTCAAAGACGAGGGTGGAACGACGGTCACCGTGGGCACGGGTGCGGTTTCTTCACCTCCGTATCACCGTATCTTCGTTGCCGATCAGGACGTTCCCGAACCTGCTCCGAGCGTCGGTGAACCTCTGTTGAATCCGACCTCCATGTCGACATGGTATGGGGCGATTGTGGTGGAAGGCACGCCGATGTCGCTTGGCAATCATGGCGTGCGCAGCGACGGATCGATTGAGGTCTGGACGCAGGAAAAAGAGGAGCTTGTTCCATTCCGTTCGACGACCTTGGAAACCATGCAGGTCACGTGGGTGAACGACGGCGAAGCGCTTGATGCGGCCCGCGTGGCGAGTCGTGTGCGTGATGCAGTGGACGCCTTCTTGACGTCCGGGCTCTTGGACGAAGCATGACCGGCATCACGCACCGGATGTACCTGGATTCCTTCGACGACGCCTACGCCACG
>Ga0075480_10000205_pt1 | contig 32865 bp, 36 predicted proteins | sample DEB08_DNA_7_FD_81590 | JGI IMG/M metagenome (GOLD analysis project Ga0075480, IMG submission 81590) | Aqueous microbial communities from the Delaware River and Bay under freshwater to marine salinity gradient to study organic matter... | ecosystem: Environmental > Aquatic > Marine > Coastal ... | reverse complement strand
GGCGCAGATCAAATCGATCCATCAGCGGTCCTGAAATACGACCCAAGTAATCCTGCCCACAAAGCGGCGCACGGCCACAGGCCTGAGCAGGGTCCGTGAGGTAACCGCATTTACAAGGATTTGCAGCTGCCACCAAAATAAATTTGCAGGGATATTTGATATGCGCGTTTGCGCGCGCAATCATCACCTCGCCGGTTTCGATGGGCTGGCGCAGGGTTTCAAGAAGACTGCGTTGAAATTCTGGCAATTCATCCATGAACAAGACCCCGTTATGGGCCAGTGATATTTCCCCGGGCTTGGCCGTGCGACCGCCACCTATGCTGGCGGCGGTTGAGGCCGTGTGGTGAGGTTCACGAAACGGGCGGTTGCGATTGATGCCGCCGCTTTCGATCAAACCGGCCAGCGAATGCACCATGGAAGTTTCAAGCGCCTCAGCAGGGCTTAGCTGGGGCAAAATACTTGGCAATCGGGCCGCAAGCATTGATTTCCCCGACCCCGGTGGCCCCACCATGAGCAGATGGTGACGTCCCGCTGCTGCGATCTCGATGGCACGTTTTGCGCGTTCCTGTCCCTTTACATCGCGCATATCAAGATGTGAATTGAGCGGGCTTATCTGCCCGGGCAGAGCTGGTTCAATGGGGCGCATTCCATTGAGATGCTGGATAAGCATACGCAAGTTTTTGGCGCCAATCACCTTTGTCCCGTCCACCCATGCAGCCTCAGCCCCGCAGGTTTCCGGACAAAAAAGCGATTTTCCAAATTCAGCGGCACTGAGCGCTGCGGGCAGGGCCCCGTTGACGGGGTTGATGCGACCATCGAGCGACAGCTCTCCGATGCTGATGGCTTCGTCAAGATAATCTTTCGGGATCACCTCAAGCGCGCCGAGCAAAGATAGTGCGATGGCCAGATCAAAATGTGATCCTTCTTTTGGCAAATCCGCGGGCGTTAAGTTGATCGTGATCTTTTTTGACGGAAGCGCAATGGCCATCGTACTAAAGGCCGCGCGAATACGTTCACGCGCCTCTGAAACGGCTTTGTCGGGAAGGCCGACGATTGAAAACGATGGAAGACCGGGTGAAACGACGCATTCAACTTCGACCAATCTTGGATCAATACCTTCAAAGGTAACCGTATGGGCGCGGGTGATCATTCACGTTAACCATTTTTAACTCTTTTGAAGGCAAAAGCATTGAAAAATGGTTAATTTTAGAAGGACGCATTAAATCTTAGGCAGAAATTAGCAAAATAGATGCACCTGACATTACATCGGATTTGACGAAAAACCGACAATTCTCGCAGTGACACTATGGCGAACGAAGCTACCGCGAAAATATTGCGCTAGGCCGAAAAGTTAATTTTGTGAATGCTCCAGGTTTGTTGATCATATGAGATCTGAGTCATCGAAAGATTGTCAATATTGTGGCGCATCGTATGTTTTGCGCCTTTTCCTTCGACCCTTTGAATTTGGCTCATCACCACGCCGAAATGACACACAATGATAAGCGGATCATTGGGATAGGAGTCAATCAGTCGATCGACGCCCCTGTTCACACGTGCGCAAAATCCGTCCCAACTTTCACCATTTGGTGCGGCCGTCTGTCCGGGATCATCGTAAAACGCAAAAACGCGCTCATGATCTTCGCGGTCAATTTCTTGAAAGGTCTTCAATTCCCAATCGCCAAAATTCAATTCCCGAAGCGCCGGATCATGGGGCAGGCGGGTTTGAGGTAACTCAAGTGCGTCCGCTGTTGCAACAGCGCGCTTCAAATCAGAAGAGATCACATAACCCTCGTTGGGAAGGTGCGCGCGCAAACGAGCGAGTTTTTCTGTGTCCGATAAATCCACCTCCACATCTGACCAGCCGACCATAGATTTCAAATGTGTGGGGCCATGGCGGATGAAATATAGATCATTCACGCATTATCCCTTTCCAATTGACCTTTAAGAAGCATTGGTAAACCCGCCACAATGAAGACCACCCGATCTGCAAGAGCGGCGAGTTGCTGGTTCAAATGGCCTTGCGCTTTTTGAAAATCACGGCCCATTTTTGTGTGGGGCACCACGCTTAGGCCGGTTTCGTTGCTCACAATCACCAGCTCACCGCTATGATGTTTCAGGTGTTCTATCAGAGCGTTACTTTCCATCCAAAGGTCTTTCTTTGCCAACATGAGATTGCTCAGCCACAGGGTGGCGCAATCCAGCAAAACTGGATGGTCGGCGCGAAAGGTATCAAAACAGGAAACGATATCCAAAGGTTCTTCGAGAGTGGTCCACTCATTACCACGCCGCGCCCTGTGCTGTGCGATCTTTTCTTTCATTTCTGCGTCAAAGGCTTGGGCTGTTGCGATGTAACCGACTTTTTCCGCCCGCCTAAGGATATACTGTTCTGCCCAAGCTGATTTACCGCTGGAAGCACCCCCAAGAACGACTGTGATGTCGCGTGATTTATGCGTTGTAATTTTTTCAGACATCCAAATTGATCCAAACCCGTTTTGCTTACGTAAAGTTAATAAACAAACCACAAACGGTTGTGAACCTCTGAGCAAAAGGAGGCGCCAGACGATGGCACTAGACGGGGACAGTGGAAGCGTCATGTCGCGCAAAGCGATGAAAGCGGAGCTTTTGGACGCGGAAACAGAATTGAGGCTGGCCTATGCGTGGCGTGACCAGCGTGATGAAAAAGCGCTGCATCGCTTGATCAATGCCTACATGCGCTTGGCTATTTCGATGGCCGCAAAATTTCGTCGTTACGGCGCACCAATGAACGACCTTATCCAAGAGGCTGGTCTTGGTCTTATGAAAGCCGCAGATAAATTCGACCCTGACCGCGGCGTGCGCTTTTCGACCTATGCCGTGTGGTGGATAAAGGCGAGCATTCAGGATTACGTGATGCGCAATTGGTCCATGGTGCGCACAGGATCCACAAGTAACCAAAAATCTCTATTCTTCAACATGCGCCGTGTTCAGGCACAGCTGGAGCGCGAAGCGTCCCAGCGCGGAGAACAACTGGATCGTCATCAGCTGCATCAATTGATTGCTACTGAGGTGGGCGTTCCCCTGCATGATGTTGAAATGATGGATGGGCGTTTGTCTGGCTCTGACTATTCTTTGAACGCAACCCAATCTGTCGAAGAGGAGGGGCGGGAATGGATTGATCTTCTGGAGGATGAAGCGGAGCAGGCCAAAGAGTCGTTTGAGTCGTCACATGATACAGATCAGCTAAGGGTGTGGCTGTTGGATGCGCTCAATGGATTAAGTGATCGCGAACGATTGATCATACGTGAACGTAAGCTGAGAGAAGAGCCCAGAACCCTCGAAAGCCTCGGTGTGGAACTTGGGCTGTCAAAAGAACGTGTTCGCCAAGTCGAAGCCGCGGCTTTTGGCAAGATGCGCAAGTTTCTTGAAACGAACGTGCGCGAGGTGCAGCATTTCCTGTGATTGTCACAGGTGCTTAAGCGCTGGGGAACACGTGTCTATCCTCGACCTGTTGCGAGATCTTTGAAATGTGACGCAGAACTATGTAAATAGCTCTGTTGTAACGCTCATCTGCACAGTTGCCTTTTCCTCACCTCTTGCGGTGGGTGTACAGAGACCTTAATGTCTTATTGTAACTCAAAAAGAGCCTCTCATGCTGGTCAATCGACGAATTTTGCTCATTATCTCGGGTGGCATTGCTGCCTTTAAGTCGCTTGATCTGATCCGGCGGATGCGCGAACGGGGCGCATCGGTGACGCCTGTTATGACGGCAGCGGCCGCAGAATTCGTGACGCCACTGTCGGTGTCCGCTTTAGCTGGACAAAAAGTCTATCAGGATTTGTTTAATCTCACAGATGAATCCGAAATGGGTCATATTGAATTGTCACGCAGCGCGGATTTGATTGTCGTGGCACCTGCAAGCGCAGACCTGATGGCAAAAATGACAACAGGGCTCGCTAATGATCTTGCGTCAACCCTTCTTTTGGCCACAGATACGCCGGTGTTGATTGCGCCGGCCATGAATGTACGCATGTGGGATCATCCCGCAACGCAGCGCAATATTGCCACTCTGAGGGCGGATGGGATTCGGTTTGTGGGACCAAACGAAGGGGATATGGCCTGTGGTGAATATGGACCCGGGCGAATGGCTGAACCGATGGAAATTTTGGCCGCTATAGAACAACAGTTTTTACAAATGGACGGCGCCAGGCCTCTTAATGGAAAGCGGATCTTGGTCACCTCTGGACCGACCTACGAACCCATTGACCCTGTACGCTATATTGCCAACCGTTCCTCTGGTGCGCAGGGTACGGCGATTGCACAGGCGCTGGTTTCTGCAGGAGCGGAAGTGAATTTTGTGACAGGACCAGCTGCTGTCGCGCCGCCCATCGGGGCAAAGGTCACACAGGTTCAAACTGCCAAAGAGATGCTGGAAGCTGTTGAGGCCGCTTTGCCCTGTGACGTGGCAATTTTTGCAGCAGCGGTGGCAGATTGGCGAGTCGCTTCCGAAAACGGGTCAAAAATCAAAAAAGAGAAGGGGAAATTACCGGTTCTGGAATTTGCAGAAAATCCCGATATCCTGTCGACTGTCGCCCATCTAGGCGCAGAGAGACCCGCGCTTGTCATCGGATTTGCTGCGGAAACGGATAACGTCTTGGAAAATGCGCGCGCAAAGTTGGACAGAAAAGGCTGTGATTGGATTATTGCAAATGATGTATCCCCCGAAACTGGTATTATGGGGGGCAGCGAAAATGCTATTCATCTTATCCGCAAAGAGGGCGTGGAGTCATGGGATCGGATGAACAAATCAGAGGTTGCAGTGCACCTCGTTCAAAAAATTGCGGCTGCATTGAGTGAGGGATAAGTGATGTTCACCCTGCCGATCCGCTGGGCAGAAGGGGCGGATACGTCCCTCCCGTTGCCATCATATGAAACTGCCGGATCAGCGGGCGTTGATCTGCGCGCCAATTTTGCTCAAGCCCAGCGTGCTTTGGGGGTCGTTTTAGAACCAATGGCGCGTGCTTTGATTTCAACGGGTCTGCATCTGGAAATTCCACAAGGCTATGAGGCACAAATCAGGCCCCGATCTGGATTGGCTTTGAAACACGGGGTAACTCTTATGAATGCGCCGGGTACGATAGATAGTGATTATCGCGGCGTTCTAGGCGTTATCCTTTGGAATGCAGGGCAGACAGCGTTTCAGGTGGCCCATGGCGACCGCATTGCACAAATGATTATTTCTCCCGTGACACAGGCAAAGTTCGTGCTGTCCCAAACGCTTTCTGACACGGATCGCGGGGCGGGTGGTTTTGGATCTACGGGAACAACCTGATGCTGCTTTTTCTGGGAGCTGCACTTGTGTTTTACGCCGTGACAGGGCGGCTTGGCGTGGCGCGGCATAAGCGGTTGACGGTGCTGGGCGTTGCCTATGTTTTGGTGCTTGGCCTGCAGCTTATCCTGCCTCTGGGTCACCCCCTGCGGCAGGCGACAGGAGGATCCGCAGCGCCTTGGGCTATTCTTGGTGGCATGGCCGTTTTGGTGTTTCTTTACAGGCTCGCCTTAAATGCACTGCGTGCCAAGGCAGATCAAAAAGACGCCACAGCAGAGGCCCCGAAATCTGATGGTCTGAGGCGGGAAGAGTTGGAACGATATGCACGTCATATCGTTCTCAGAGAAATTGGTGGACCAGGACAAATGGCGTTTAAAAAGGCCAAAGTGCTGGTCATCGGGGCTGGCGGTCTTGGGTCCCCCGCTTTGCAGTATTTGGCGGCTGCCGGCGTGGGCACGATCGGGGTGATTGATGACGATGTTGTGGAAAACGCCAATCTTCAGCGCCAGATCATCCACTCTGATCAAGCGATTGGTATGGCCAAGGTGTTTTCTGCACAGTCTGCGATGCTCGCACAAAATCCCTATATTGAGGTCAAACCCTACCACCGTCGTCTGGACAAAGACATCGCTGAGGATCTTTTCGACGACTATGATATCATTCTGGAAGGCAGTGATAATTTTGAAACCCGCTACCTTGCCAATCAGACGGCACATAAATTGGGCCGCCCCATGGTGTCTGGTGCGCTTAGCCAATGGGAAGGGCAAATTGCCGTTTTTGATCCCGCATCAGGCGGCCCCTGTTATCAATGCATCTTTCCCGAAGCGCCGGCATCAGGGCTTGCCCCAAGCTGCGCTGAGGCAGGAGTTTTTGCGCCCTTGCCGGGAGTCGTTGGGTCGATGATGGCGGTAGAAACGTTAAAAGTGATCGCACGCTCCGGAGATGTCTTGCGCAATCACATGCTGATTTACGACGCTCTTTATGGAGAAACCCGTAAAATCGCGCTACAGAAACGCAATGATTGCCCCATTTGTGGCAATTCTGAATAAATTTACAAAGGACACCCTTATGACAAATCCTCTTTTGGGCGACTGGAACACCCCTTTTGAAATTGCCCCGTTTGATAAAATTGCAGATACAGATTTTTCCCCTGCCCTAGATAAGGCGTTGGCGGCGGATATGGCAGAAACTATCGCCATCGCGCAACAGCCTGATGCACCGACATTTGAAAACACGATCCATGCAATGCAGGCAACTGGGCGTCAATTGGACAAGGTTTTGTCTGTTTTTTATACGGTGAACGGAGCGGACAGCAATCCTGCGCGCGAAGCGCTTATGCGCGAGTTTTCACCAAAACTTTCTGCACATCACTCAGAGATCATCGCCAACGAAGCACTGTTTCAACGCATAGATACGCTTTGGCAAAATCGGGATAGCCTTGAGCTAAGCGATGAACAGGCACGTGTTTTAATGCTGACGCATCGCAATTTCGTGCGTAGCGGGGCCGCGCTTCTGGGTGAGGCAAAAGAGCGGATGAAAGAGATTAAATCGCGGCTTTCTGTGCTGGGTACGGAATTTTCCCAAAATCTTTTGGCAGATGAACGGGATTGGTTCATGCCTTTGGCTGAGGCCGATCTGGAGGGGCTGCCGGAATTTTTGATTGCCGCGGCAAAAGCAGCGGCAAAAGAAAAAGGGCAGGATGGCGCCATTATCACCCTTTCACGGTCTATTGTTGTGCCGTTTTTGCAGTTTTCTGCGCGCCGTGATTTACGCGAACAGGCATATGAAGCATGGGCCGCGCGCGGTGCCAATGGGGGATCGACAGACAATCGTGCACTTGCGCTAGAAATGTTGGTGCTGCGTCAGGAAATGGCGGCTTTGCTCGGCTATACTGATTTTGCATCATACAAGCTTGAAACAGAAATGGCCAAGACGCCCGAAAATGTGCGTCAGCTGTTAAACGACGTTTGGGCACCGGCAAAAGCGCGTGCCGATCAGGATGCCCAAATTCTGACAGAGATGATGCACCAAGACGGTATCAACGGCGATCTGGAAAAATGGGACTGGCGGTATTACGCGGAAAAACGCCGCAAAGCGGATCATGATATCGATGAAGCAGAGGTGAAACCTTATTTCCAGCTTGACCAGATGATCAAAGCGTCTTTTGACTGCGCGCACCGTTTGTTTGGTCTTGAGTTTACTTCAGTCGATGTGCCCCTGTATCACCCGGATTGTCGTGCATGGGAAGTGACCCGCGCTGGCAGGCATGTCGCGCTCTTTATTGGGGATTATTTTGCCAGAGGCTCCAAACGCTCCGGCGCATGGTGTTCGGCGATGCGTTCACAGGCAAAAGTGCCCTTCCACCAAAGCCCCATTGTCATTAACGTATGTAACTTTGCCAAATCTGATCCAGCCCTTCTGTCTTATGATGATGCGCGTACTTTGTTTCACGAATTTGGTCATGCGCTGCACCAGATGCTTTCGGATGTGGATTATGAAATGGTGTCGGGCACCTCTGTGCCGCGCGATTTTGTTGAGCTTCCAAGCCAGCTTTATGAACATTGGCTTGAAGTGCCAGAGGTTTTAAAAACCTTTGCGACACATGCCGAAACAGGCGAAGCGATGCCAGAAACGCTTTTGAATAAAGTGCTGGACGCCGCGACATTTGATATGGGATTTCAGACAGTAGAATATGTGGCCTCTGCAATGGTTGATCTTGACTATCACACCCATGAGGCACCAGAGGATATCATGGCGCGCCAAACTTTAATACTTGATCAAATGGGCATGCCAAAAGCCATCGGAATGCGCCACGCCACGCCGCAGTTTGCCCATGTATTTTCCGGAGGCTATTATGCAAGCGCCTATTATAGCTACATGTGGTCAGAAGTGATGGACGCAGACGCCTTTGCCGCCTTTGACGAAAAAGGAAATGCCTTTGACAATGAATTGGCGCACTCATTGGAGAAGAATATCCTCTCTAAAGGAGGCTCGCAGGACCCAGAGGCGCTTTACCTTGCCTACCGCGGTAGACTTCCCGCAGTGGACGCGCTTTTGAAGGGACGAAAGCTTGTCGCCTAAGCGCCACATCAATGCATAAGAGGTTGAAATTTATTTCCCGCCCGAAAGGCAAAAAATATCAAAGCTCCTGTTGACTCGCGTCGAACGCATCCATACATACACGTCGTTATCACTCAGTACGAATGAGTGCTAATTCCTTCTCTGAAGGATACCTGTTAATTTTTGAGCGTAAGGAGCCTTAAGAATGGCATTGAAACCGCTTCATGACCGTGTGCTGGTACGTCGCGTAGAAAGCGATGATAAAACTGCCGGTGGACTGATCATACCCGATAGTGCAAAAGAAAAGCCCGCTGAGGGCGTTGTTGTTGCTTGCGGCGCTGGTGCGCGCAAAGACAGCGGCGAGCTCATCGAAATGGCTGTTAGTGAAGGGGATAAGATCCTTTTCGGTAAATGGTCAGGCACAGAAGTCACCGTAGGTGGTGAAGAGCTGTTGATCATGAAAGAAAGCGACATCCTAGGCATCATCGCCTAAGTCGCCCGATCTTTAACGAAATTTAATTAGACGAGGAAAAGCACAATGGCTGCGAAAGACGTCAAATTTGACACAGATGCACGCAACCGCATGCTCAAAGGTGTCAACATTCTTGCTGACGCTGTAAAAGTAACGCTGGGCCCTAAAGGCCGTAACGTTGTTATCGATAAATCCTTTGGCGCACCACGCATCACCAAAGATGGTGTTACGGTTGCCAAAGAAATCGAACTTGAGGACAAGTTCGAAAACATGGGTGCACAAATGGTCAAAGAAGTGGCCAGCCGCACCAATGACGAAGCCGGTGACGGCACAACCACAGCCACTGTTCTGGCACAAGCGATTGTTCGCGAAGGCATGAAATCTGTGGCCGCTGGCATGAACCCAATGGATCTGAAGCGCGGCATCGACCAAGCGACAGCAAAATTGGTGGAAGAAATCAAAGCAGCGTCCCGCGAAGTAACGGACAGCGACGAAGTGGCTCAAGTTGGGACCATCTCTGCCAATGGCGAAGCTGAAATCGGTCGCCAAATCGCTGACGCTATGCAAAAAGTCGGAAACGAAGGTGTTATCACCGTCGAAGAAAACAAAGGCCTGGAAACAGAAACTGTTGTTGTTGAAGGCATGCAGTTTGACCGTGGTTACCTGTCACCTTACTTTGTGACCAATGCTGACAAAATGTCTGCAGAGCTCGAAGATTGTTTTATCCTTCTTCACGAAAAGAAACTGTCTTCTTTGCAGCCCATGGTTCCACTGCTTGAAGCGGTTATTCAATCACAGAAACCCCTTCTTATCATCGCAGAAGATGTTGAAGGCGAAGCGCTTGCAACTTTGGTTGTCAACAAACTGCGTGGTGGTCTGAAAATCGCGGCTGTCAAAGCACCCGGTTTTGGGGATCGTCGCAAGGCGATGCTTCAGGATATTGCTATTCTGACAGGTGGTCAGGTGATTAGTGAAGACCTCGGTATGAAGCTTGAAAGCGTCACCGTTGACATGCTTGGAACAGCCAAGAAAATCCAAATCACCAAAGACGAAACAACGATCGTTGATGGTGCGGGTGAAAAAGCTGAAATCGAAGCGCGTGTTGGACAGATCCGCAACCAGATCGAAGAAACATCTTCTGATTACGACCGTGAAAAGCTGCAAGAGCGTGTTGCAAAACTCGCTGGTGGTGTTGCTGTGATCCGCGTTGGCGGCATGACAGAGGTTGAAGTGAAAGAACGCAAAGATCGCGTTGATGATGCATTGAACGCGACACGTGCGGCAGTTCAAGAAGGCGTTGTTGTTGGCGGTGGTGTTGCTCTTGTTCAGGCGGGTAAAGCACTCGCCAACATGAAAGGCGCAAACTCTGATCAGGATGCTGGTATTGAAATAATACGCCGCGCAATCGAAGCTCCGCTTCGTCAGATTGCTGAAAACGCAGGCGTAGATGGTGCTGTGGTTGCTGGAAAAGTGCGTGAAAGCAACGACAAATCCTTTGGTTTCAACGCGCAAACCGAAGAATATGGTGATCTCTTCAAATTTGGTGTGATTGACCCAGCCAAAGTGGTGCGTACAGCGCTTGAAGATGCAGCCTCTGTTGCAGGTCTTTTGATCACAACCGAAGCGATGATCGCGGACAAGCCAGCCAAAGAAGGCGCCGGTGGCGGAATGCCTGACATGGGCGGCATGGGCGGCATGGGCGGCATGATGTAAGCTCAAACGCTTTGACGTTAAGAAAGGCCGCTCTATTCGGGCGGCCTTTTGTATTTGCAAAGTTGTCTGATAAAGTTTTGAACTCTGAGGGCTGAGTGAGTTTGAGTGAGCGTTTTTTGATATGAACAGCTTTTCCTTCATCAACGCGGAAGTTCTATTTCCAGATGGGCTTGCGAAACATCCATTGAATGTTGATGACACTCGGGTGTCACAGTCCCAAGCTAAGATCACCTTTGACCTTCAAGGTTTCATGGTTTTGCCGGGGATTGTTGATCTTCATGGCGACGGATTTGAACGCCATCTTGCCCCCCGCCGTGGCGCGGTTAAGGATTTGCAAAATGGGCTGGAGGCCACCCATAACGAACTGTCTGCCAATGGCATTACAACAGCTGTTTTGGCGCAGTTTTACAGCTGGGAAGATGGCATGCGGGGCCCTGCTTTTGCCAAGAGATTTTTAAGGGAACTGGACCTTTTTGCCCCCAGTGTTGCAACGACGATGCTGGCGCAATTGCGCGTGGAAACCCATATGGTGGATCACTATGACACTGTGGTTGATTTGTGCCATATGCATAAAATCCCCTATGTGGTTTTTAACGATCATCTTCCCCATAAGGAACTTGAAGCTGGGAAAAAACCGCCCCGCCTCACTGGACAGGCATTGAAGTCAGGACGTAGCCCAGAGGATCATTTGGCCTATCTTCTACACTTACATGCGGCCTCTGCGGTGGTGCAAAGGCGGCTTCCAGATTTGATCAATGCGCTTGGGGCAGATGTCATTCTAGGAAGCCACGATGACGCCACTGCACAGCAGCGGCAAGATTGGCACGCGCTTGGTGTTGGGATATCAGAATTTCCAGAAACTCTGGAAGCCGCGAAAGAGGCTCATCACGAAGGAAGCGCCGTGATCATGGGGGCCCCCAACCTGATCCGTGGGGGATCACACAAAGAAAATATCAGCGCATTATCGCTGATCGAGGCGGGTCTGTGTTCTGCGCTCGCCTCTGACTACCACTATCCCGCACTGCGTCTTGCAGCACTTCAATTGGCTCCCAAAATGGGCTTGGCTGCGGCCTGGGCACTTATTTCCAAACACCCTGCTAAGATCCTCGGATTGGAGGATCGTGGAACGCTCGCCATCGGCAAACGGGCTGATTTTGTAATTCTAGAGGCGCGCACTGGCGCACTCAGAGGCACATTTGCCGAGGGAATTCCCACTTTTCTGAGCGGTGATTTGGCAGAACGATTAATGACACGGGCCTAATCTTTGGCACTGATCCGGTTAAAATGCCCCATCTTACGACCCGGTTTTACTTCGGTTTTGCCATAGAGATGCAGCGCGACATGGGGGGCTTTGGATAATGTCTCTGCCCGTTCAATATCATCACCGATCAGATTTTCCATAACTACATTGCTGTGGCGCGATCCATCCCCAAGGGGCCATTGGGCGACAGCGCGGATATGTTGTTCGAATTGATCGACTGCGCAGCCGTTTTGTGTCCAATGTCCGGAATTGTGTACGCGCGGTGCGATTTCATTCACGATCAGGCCGCTTGCCGTCACAAAAAGCTCAACCCCCATGACCCCTATGTAGTCAAGCGCGGTCATGATCTTGGCAGTCAGCAAAATCGCGTCGGTGCGTTGAGATGCACTCAGACGCGCAGGAAGGGTGGTGGTGTGCAAAATGCCGTTTTGATGGACGTTTTCACCTGGATCAAAACAGGCGATATCTCCGCCAATGCTGCGCGCTCCGATGACAGAGACTTCATGTGAAAAATCCACAAATCCTTCGAGAACCGTCTCTTGCCCTTCAAACTGTTGCCAGACTTCGGATGGGTCAGAAGCAACGCCCAAGCGCAGCTGGCCCTTTCCGTCGTAGCCAAAGCGGCGGGTTTTTAAAATGGCTGGCGTTCCAATGTCGGTCATTGCCTTGGCCAAGCTGTCCACCGAATTTACCGCAACAAAAGGTGCTGTAGTCAGGCCCAATTCATTAAGAAAGGTTTTTTCGATCAAACGATCTTGCGACACCCGCAGCGCTTCGCGTCCCGGCCGGATAACCCTATGTTGCTCCAGAATATCCAGCGCAGAGGTGGGGATATTTTCAAATTCATAAGTTACCACATTGACGGATTTGGCAAAGTCGACCAATGCACGTTCATCGTCATAAGATGCGGTTGTAACTCGATGGGCGACGTCAGCCGCGGGGGGATTGGGGGCGGGTTCAAAAATATGGGTCCGCAACCCTAACCGTGATGCAGCCACGGACAACATGCGCCCCAATTGACCGCCGCCCAAAATACCGATCACATCTCCGGTTTTTAAGGGGTCAGTCATTGCTTGGCTCTTCTGCAATGGAGGCACTCAAGGCGTTGCGCCATGCGTCCAGCCGCTGGGCGAGCGTACTGTCTTGCAATGCCAATATTCCCGCTGCCAGCAGGCCGGCATTTTTAGCCCCTGCAGCGCCGATGGCCATCGTTGCCACGGGATATCCGCGGGGCATTTGCAATATGGAATACAGACTGTCCACCCCTGAAAGCGCATCTGTTTTCACTGGTACCCCGATAACCGGAACACGTGTTTTGGAGGCCATCATACCTGGAAGATGTGCAGCCCCTCCAGCGCCCGCGATTATGACCTGAAGACCCCGCTCCACAGCGGTTTTGCCATAGTCCCATAACCGGTCCGGTGTACGATGGGCAGAAACAATTTTTGTTTCATAAGAGACACCCAGTTCGTCAAGGACCTCTGCCGCTTCGCGCAGAGTGGGCCAGTCAGATTGACTGCCCATAATAATTCCAACCTGTACCTGAGCCATATCTAAGTCCTTCACCTAAGGAGGGCGTTATATGAATTTGCCTAGAGTTAGGCAATAATGTCCGGGGTAATTTGATCCTCTAGATGCGCAATTTTATCTTTAAGAAGCAATTTGCGTTTTTTCAGGCGCTGGATCGTTAGCCTATCTGCCCCTGCTTTTTCCTGCAAAGCAGAAATGGCATCATCAAGATCACGGTGTTCACCCCGCAAAACTTCAAGTTCAAGGCGAAGAATTTCGCTGCGGTCCATTGATCCGTCGAATGAAGCGTCCATCCCGTTCCGTCCTGTTCACATTTTAAGTTTATCCTAATCAAAAACTTCTGAAAAGACTTGAGTTTTCAATAAGTGTTTCCCATATCTGTCACAGGCTGCCTTTAGGGGCCATTTATCGAAACACTGTCGCTTTTGCAAAGGGCGTGTCATGACAAAACTATCTTTGGGTGCTTACCCGCATATGCTTGGCTTTGAACAGCTTGAACGACTTTTGGAGCGAACGGCAAAGTCCGGTAACGAAGGGTATCCCCCCTTTAATATTGAGCAGACCTCGCAACGTTCCTACCGAATTACACTGGCTGTCGCCGGATTTTCCGAGAATGATCTTTCAATTACGGTGGAGGACCGACAGCTCGTGATCAAAGGGCGTCAAAGGGACGATGCGGCGGATCGCATTTTTCTGCATCGAGGAATTGCCGCACGGCAATTTCAACGCTCCTTTGTCTTGGCAGAAGGTGTTGATGTCGGAGATGCCATTATCGAAAATGGCCTGTTGCATGTGGATCTTACACAAAACCTGCCAGAAACGGTTGTTCAGACAATTAAAATCAAGAGAGGGTAGAGCAATGTCAGATAAAGATAACGCATTTAATGGTAAAGAGGATCGCATCGTCTATGTCCGCTCTGTTGAAGCCAATGATCTTCCGGACGACATTCGTGCCCAACTTCCGAAAGAAGCCTTGCTTTATGCGGTCCATAATTCAAATGGTGAACGGCTTGCCATAGTTGAAAAACGCGATATGGCCTTTGTTTTGGCAAGGCAAAATGATCTTTCGCCTGTGACAGTGCATTAGAAAGATTGGCTTGAGGGGCCACGTCATCTTGCGTTGCGTGTTTTAAAAACACAACGACCTCTTGAAGGCGGAACTATCTTCAAGAGGTCGCTCTATCAGTTATTGTGCCGCGATAAGCCCCATGCTTTCCAGCTTTAACAAAACCTGATGGGCGCAGTGGTCCACGTCCACATTTTCTGTTTCCACACGCAGCTCAGGGTTTTCCGGCACATCATAAGGGTCAGAAATTCCTGTGAACTCCTTGATTTTTCCTTCGCGCGCCAATTTATAAAGTCCTTTACGGTCGCGACGTTCGCATTCTTCTATAGATGTGGCCACGTGGACTTCGGCAAAGGCGCCAAATTGTTCGACTTCTTCGCGCACTGCACGGCGCGTTGACGCATAGGGTGCGATTGGGGCACAAATGGCGATACCGCCATTTTTGGTAATCTCGGATGCCACATATCCGATGCGGCGAATGTTCAGATCGCGGTGCTCTTTGCTAAAACCCAGTTCAGAAGACAGGTTCTTACGCACGATATCCCCATCCAGCAGCGTGACTGGCCGCCCCCCCATTTCCATGAGCTTGACCATCAACGCATTTGCAATGGTGGATTTTCCAGACCCTGAAAAGCCTGTAAAAAATACGGTAAAGCCCTGTTTTGACCGAGGTGGGCGGGTTTTGCGCAATTCTGCCACCACTTCGGGAAAGCTGAACCATTCAGGAATTTCGAGCCCCTCTGAGAGACGGCGGCGCAATTCAGTCCCTGAAATATTCAGCACGGTCACGCCTTCTTCAATCTCATCGGCAGGTTCGTATTGCGCGCGCTCCTGGACATAGACCATATGTTTGAAATCCATCATTTCGATGCCCATCTCTTCTTGGTAGGTGCGGAACAGATCCTGAGCATCATAGGGGCCGTAAAACTCCTCTCCCGCGGAATTTTTACCCGGGCCTGCATGATCGCGGCCAACGATGAAATGGGTGCACCCATGGTTTTTACGGATCAAGCCGTGCCAAACTGCTTCGCGCGGGCCTGCCATGCGCATCGCAAGGTTTAGTAGCGACATCGTGGTTGTGGCGGCTGGATATTTATCCAGAACAGCCTCATAACAGCGCACGCGGGTGAAATGGTCTATATCGCCGGGTTTCGTCATACCGACAACAGGATGAATCATCAGGTTTGCTTGCGCTTCTTTGGCTGCACGAAAGGTGAGTTCCTGATGGGCACGGTGCAGAGGGTTCCGTGTTTGAAACGCCACCACTTTGCGCCACCCCAGTTTGCGGAAATAGGCCCGCAATTCGTTGGGCGTGTCACGGCGGGCGCGGAAATCGTAATGGATAGGCTGTTGTATCCCCACAACCGGTCCGCCGAGGTACACCGCACCTGCCGTGTTATGCAGATAATTGACTGCAGGATGGGCAAGATCATCTGCGCCAAAGACAAGCTTTGCTTCTTTTGCTTTGTCTGGCATCCAGCGATCTGTGACGGTCATGGTTGCGAGGATCACGCCTTCTTGGTCGCGCAGTGCAATATCCTGACCTATGTTGAGTTTTTCTGCAAAGGCTTCTCCCACATCCAAAGTGATGGGCATGGGCCATAATGACCCGTCTTCAAGGCGCATCGTTTCAACAACGCTGTTATAGTCCACTTCTGAGAGAAACCCTTTGAGCGGATTAAAACCCCCGTTCATGAGAAGTTCTAGATCACAGATTTGGCGTGGTGTAAGGTCCCAGCTGATAAGATCCGCAGCCTCAACCTTGAGTTTTTGGGCGCTTTCATGGGAGACAAATAATTCGGGAATGGGAGATAGATTGGCTAACATCGGCTCTTCTTTCGCAGTCGCTATAATTTCAACAAGGGGCACTTTGAGGCGCCCCATTTACTTGGCCGCTTACACCACACAACGGCATTGCGCGCTTTTGATATTCCAAAGTTGACTAAAATACGGCTAAATTTCGGAATTTTCTTGATAAAGATCAAGAGTTCAACATTTTTGTGATTTTTTCATTCACCCTAACCGCTTTCAGCCAAGAATTTTTCAGCATCTAACGCAGCCATACACCCCATTCCTGCGCTTGTGACCGCCTGTCTGTAAACATGATCGGTCAAATCCCCCGCGGCAAAGACTCCAGGAATAGACGTGCGCGTTGTTCCGGCCTCTACTTTGACGTATCCGCCGTTATGGGTTTCCAAAACGCTGTTCACCAATTCACTCGCCGGAGCATGGCCAATGGCAATAAAGACACCCTTGCAGGGGATATCTGTCAGTTCGCCGGTTTTGACGTTTTTCACGCGCGCGGCTTCTACGCCGCGGGGATTTTCGCTTCCGAGAATTTCCACAACCTCATGGAACCAGACAGTTTCAATTTTGGGGTTTTTAAATAGCCGGTCCTGCAGGATTTTTTCGGCCCGTAGTTCATCGCGCCGGTGTACAAGCGTTACTTTCGAGGCAAAATTAGTCAGAAACAGGGCCTCTTCAACGGCGGTATTTCCCCCACCTACAATTACAAGCTCCTGTCCACGGTAGAAAAAACCATCGCAAGTGGCGCAGGCAGAGACCCCAAAGCCTTTGAATCTTTGCTCGCAAGGAAGCCCAAGCCATTTCGCCCGTGCACCAGTAGCGAGAATGACTGAGTCTGCTGTGTAGATCGTTCCGCTATCCCCTTTGGCGGTAAATGGGCGGTTTTTCAGGTCAAGATCCAAAATAATATCGGAAACAATCTCTGCACCCATGGCACGCGCATGGCCTTCCATACGGATCATCAAATCAGGGCCCTGGACTTCTGTGTCACCTGGCCAATTTTCAACTTCGGTCGTCGTTGTAAGCTGACCACCTGGTTCAATACCTTGGACCAGAATGGGCTCCAACATTGCACGGCTTGCATAAACAGCGGCTGTATATCCCGCAGGACCCGACCCGATGATCAGCGTTTTGGTATGACGCGTTTGTGACATAATGCTTACTTTCAATAACGACCTCGGGGTTCATATAAGCGACTCTTGCCCTGTGTAAAACCCGTGATTTTACCGGAGTGACAAAAGTTTTAAGCCTTTTCACAATTAAAGTAGCGCGATGAGATGCAAATATTATTGCGGCGTTTTGAAATATTATTGCGCACACAACATCCATGCTGTAAGAATTGGAAAAAATGAAAGGGAAATGATGCCGTTAAGCCGTTTGGATCCCATTGATCGCCGGATTTTAGCCGAACTTCAGGCGGATGGGAGAATTACCAATGTTGAATTGGCAAGCCGAGTGGGGATTTCGGCGCCACCCTGTTTGCGCCGCGTACGCGCGCTTGAAGAGCAGGGTTTTGTGCGTGGGTATCACGCCGATGTGGACAGCCGTCAGCTTGGCTTTGAAGTGAGCGTATTTGTCATGGTGGGCCTGCAAAGTCAGGCAGAGGCGGACCTCAGAGAATTTGAAAACCGGTGCATTGCTTGGCCCTTGGTCAGAGAGTGCCACATGTTAAATGGCGAAGTGGATTTTATGCTAAAGTGCGTGGCGCCGGATCTCAGCTCATTTCAGTTTTTCCTAACCGGAGAGCTTTTGACCTCCTCTAATGTCGCAAGTGTAAAAACTTCCCTTGTGATCCGCGCGGCCAAAGACGAACCAGGCGTGCCGTTTGATATCCTAGAAGAGCGAATCGCCAAACAGGCGTGAATGATCCTTTCAAAGCCGAATGACGGAAATCAAACGACCGTAATCAGCTTCGCCTTTATGGGTGGTGCGTCGGTAGGAATAATATTTCTCTGGCGAAGAATAGGTACATTCGCCAACCCATTCGCAATTGTGGATACCGCTGGCACGCAAACAGGAAAGCCCAAATCGGGGAAGATCAAACATGTATTTTCCCGAAGTTGCACCATTTACAAAAAAAGCAGTGTAGGCCGGATCAGTGTCGGCGAAGTTTTCGAAAAATTCTTCACCAACCTCATATGCGGCTTGACTGATACAGGGGCCGATCACCGCATGAATATCGTCGCGGTTTGCACCAAGACGTTCCATTTCCGATACGGTTGCTTCAAGGACACCGTCTAAGGCGCCGCGCCAACCAGCATGGGCGGCGGCGATCACTCCGGACTTATGATCAGCAAAAAGCACAGGTTGGCAATCGGCGCTAAGTACCGAGAGCCCCAACCCCGGTATCGCGGTAACAAGTGCATCTGCCTTTGGTCTGTCTTTTGTGGGTTGGTCAACAACCACTGCGGTGGCTGAATGTATCTGATGCACCCCTATGAGGGCCTCAGGCTGAAGGCCAAAATCCTCTGCCACCCGTGCCTTGTTTTCATGCACTGCGGCACGGTCATCCAAAGACCCTATTCCACAATTCAATCCCGCGTAAACGCCTTTTGAAACCCCGCCGTCGCGGGTGAAAAATCCATGATCCAGCGGAGACAGCCTTGGGGAAGTAATTTTTTTGATGCTCATCGTTTAAAAACCTGCGGGTCGTGATTGGCCGGTGGGGTAAAGTGCCATCGCTTTAAAGAGCGTCCCCATTTCGTCTGGGTGGGTCAAGCGTTTGTGTGCTGCAATGTGAATATCAAGGGATTCGTCACGCAAATACTCGGCCAATGTATTTGCCCGTTCCGTGATTCCTAACCTTTCAAGAAAAAGGCCCTGAGGGATCATCGGGCTTACGGCGCAGACCGCAGACTGTGCAAGGGCGGCAAAATCCACATGTGCGGTAAGGTCGGATGCGCCTGGCGCGTCAAATATCCCGATGGATTTGTGACCCTTCACGGCCTGAAGTGTATCGCCCCGTGATGCCCAATTGCCATAATCAATGATCAATCCCGCTCCGCCATGGGTTTCGATCTTTGTGCTAAGGGTTGAGCAAATCCGAACTGCATCGGGACAAAATTCAATGATGTCCCCGTCCGCGATGTCATGACGGCTGTGAAAAATTTCAGGAATCCGCGCTGGCATACGTGACATTGAAAATTCAAGTTCATCGCCGTTGATAACCACTTCCCTTTCTAGCCAGATATCTCCTGTTCGTTGATATTGATGGATAGGCAATGCATCAAAAAACTCATTTGCAACAAAGAACAAAGGAAGATCGGGCAGCGCCAGAAGATCTGTTTCCCACTTGATCGCATAGCGAGACAAAGTTTCCCGTTGCTGCACCCGCAGTTGATCCGAGCTTTCAAAAAGGCAAAGGGTCATTGCCTCGTGGAAGCCAGCGACTTTTGATGTGGCCCGTAAAATATCGGCCATGAGCGTTCCCCGACCGGGGCCAAGTTCCAACAAAGTGAAAGATTTTGCACGTCCCTGTTCTATCCAACACTGGGCCAACCAAAGGCCAACCAGTTCTCCAAACATTTGGCTGATTTCTGGTGCTGTGATAAAATCGCCTTGGCGCCCAAAAACTCGTTGGGTTTGGTAATAACCGAATTCCGGATCAGCAAGACAAAATTTCATGAAGTCATGCACCGAAAGGCGGCGATCTGCTTGGATCATGTCCCTGATTGCATCCTTTGTGGTTTTCAAAGTGCAGCCCGTCGTAACGCTGTGATGATCAGAGCAATTCCAAGAATAATCATAGGGAGCGACAATGACTGTCCCATAGTCAGCCCATAGTCGCCAAACTGGAAGGCATATCCGACAGGATTCGTCACAGATTGAAATTGCGCATCGGGTTGGCGGAAGAATTCAACCATATACCTTGCAATGCCATATCCTGCAAAAAACAGCCCTGATATCAGGCCGGGTCTTTTCAAACCATTTTTGCGGAAGGCGACAAAGATCAAAATCATCCCAAGCAATAATCCCTCTAACACTGCTTCATACAGTTGCGAAGGGTGGCGTGCACAAAGACCGCTGAGTTGCCCACAGGCCTGTGCGGCCTCACCGGGAAAAGCGACACCCCAAGGCATTTCTGTCGCGCGTCCCCAAAGTTCTGCATTGATGAAATTAGCAATCCGTCCCAGCAGTAATCCGATAGGGGTACAGAGCGCCAGCAAATCTGCTCCGGAGGCATAGGGTACATGGTTCCGCTTGAAAAACAGATAGGCAGTGAACACCACACCAAGGAACCCACCATGAAAGCTCATCCCGCCTTGCCAGACTTTCAAAATGCTAACAGGATCACCGATGTATTTACTGGGTTCATAAAAGATCACATAGCCCAACCGCCCGCCCAGGATTACCCCAAATACGATCCAGGTCATCAAATCTTCTGCTTGGACCGGTTCAAGCGGGCTTTGGTTTCTGGGCCAAAGATCAGCCCGTCGTGTCGCAAGTACAGCCAGACGCCAACCCAGAAAAATTCCAATAATATAGGATAGTGCATACCAGCGCAGGGCAAATTCAAAACCACCGATGTCTACTGAAAAGATTTCAGGAGAAATCTCGGGAAAAAGGATCATACCCCGCCTATCTGCCTCATATCAATTTATGCTTGATGCCTTGAGACTTTACAACTTTCTAACATATATAGAGGCATATAACACTGGAGCCTGTGATGCAAAACAGAAACAAGATCCTCGACGACATCTCGCAACTTGTCACCAATGCGATGGGCGTTGCCCAAGGGGCAAAAGACGAAGCAGAGACTGCAGTGAAATCTCTGATTGACCGCTGGATGGCGGATCAAAATTTCGTGACCCGTGAAGAATTTGATGCAGTGCGCGCCATGGCACAAAAGGCGCGGGAAGAAAACGACGCATTGAAGGCCCGTCTGGACGCACTTGAAAAAAAATAGTGCGCGCGCATTTTGTGTTAACCAACGGTTAACACAAAATGTATTTCGGATCGGCATTATTTTGCCAGATATAGTGTCCGAATGCCCAATTTGGGGCACATAAGGATTAATCCACAACTTATTGTGACAGTCGCATAATTTTTGCTTTACAGACGATTCAAAGAGGCCCACCATATGTTGTAGGGGTTTGGGCCTCGTCCGCACCCCTTAGAGCAGGCAGCAAGCGATGGGGGTTTTCACAATCCTCTCGCAAAATAAAGAGGTGACCTTCATGGCGCTCAGTGAAACTTTCCTTGCAGACGATATACATCCCATCGACATCGTGGAAAATTTGGCAGAATACCACGATTGGGACTTTGACCGCATTGCAGACGATCAAATCGCAATGGCTGTCGAAGGGCTATGGCGGACCTATTCGGTTACGCTGGCATGGTCCGGTTTTGATGAAACCTTAAGGATGATCTGCACTTTTGAAATGGATCCCCCTGAAGATCAGCACAACAGGCTATATGAGCTGTTGAACTTGATCAATGATCAGTGTTGGGCAGGGTCATTTACCTACTGGAAAGAACAGGGATTGATGGTTTATCGCTATGGTTTGGTGCTGACGGGGGGTCAAGTGGCAAGTGCTGAGCAAATTGATAAATTGATCACAAATGCTGTCTCTGCATCCGAGCGATATTATCCCGCTCTTCAACTTGTAGCCTATGGAAACAATTCTCCGAAGGATGCATTGCAAGTTGCCATTGCAGAGGCTTACGGTCGCGCGTAAAACCATTCTCCAAGGGGCCCTTGGCCTGCTTGGAGGAAAAAATGAATTTAAACGACCGTCTGCCAAACGGCCTTTTGTTGCTCGGATGTGGAAACATGGGGTCGGCCATGTTGCAGGGATGGCTCAATCAGGGGCTTTTACCCGAAAATGTTTGGGTAATTGACCCGCAACCCTCTGACTGGGTGCGCTCCACCGGAGTACATATCAATACCGATTTGCCCGCACAGGTGAGCGTCGCGCTTCTTGCGGTAAAACCGCAAATGATGCGGGAAGCTTTGCCAAAGCTTTCGCCCCTTTCCCAAAGCGATACCGTTTTTCTGTCGATTGCAGCGGGTACTTCTATTGAAACCTATGAAGAAATTCTTGGATCGGCCTCAATTATTGTAAGGGCCATGCCAAATACGCCGGCGGCGATCGGTCAGGGCATTACGGCTTTGATCGGAAACAGCCTAGCGGATGAGGACGCGCTTGAGCTGAGTGAAACGCTGCTGAGCGCCATTGGGCAAACCGTGCGCCTTGATCGGGAAAGTCAGATGGATGCTGTCACCGGCCTGTCTGGATCTGGGCCAGCCTATGTGTTTTTCCTCATTGACGCTTTGGCAGCAGCGGGGCGCAAACAGGGGCTCTCTGAAACCATGGCGATGGCACTTGCCAAAGCAACTGTCGCCGGAGCGGGAGCCTTGGCAAAGCAGTCTGAACTGACACCTGAACAACTGCGGCTGAACGTGACAAGCCCAAATGGAACGACGCAGGCTGGACTAGAAGTTTTGATGAGCGAAAATAATGGCTTGGTCCCGCTGATCAAAGAAACGGTGGCGCGGGCAACAGAGCGGTCAAAGGAGCTTTCCAATGGCTGAAATCACTTTTGAGGATTTTCTCAAAGTCGATATCCGTGTTGGCGAAGTGGTCCGAGCAGAACCCTATCCGGAGGCGCGAAAACCCGCAATCAAGCTTTGGATCGATTTTGGGCCGGAGGTTGGGGAAAAACGCAGTTCTGCCCAAATCACGTCCCATTACACGCCCGAAAGCCTGATCGGTAAGCAAGTCATGGGGGTGGTGAATTTCCCCCCACGCCAGATAGGTAAGTTCATGTCCGAAGTGCTTGTCCTTGGGCTTGCGGACGAAAATGGTGGGATCGTCTTGATTGCGCCGGATCAGAAGGTTTCAAAAGGGGAGAGGATGCAATGAGCAAAATTCTTATCACACGCCCGATGCCAAAAGCTGTGGAAGACCGTGCACGAAGCATGGGCGATGTTACCTTTCGCAAAGAAACAACCCCGATGAGCGCGACAGAAATGGTCTCAGCGCTTCATGAATTTGATGTGGTTCTTCCCACGCTTGGGGATCAGTTTTCAGCCCAGATTTTTGATCAGGTTGATGCGCCGCGGGTACGGTTGCTCGCTAATTTTGGAGTCGGGTACAACCACATTGACGTGGTCGCCGCAAAATCAAAGGGGATCATGGTCACAAATACGCCTGGCGCTGTGACGGATGCGACTGCCGATATAGCGATGTCCTTGATGTTGATGACTGCACGGCGCGCAGGTGAGGGCGAGCGTATGGTGCGTGCAGGTCTTTGGGAAGGCTGGCATCCGACGCAAATGTTGGGTCTTCACATAAGCGGCAAAACGGTTGCGATCATCGGCATGGGCCGCATCGGTCAGGCCATTGCACGGCGGTGTCATTTTGGGTTTGGGATGAAAGTTGTTTACGCCAGCCGCAGCGCCAAAGAGCTCGATTTCCCTGCAGAGCAATGCCTGAACATTACCGAGGCGGCCGTCCGAGCAGATGTGGTGATGGTGGCCGTCCCCGGTGGCGCGGACACAAAACATTTGATCAACGCAGCGGTTTTTGATGCCATGCAGAGCCATGCCGTCTTTGTGAATATTGCGCGCGGCGATGTGGTGGATGAATCAGCTTTGATCGCTGCCTTGCAAAACGGCGCTATCGGAGGCGCGGGATTGGATGTTTATGAATTTGAACCAAAGGTACCCTCAGAACTGATCGCATTGGAAAATGTGACCCTGTTTCCCCATCTGGGAACGGCATCGCTTGAAGTACGCACGGGCATGGGAAACATGGCGCTTGATAACATAAACGCCTTTGTTACAGGTCAGACGCCGCCGAATCTGGTATAATCAGGTCTCCAACCGCAATGCGCCAATGTCGCCTGCAAAGCGACACATAGGTTTCATTGCCCCCGATCTGAATCTGTGCTCCGTCACGAAGCGGCTTTCCGTCTTTGTCCTGACGCACAACCATAGTGGCCTTTTTTCCGCAGTGGCAAATGGTTCGGATTTCCCGCATCTCATCGGCAAGTGCTAGTAATGCGGCGGATCCGGGAAAAAGTTGACCGCGAAAATCCACCCGAAGCCCATAACACATCACAGGCACCTTCAGATCATCCACAGCGCGGGCAAGTTGCCAGACCTGTTCTTCTTCCAAAAACTGTGCCTCATCTATAAACACACAATCCACAGGCCCTTTGAGCAGCCGCGTTTCAATCTTTGCAAATAGGTCTTCACCCAGACCAAATGTATCTGCCGTTTGGGATATGCCGATTCGTGACCCGATCACGCCGTGACCCGCACGATTATCAAACTGGGCCGTCAAAAGGTATGTTTCCATCCCTCTCTCGCGGTAGTTATGCGCCGCTTGCAGCAGCAAGGTAGACTTGCCGGCATTCATCGTTGAGTATTGAAAATAGAGCTTTGCCATAGAGGTCTAATGCGAAAAGACGCGGGGATATGCAAGTTCAAGTCTGAAATTGTTAAAAATAATTAAACAAGTGCAGAAGAGTCGCACTCTTCAAAAAAATATATTAAGTGTTTTGAGCAGTGGTCTTTAAAAGGATGAGGGTAAGGTGAGTATTGATAGTATTGGGAACTATTTGAAACGCCATACAGAAGCTTTGGTCAAAGAGGTCGGTATTGAAACCGCATGCCAAGTAACTGGAAAATCAAAAGCAACAATCGGGCGGTATTATTCCGACAATCCGGAACATGCCGATCGTTTCAAGCCGATTGATTCGGTGGCGAGATTGGAAGACGAAGCAAGCTATCCGCATGTGACGATTGCGCTCTCAGAGCTTTGCGGTGCAACCATTTCTCTTAATCGGCGAAACGATAAGAAAAAGACGAATGGCGGTGTAAATTCGGATGTCATTGAGCTTAGTCAGCGATTTGCGATGTTGATGAGCGAGTATCATCAATCCATCGAGGACGGTATCATCACGGTAAATGAAACCAAACGATTACTGCGCGAAACGCTTGCCTTGCAACAGGTCTTGGTCGAAATGAAACTTCATCTGGAAAATGATGTCGCCTGAAGGATTTGGCGTTCAAACATTGGTATTCCAGCGTTAGGCGATCCAGTTGAAACTGTCACGGTGGTGACCGTCAGTGACACGAATTGGGGCATTGTAGGTTTCGGGCGTCTCTATCCATTCTCTTGAGGACACATCCAAATGCGCGGGATGTGTCCTAAAGATTGATGAATTTGTTTTCATCTCCGCTCAATTCCTTTGAAACCCATGACCGGTTTCCCGCGTCCTGTAGCCAGAGAACGGCTGCTCAGGTTGTTTCTACTCTTTCTGCTTCAGAATACCTGCCTTCTATAATGTTTGCATCGCAATCGGGGTATTGGTTCAATGGACGTTTGTAGCGCATATTTTGACCCGAACCCCAATATTTCAGTTATGGCTCAATCCTGAGTTTCGTCACAAATCATACACGTCCAATTTGTAAATTCCTTCGGTCAGACCGTCATTTTAAAAATGGGAGGCTCATCAATTCAAAAGGCAACCTCGCAGGGGCGCATATTACCATGGCTGCAATCATAGAGCGGTTAATGATCCAGCTTGGGTGAGATCATTCGGAGGTATTCAAAATGGCCATTTAGGTGCCCGCTGATTTGTTTGACCGCAACGACCTTGGAAATATTGAAGAGCGATCGGAATCGGACCTTATTGTGTTGAGCCCCGAGTTTGTTAACAAAACCACGCTGCAGGACGAAATTGTTGGATTGGTTCCACCCGCTTGAACTTATGCATTGCAGATGGATTGTATTGAGGCAAAAAACTTGTCGTCAGCGCATCAATCGGTTAGCTGTCTTCCCGAAATCAAAGGATACTTCGATGAAAACGGTCAAAGATTATATTCGCACGATTGTTGATTTCCCGCATGAAGGGATTTTGTTCCGGGATGTGACGACGCTATTTGCCGATCCAAAAGGATTTCGGATGGCGATAGACCAAATGCTTCATCCTTATGCTGGAGAGCAGATTGACAAAGTTGTCGGATTGGAGGCACGCGGATTTATCCTTGGTGGTGCGATTGCCCATCAATTGGGAACGGGGTTTGTGCCGATCCGAAAGAAAGGCAAATTACCTGCGGCAACGATTTCTCAGCAGTATACGCTGGAATATGGTGAGGCTGTCATGGAACTTCACGAAGATGCCATCTCTGCAGGAGAACGGATTTTGGTGGTTGATGATCTTCTTGCCACGGGTGGAACGGCAGAGGCGGGAATTTCGCTGATCGAACGGCTTGGCGGGCAGATCGTAGGCTGTAGTTTTATCGTGGATCTTCCCGATCTTGGAGGACGCGTGAAACTTGAAAAAATGGGGATGAACGTGCGTGCACTTTGCGCCTTTGACGGGTTATAAGAACGCCCGCCATTTTGTGCTGGTCAGCTGAAACGCCTACCCAGCGCCAAGCTTTACACACCCAAACAATGGCGCATGATCGCCTTTTGAACGTGAAGACGGTTTTCGGCCTCGTCAAAAATGACAGAGTTCGGCCCATCCATGACCTCGGAAGTGGCTTCATCGTCTCGATGCGCCGGCAGACAATGCATGAAAAGCGCATCTGGTTTTGCCTTTGACATCAGTTCGGCGTTCACCTGATAGCCGCGCAATTGGTTGTGGCGGCGTTCGCGTGCGGATTGGGGATCGTGCATGCTGACCCATGTGTCCGTAACCACAAGGTCAGCGCCCTTTACGGCCAGATGGGGATCACGTTCAATCACGACATTTGCGCCTTTTGATCGCGCTTCTTCCAAAAACACGTGTTCAGGATCCAAGGTTGCCGGCCCTGTAAAGGTTAGGTCAAATCCGAATTGTCCCGCTGCATGGGCAAAGCTTGCAAAAACATTGTTGCCATCCCCGGACCAGACGACTTTTTTACCCTTTATGGGCCCTCTGTGTTCTTCAAAGGTCATGATATCGGCCATGATCTGACAGGGATGCGTGCGGTTGGTCAGCCCATTGATCACGGGTACCGTCGCATATTCCGCCATTTCCAAAAGTGTGGCTTCTTCAAAGGTGCGGATCATGATCAGATCGACATAACGGCTCATCACGCGGGCGGTATCGGCGATGGTTTCCCCATGGCCAAGCTGCATATCCGCGCCTGATAAGACCATGGTTTGCCCCCCCATCTGGCGCACGCCGACATCAAAGCTGACGCGTGTGCGCGTGGAAGGTTTTTCGAAGATCAGCGCGACGACACGCCCTGCAAGGGGCGTGTCTTTGTCCAATTGACCGCGCGGGGCGTCTTTGCGTGCTTGCTTCATGTTGATGGCATTATCAATGATGCTGCGCAAAGCCGCGGGATCGGTTTTATTGATATCAAGAAAATGCGTCATGACTGACCTTCCTTCAGAGCCTTTTCACAGGCTTGGGCCGCTTGGTCGAGCCGGTTCAGCGCCTCTGTAATATCCTCATCTGTGATATTGAGCGCTGGCAAAAGGCGAAGCACATTATCCGCAGCCGGCACTGCAATGAATTCTTCGTCATAGCAGGCAGACAAGACATCTGTATTGGGAACCTTGCACTTCAGACCAAGCATCAGGCCATGCCCCCTGACCGTTTCAAAGATATCTGGATGTTGGTCGACAAGCCCTGCAAGCCCCTGCATCAATAGACTTGCTTTGCGGCGCACCTCAGCAAGAAAATCTGGATCTGCCACATGGTGCAAGACTTCTGTCCCAACGGCACAGGCCAATGGATTGCCGCCATATGTCGACCCATGAGTGCCCGCGGTCATGCCAGAGGCTGCATTTTCGGTGGCGAGCACCGCGCCAAGGGGAAACCCCCCACCAATGCCCTTGGCCACCATCATAATGTCTGGCGTAATCCCAGCCCATTCATGGGCAAAAAGCTTACCCGTACGTCCAACCCCGCATTGCACCTCATCCAAGATCAAAAGAATGCTGTGTTTGTCACAAAGTTCTCGCACGCCCTTGAGGCAGGCATCTGGTAATGGTCTGATACCGCCTTCGCCCTGAACAGGTTCGAGAATGATGGCGGCTGTCTTTTCGTCAATCGCCGCCTCAAGCGCGTCATGATCCCCCCAGCCAAGCTGTTTGAAGCCGGGCAAAAGTGGCCCAAACCCTTTGACCAGCTTTTCAGCCCCCGCCGCAGCAATCCCTGCAGAGGAGCGTCCGTGGAAAGATCCTTCAAAGGCGATGATCTCCACCCGTTCGGGGGCGCCTTTGTCATACCAGTATTTGCGTGCCATTTTGACGGCCAACTCGCAGCTTTCAGTCCCCGAATTGGTGAAAAACACTGTATCCGCAAAGGTAAGTTCAACAAGTTTGTCAGCCAATTCCTGCTGCTGAGTGATATTGTAAAGATTGGACACATGCCAAAGCTTTTGCGCCTGATCGCTTAGACGTTTGACCAAGGCTGGATGCGCATGACCAAGCGCATTCACCGCAATACCGGCTCCAAAATCAAGGAAACGTCGCCCGTCTGCCTCAATCAACCAGCTTCCTTCGCCTTTGACAAAATTCAAAGGGGCACGGGAGTATGTCGGTAAAACAGAGCTTATCATAGCTGTCTCCTATTTGGATGTGTTTTGGTCGCTTATCGATGGGACCATGTCAATCTGTGAGTGGGAATAAAATATGAGTCCGGTGAAAACCGGAGGACGCATTATCGGCGTCGGTGCATTTTTTGTGTTTCAAAAAGTCTCATAATGTCCCTATGGCACGGGAACGCCTTAGGGACAAGTCAATTTCTTTTAAACAGCATCCGGACGGATCAGTTCAAATGGATCCGTAACCATGGCATAATCCATATACCCCAGCCGGCCCACGGGCGTGAATTTCGAAATATCGAATTTTCCCTGGATGACATAGGCATCATTCATGTAAATGCCTGTCACCTCACCGAAAACGACGGTGTTTTGTCCACCTCGCATAACCACGGTGTCGATCAATTCGCATTCAAGCGCGGCTGGAATATTGGCCACGCGGGCGCAGTCGATTGTTTCACAGGCCTCTTTTTCAAGGCCCGCATGGGCAAATTCGTCTACATGATTTGGCAAGGTTGCCGAGGTGGCATTCATCGCGTCCAACATGTCTTTGCCGACAATATTCACACAGAAGACGCCTGTGTCGCGAATATTGGCGAGGGTATCTTTTGCGCCATCCTGATCCGCTTTGGTTCCTGTTGAGGAAAACATCACCTGTGGCGGGGTGTATGCAACTGCGTTGAAAAACGAATAAGGGGCGAGATTATCGATCCCATTGCTGTCACGTGACGAAATCCATCCGATAGGACGGGGTACGACAAGTGCGTTAAACGGGTTATGGGGAAGCCCGTGTCCATTCTTGGGTTCAAAGAACATTTCAAAAAACTCCTGTTTGATCCCGACTTAGCGTCATGATAGGGCGGTTTCCAGCCCTAAAGGGATGTCAGGAGGCTGTGGTGGAGCTGCGCAAGGAAACAAAAGACGATTGGTGGGAGGTTGAGGCACTTTTTGACCTCTGTTTTGCGCCGGGGCGAGAAGCGCTGTCGTCCTATCGCTTGCGTGACGATGTGGCGCCGATATCAAACCTGTGTTTGGTTGCTCGCGATACGCTTGGTATTTTGGGGGGCGCAGTTCGGTATTGGGAAGTCTCAGTTGCGGATCACCCTGTGCTTTTGCTTGGCCCTGTTGCCGTGCATCCCACGCGACAGGGCGAAGGACTGGGTGGATTATTGATGAATGAAAGCCTTGCCCAAGCCAAAGCGGATGATTGGGAGCGGGTGATGCTGGTTGGGGATTACGCCTATTATCAGCGGTTTGGGTTTTCAAAACTGGTGCATGTCACCATGCCACCACCGACCAATCCGGACCGCGTTTTGGGACGTGCTCTTGTCGACGGGGCTTGGGATGGGATATCGGGCACCGTACGGAAAAAATCCCTTTTTTGAGAGGCGCAATCAGCTATGCGGTCCAGAGATATTTTATATCCGGCAGACTTTCTTCATTGCGTGTGCCATCGGTGCGGGAAACTTCTTGGAACCCTTGACGCAGATAGAATTTTTGCGCCTGAAGATTTAACTGAAACGTCCAGAGTTTTAAGCTTTGTCTCAGCTGTTTTGCATCGTTGAGCAGGGCTGTGCCGACCCCTTGCCCTCTCGCTGCACGCGCTACATAAAGCGCACAAACTTCGTCGTCGCTTTGGGCGATAAAGCCCAAGATTGCGTCCTCTTCAAACACGCGCACCCAACCACGATCGATCATAGTGCCGGCAAAACTGATGTCTTCAGCGCGGGAATGAAGGCGCGGCATCCAGTCCGTCGTGTCGATAAACTCTGACAGGATGCGCCCCACGGCGCCGGCATCAAGGGGTTGGGCGACTCTTATCATAGAGAAAATCGTAATCCCCAATGGATCCGTTGACCAGCATCATGGCAGGGCGCATTGCTCTTTCGTCAAAGAAATTTTTGCGCTATGGGGCGCGCATGCCACGTTATGCGCTTCAGATTGAGTACCATGGACAACCCTTTTCCGGATGGCAAAGGCAGGATGGGCATGCCTCTGTGCAGCAATCGATAGAAGAGGCGCTTGCCCGTCTAGAACCCGGCCCCCACCGGATCGCAGCTGCGGGACGCACCGACGCCGGTGTGCATGCGCTGGGGCAGGTTGCACATTGTGATTTGAAAAAAAATTGGAACAGTTTCCGCCTGAGCGAGGCATTGAATTTTCACCTCAAGCCTCTTCCAATAGCGATAACAAACTGTTCAATGGTAAGCGATGAATGGCACGCGCGGTTTTCCGCGCTTGAGCGTTATTATATCTTTCGACTTTTGTCGCGCCGTGCGCCTGCGACCCATGATAAAGGACTGGTTTGGCAGGTAAGCCATGATTTGGACCTCGAAGCAATGCAACAGGGGGCACAGCACCTTCTTGGCAATCATGACTTTACCACATTTAGATCGAGCATGTGTCAGGCCGAAAGCCCGATCAAAACGCTTGATCTGCTTGATATTGAAAAGATAACAGGGTGGTCTGGCGTTGAATTTCGCTTTCACGTCAAAGCGCGCAGTTTTTTACACAATCAAGTGCGGAGTTTCGTTGGGACCTTAGAACGTGTCGGGGCAGGGCATTGGGATGCAGGGGATGTCAAAGACGCGCTTGAGGCCAAGGATCGTTCCAGATGTGGGCCTGTGTGTCCCCCGCAGGGGCTTTACCTGAATCAGGTGCGTTATGAACAGGATCCGTTTGAAAACTGATTGTCATGCAATTTTTTTCAAAAATGCTTCTAAGTCTTTATCGCTGACCAGCTTAATGGCTTCTTTGATCGTCACCCATTTGCGTTTGCGCTGATGGCGTTCTTTGAATTTTTTCTTAAGACGTCTGATTGGCATTGAATATACGTTCACATCCACTGGCACGGAGCGCGTTCGCGAAACCTGTTTTGTGTAGCGGTATAGGCCAATTTTTTTAATTTTTTCTGGCTTCGTAACAACGCCGGCTTCTTCTTCGGCCTCAAGCGCGGCAAGTTCTTTTTCGGTCAAATCATCCTCTATCCAGCCTTTGGGCAGGATCCATTGTTTTGACCCTCTTGACGTGACCATTAAGATATATTGTTTTCCGTTCTTCTTTTTATAACAAAAAGCAGCGGCCTGTTTGTGTTTGCTCTTACCCAATGTTGCGCTTTCAAGTGTAAACTTGGCACCTTTTATTGTAACTACCCTACGCTCAAATCGATGAGAGAAAGAATACTCTTGCATTGGATCTAAGCGAAATTATGTGAAAATTCCAATAATTATTTTTTCGACTTGGTGCGAAGGCTTGGCAAGGCTTCCTGCGGATTTTCTGGCCAGGGATGTTTTAAGTATCGACCACGCATGTCTTTTTTAACGTCAAAATAGCTGGTTTTCCAAAATCCGGGAATATCTGTTGTCGTTTGCAAAGGTCGACCTGCTGGCGATAGCAATGTCACGACCAAAGGTTTTCCAGCAACGGTGGGATGCGTTTTTTGACCAAACATTTCCTGCAGCTTAAGAGAAATTTCCGGCTGACTATCGTGGTAGAAAATTGGAATTTTGCGCCCCAACGGGGTGACGAAAGATGCGGGGGCGATGCGATTTAAATCTTCCGTTTCTGAATAGGAAAAGATTGCTTCCAGCATGGGAAGCTTGTTGTACTCTCGCCAGTCTTTGGCAGTTGTGATCCCTTGCAGATAGGGCATGAGCCAAGTTTCCATGGTTTCGAAAAGAAAGGCCTCTGTCACATCGCAATAGGGAGGCCCCGCTGCGGCGAGGCGGGACATAAACGCCTTTTCCTTGTCTGAAAAGGCCAAGCCAATATCGCCGATACCCTCGAGCATCGCATGCGCGAACTGATCCTGTGGAGGATCTTTCCAGAGAAGAGAAGACAAGGAAATGGCGCCCAACATTTCAAATTGACGCGCGATCACACGGGTTTCCCGTTTCGACCATTTACAGGATTTTACATGGGTTATGTCGTCTGAAAACAATTCCCGGATTTCAGCTTCGGTGATTGCAATGGCGCGCCTTATCCCTGCTTCCTTTTTCTGGCCATCGAGCTCTGCTGCAACGATGAACGGGCTGTTGCCAACAGGATCGGGCGTCGAAAAATACGCACCCATACCCCCTGAAAGCAAATATCGCTGTTCCTGACCTTTTCGGCGTTTCCCAATTCTGTCTGGATAAGCAAGGGCAAGCATCTGGGC
>Ga0075480_10000203_pt1 | contig 32953 bp, 28 predicted proteins | sample DEB08_DNA_7_FD_81590 | JGI IMG/M metagenome (GOLD analysis project Ga0075480, IMG submission 81590) | Aqueous microbial communities from the Delaware River and Bay under freshwater to marine salinity gradient to study organic matter... | ecosystem: Environmental > Aquatic > Marine > Coastal ... | reverse complement strand
TTGGGGCGGTTGGGAGGGGAAGTTCCGTTTCGCTGACGGGTCCGGTGAACGTGCTGCTTCCATCGGCCCCGGTAATGGACGACCACAGCACAGCAATGGACTCCAGCCACCAAGCGGTTTCCTCGATCTGTTGGCGCTGCATCGCCACACGACCGCGGTGAAGGTCGGGTCGCATCGTGCTGAAGACGCCTCGCCAACGTCGCAACGCCCCTTGTCCACCTCGAAGGTGGGCTGTGCGGGCCACGGTTCGGAGCAGATCGACGTGCCCACGTGGGCGCCATGTCGGTTCCACGGGGTGTTGGAGGGACCCAGTTTTGGCGACATCGAAACCCATGGAAGCGCCTCCTGCGAGGCCAATCAGGGCTTCGGGGCTCCATGCCTCGGACCCCAGACCGGCTTTTGCTGCTCGGAGGAGCCCCGCCACAGCACGTGATGGAGCCGCGGAATCGCGGTGGCTGACGGTCAAGCCATGCGCCCTCAGGTTTGCCGCCGTTGACCTTCTACGACCCTCGTCCGCGTCCACGATGAGCACAGGGCCGGCATGGCATGCGGCCCGGTGCTGCAGCGCGAGATCCACGGCCGCCATTGGACCGTGACTCCGCCGCTGCAAGGCCACGCGATGGGCCCGGTCAAGATGCGCATCGACCACGTCCCAACCCCGAGCCTCTGAATCAACGGGGTCATGAGGAGGCAACCAAGCGGGCACATCGGCCCGAACAGCGATGGGGTGCACGTCCTCAAGGATGGCCCCGCCGAAACCGGTGCGCATTGCACCAGGCGTTCGGAGCACGTGAACGTCAACGAAACGTTCGATGGCCCCGAACAGGGTCACGACCGCCACCCCATGGTCCGGGGGCGTGGGGAGCATCAACACGCCATCGAGGTTGGCCAAAACGAATGGGGGTGAACGGTCGTCACGTGCTTGGAGCGCGTTGACGACGTGCCGCGTGACCAGACCGGGATGAAGACGACCCGTCTCCTGTTCCACTTGAGCAATGGCTTGTCCAAAGACCGCAAGACCGGGATCATCTTCCCACGTGCGACCTTCCAATTCCTCCTGGGCGAGGCGATCGTGGAGCCGAAGCAAACGTTCTGTCCGCCCAACGCTCCACGATGAGGCGGGAAGAAGGAAGGCGCCAGATTCCGCCAGGGATCGGCATGCGGCGTCAAGGGCGAGCACGTGCAACGCGGCATCTCCTTGCGCCTCGGGCAGCCCGACGTCGGCCCGGAGGTGGCGCAAGAACCGCCCGAGGGTGGTCAGGCGCGAGGCGTCAACGCTTCCCCCCGTTCTCGCCATGCGGCGCAGGTGGTGACGACGCTCTCCTTCTGTTGCACAGACCACGAGCACGTTTTCTCGAGCCATCGCTTCGCCCACCCACTCAGGGAGTGGGCCGAAGGGAACGACCTCAAGCGACGGCATGCCTCGTGAGACTTCGTCAGGGTTCTTGAACACCTTGCGAAGGGTGAACGCGATGTTGGTTCAAAAGAGGTCGTCGTTCAGTCCATTGGATGGACCTCAATCAATGCGAGATTTGCAACGCGCAAGCGGAGGGCGCACAGAAGCACTGCGGCCTGTGTGCGGCCGTCCTCCGGGATCATGGTGAACACCGATGGCTGGACTTGGTTCCGCAACCCCTAATCGACGATGCACAGCAGGCGCTGGATGGCCTGCCCTCCTCACGAACCCGATGGGCGCAACTGAAGCGAACGTCTTGGGTCTTGGAAGCGGGAGAATGGGCCCGTCTGGACGATCCGCACGCCGATCCAATCAGCATCTGGCACGCCGGACAAGCCGCCTTTGAGGAGGCCGCTGCAGCCGCTCGTTCTGCCGAAGGAGCGTCCACGACCCAACAACGAGCATTGGCGCAGGGGGTGACCTTGTGTTCGGGTCACCTCGTCCAATTTTCAGACGAGGGGTTCCTCATCGACGGACGTGGCCCTTTCCCGAGAACACCTTGGAAGGACCTGTTGGAACTGATGTGTGCACCAAGCCGACGAGGGTGGGACCTTCTCGCTCTGGCGTTGGCCGCTTCCGCGGTCTCTGGACCCGCCCTCCAGATTCCCCGCCACCCGTTGGGATTTGGTGCGACTCGAAACATCGACGATCACCATCCGGGACGCCCGTTGATGCGCTGGCTGGGCTTCCTCAAGCGGCTTGACGAACCACTGGATGAGGTCACACGGCTTTGGGTTGAGGGATTTGAGCAGCGGCCTCCCTTGCGGTGGCAGGGGCCCGGTGCCCGAGGACCACAGCGCGAAGCGTTGGACGAAACCATCAGGCAACGACCGCACCTCGTGGCGGCTGGACGGAAAGAGCCCTGGGTGGCGGCGTGGAACACGACGGAAGAGGTGGTCCATCGTCCTCTTCCGCAGGTCATGTCCAACGGCGACGGGCGCCTCTCCATGCGGGTGGCTCGCATCGCTCGAGGAAGGGACGTCCTTTCCGTCAAGGTCCCACGTGACCCTCGTCTCTGGGCGTGGTTGTTGGCGTGGACGCTCTCGCCGCCGTGGTCCGAAGAACGCGCCCGTTTGCACGCCATGGCCGTGACGTGGAACGGCAAGGCGAACGACGACGTCGATCCCGCACTTGCGCGCTCCTTGGTGCTTCTCCGCACGGTGCTTGACGAGACCCGCGAAAGGGTGCACGTCGAAGATGCTCGGGTGTTGATCCGTGGCCGTTTTGGTCATGGATACGAGCTCAAGATTGGTCCCGGAGCTCACATGGCGCCCTTTGTGGTCAGGGGCGTGGACGGCCGAGGTCGTCCCACTCACCCTCCGTTGTGCATCACGCAAGACCGCAGCGGCCCCAGCCGGCCGGTCGGGGACCTGTTGGCCACGGTGGTTCTGAGTCTCCTCGACGACGTGACCACGGCCGAAACCATTGGACCGCTTCACAATTTCATGCACGTCACGTCACCGTCGTATGACGGTGATACCATTCGCGTGGGCAACACGACGCTGGCCGAAGCGCTCCCTTGGTTTGAAGCCCAATCGGCAACTGAACACGCTCCTTTCCGACCGTTCTGGTACAGCGGGTCGGACGTCGGGGACGGAACGATGCTTGAACAGCAAAAGTACGTCCAGGCGTGGTTGGAGGCAACGCTTCGAGAAGAATTTCGTCCTCGGCGACGGAACCGAGACCACTGGAACCACTGGATACAACATCCGCCTCACCACGGAGAACAGGAAGAGGGTCGTTTTCGAGAAGCCGTCAATGCGGGCTTCGCCAGGATGGGCCGGAACTTTCGCGAGCGTTTCCAGGAGATCTTCGACCAGCAAGAGGATGACGTGGAAAACCCCATCCAAGGTTTCGCCAACCTTCGTGGACGTGTCCACATTCGGGACGGGGGTGGAGAGCGTCGTCAGCGACCTGACATTCGTGAAGCCCCGCACCGAATCCGTGACCTGTACGCTCGCGTGTGGACGATCCTTGCACGCTCCGACATGGAGAGGGACGTTCGTCTTGGAGCGGCAACGCCCTACAATGTCGAGATGTGGACGGGGTTCCAATTCACGGTCCGGGATTACCGGGAACACCAGTTCCTTCGACGCCTCCTCCGCATGTCGGGTTGGGTTCAGGGAGAGGACCCGCACCATTTCGTGCGCCGAAGAGCATGGCATCCGGGTGCGCAGGCCCGCTTGGCGAGGGAACTGAACCGGTGGCAAGCGCGGTTTGGCATCCATGGCGAAGTCCCGTGGTGGTGGAATTACCCGCGCGTGGAATTCATTGACGAGGACGTCCTCAACGATTGGCGCTTGCGGGAAGACCTCAGGGATTGAGGCCCTTACGACGGCCTGCTGCCACGATGGCCAGCACGCTCAAGGCCGCACCTGGAGCCGGTAATCCACGCTCATCCGGTTCCGCAACAGGGGCCAGGTCGTCCACCTCCTCGGGCACCGTTGGAGGCACCAAGGTGTGGACCAAATGAACCTCAAGATCGTCACCGTCGAACGCCGCTGGAAGGGCGACGCTCGAAGAGCCCCTGACCGATACAGCACCGTTCCACACCATCTCGTCCACGGTGGAAATGCTGCGCACGATGTGCGGATATTCCCCTTGCCCGTTCGACCCTTCTGAGAAGGTCGCTGTTCCTTCAACCACCCACGCCTCGAGACGGACCAAATGGCCGTTCCATGTTTCGCTTTCTGGAAGATTGACGTCCCAGGTGACGGTCGTGCTGCCGCTTTGTGCAGACGTCCAGGTGAAGATGCTCGTTCCTCCTGCAGGAATCCCTAGGCTTTGATTGGCCAAACCACGGAAATCGTCCAGAAGGCTCTCGCCTTCAGCCACGCTTCCAATGACCATGGTCGTGCCGTTGAAAACCACCGTAGGTGGCGCCCTGCGGTCGTACCGTTGCTCCCATCGCTCGTCCAGTGCGTCGGTCCCGAAGGGGTCCTCTGTTTCACCAATGGAGCGGTGGAAGGAGAAAATCGAGCCTCCACGCTCGGCCACAAGATCGTCCAAAGCATGCTCAACGTCGACGCAATTGGTGCACCATGTGGCGGTGTAATCTTCCAACACCGGATCAAGGTCGTCCAAGCCGACGGCGCTCGTGTTCCCCGTGGTGACCGCTCCGCCGTGGCTGCCAAACACCGCGCCCTCGTCGACGGCGATTGGCGTTCCCGCCTGAACGTTCAGCGGGAGCAACACGAGCAAGGCTGTCAAGAGCAGGGCAAGACGGCGCATGCAAGAAGGCTTGATGCCTCCGACTTCAACCTTCCACATCGTCGGGTCAGGGGATGGCGGAAATCGCGGACAGCACGTGGTCCACGTCCTCGTCGGTCACGTGAAGGTGGAGCACCAGCCTGCAGGTGCCTTCGTTCAAGGTCAAAACGTCGATGCCGTGGGCCGCCAAGTGCTCGAGGGTTTGCTGTCCTGACCATCCTTCCACGCCGAAGTAGACCATGTTCGTTTCAACGCCTTCGAGGTCAACCAAACCGCGAGGGTGCTGAGCCAAAGCCTCCGCGATGCGTCGGGCACGTGCATGGTCCTCAGCCAAACGTTCCACGTGGTGGTCCAATGCGTGCAGGCCAGCCGCAGCCACGATACCGACCTGCCGCATTCCACCGCCGAACATCTTGCGCCAACGGTGGGAACGCGCGATGAAATCTGCACCGCCGACCAGCATCGAGCCCATCGGAGCGCCCAAGCCTTTCGAGAGGCAAATGGCCACGCTGTCCCAATCGCGGAGCATGCGGTCGGCAGAGATTCCAGTGGCCACGGTGGCGTTCATGAGGCGTGCCCCGTCGACGTGCAGCGCACAACCGGTGTCACGTCCGACCGAGGCAATGGCGTCCAAATCGTCGATGGCGTAGCAGGATCCTCCTCCGCGGTTCGAGGTGTTCTCTATGCAGATGAGCCGCCCGTCTGGATAGTGGCTCCCAGAACCGTCCGCCTTTCGGACCGCGCGCCGGACTGCGTCCGGTGCCATTCGGCCACGGTCGCCGTGGACGAAAGCAACGGAACATCCGGACAAGGCCGCGAATCCACCACCTTCGTACAGGTAGATGTGGGCCTCCTGTTCGAGGATGATTTCGTCGCCGGGACGGGTGTGCGTTCGGACCGCTACGGCGTTGGCCATCGTTCCAGAAGGCAAGAACAAGGCTGCATCCATTCCACAGATGTCGGCGACGCGGCGCTCGAGGGCAAGCACCGTCGGGTCCTCGCCGTAGACGTCGTCACCGACCGGTGCAGCGGCCATTGCTTCTCGCATGGCCGGCGTGGGTTGCGTGACCGTGTCGCTGCGAAGGTCGATGCGGTCCGTCGGCCAGTGGCGCATGGTCAACGGACAAAGGCCGCCGCCATGAACCGTCCGGCGGCGACAACTCCATGCCCCCATCCCGGGGGTGCCGTGCATGGGCTTCCGGAGTTGGCTTCATCGGTGGACGGCCCCGCCGCCCGTTGGCCCAGCACCCGATGAAGCGTGCAAGCTCGTGCTCGTGGTCAACCACGGTCTGAAGATGGGGAAGGGCAAAATTGCTGCACAAGTGGGCCACGCGAGCATCACCGCCATGACGTCGATTGGCGAGCACGACCGTGCTCGATTGGCCGCTTGGTTGGCCACGGGTCAACGCAAGGTCTGCGTCAAAGGAGACGATGCCGAGCATCTTCTGTCCCTGAGGGACCTGGCGGACAAATCAGGTCTGCCAACGGCAACGGTAAGGGACGCAGGTCACACGCAAATCCCGAGTGGTTCGCTGACCGTCGTGGCCATCGGTCCAGCCGAGGCGTCACGCATCGACCGGTTGACGGGTGACCTAAAACTGCTCTAAAGCGGCCAATCAGCCCTGCCAGAATCGTGAGGATTCCCAAGGCAGCCCCAGAGCAATGCCGATTTCGGTCAAGAGAACGTAGTTCACCACAAAGTACAGCGTGACTGCCGTGAACACGGCCGCCAAACTGGTGTTGATCACCCGACGACGTTCTCGCACAGCATCGTCCAAACTGCAGATCCCGTCGCGTCGAAAGTGAACCACGAGCCCGGTCACGAGGCATCCCGCAGAGACCACCAGAAGGGTCGGCCGGAACCATCCCCATCCCTCGCCGCCCCAGTACAGCGTGTCCGACAAAGCGGCGGCGGAGGACACGCTGCTCAGTCCGAACAACACGAGGACCACGGACGGCAAACAACACATGGTCGCGAGGAGGGAGGACCCTCCAATGGTGCGCCAAAGGCCGTTGAGCACGTGGTTGAGGCTTCGTTTGAGTTCTTGAGCGTTGGTTCACCGTCACAGCGCTTCAAGGCGGCCGACGAGCACCTCAAGAACGCTTGACGGAGCCGGTCCAATCCCCAGCACCGTCACCGTCCCAGGGGTCACTTCCGTCCGTCCGGCATCGCTGACCGCATGATGCACAAGACGGTGCGCCTGAGCGTCCTCAAGGTGCGCCTCAAGCGCTTGCAAATCCTCGACCCCGAGGACGACAATGCGCCCATGCTCGCTCCTCCAGCGTGCGAACAAGGCCGAGGCCTCTTTTCTTGCCTTGAGGCTGCAGGCCACCGCAGCATGAGCCGTTTGTGCAGCGATTTTCCCTGCGCTCATGCCCAGGTCTTGCCGAACGAGCACCGCGAGGGTCGCGGAATCAGACGAGGTGGACATCGGCCTCGACTCCTTGGATGGCCGTGGCGTCGGGCACGTCCACTGGGAGCAACATCCGCAGCATGAGTGGGCCGGCCCAAAGCATGACGACGACGTTGCCCAGCGCATGGCTCAGGTCGAAAGGAAGGCCCGTCCAAACAAGGGCGGGGAGTTGAGCGAGGCCCACGCCACCTCCGATCAGCGACATGTTGGTGATCAGGCCAAAGGGCAGCGCCAACACGGCTGCGAACATGGTTGCACGGCCAAGGAGCAAGCGGTCGCCTTCCACAAGGTTGGCACGTGAACCTACCACGGCGATCAGCGACCAACCCGCGGCTTGGAACAACGTCCAATACCCATCGCCGAGGACCGCATTGGACAACATCGTGACCAAGATGGCAAAGGCCACGCCACGTCGGGCACCAAGGCTAGCTCCTGCCAACAACACCGCCACGGTCACGGGTTGCACGTTGGGCAGGCTCGCCATCACCACGCGCAACACAGCGACGACCGCCACAAAGGACAGGAGAAGGACACCCTGATGCCGCGTCATGCGCTTGTCCTGAAGCAACAGAAGGGTCGCGGCTCCGAGGAGGAGCACGTCAAGAACCAGTGCCGCGGTCGGACTGAGTTCCGGACCATGGACACCAACGCTGGCGAACATGGTTGTGGGACGGGCCCTGCTCCTTCAAGGTTGACTCAGGCCAGACGCCAGACAAGGACGGAGGTCTGGTCCAAAGCGAAGGCCTCGGGACCCACCATAGGACGGGTGCCGTCCACTTCGTAGACCCATCCGTCCGCGGCAACACCGTCGACGGCCGTCACCCATGTGCCCAAGGAATGTGCCTCGAGGGCGATGGACACGCCAAGTTCGTCGGCGGCCGCCAGCGTGGATTCCAACACCGAAGGCCGTGGATCGAGGCCCCCGACGGCCAGGGTTTCGTTTGGGAGTTCAAACACCACCACCTGACTTTCGCGCCATGCCTCGGGCCATGTTTCGTCCCAGACCGGTTCTGTTTGGGTTTCTGGGACCTGTTCGACCCACCAGCCCATGAGCGCAGGCATCATGGCCACCAGGGCGACAAGCAGGAAAGGTGAGGCCCAACGAAGCCCATGAAGCGGACCCCGTCGGTACGCGGCGGTTGATCCGGCAAGAAATGCCACCATGAGGGACAGCGTCCACACGGCAGGAGAACGGTCCACGGACGTCCCTTCGGGAGCAGGGATGCTCGCCGGTGACAACGGACAAAGCGGTCCGCCTTGTTCAGGTTCGAGCACCACCACCCCGTCGTCTTTCACCAACAACCAAGCCTCACCACACACCACCGGAGGAGCCGTCCCGTAGCCGCGCAGGTTGGAGGGGACGGTGACGCCCGCGAAACCTTCAGCCACGTCGAACGCCAGGAAACCTCCGTTGAGCCCGTTTTCTGATGCCGTCACATGCCCCGCCTCAAAGCGAAGCGGGCCTTGGACCGACGACGACGTGAGCCGTGTGCTGTTCCAACCCTCGGCCGTCCAATTCAGAAGATGAACACCGCTGAAATCGGCCACCGCCACCAAAGTCTCGCTCAGGGCCACCGGCATGCCGGGTGAAGCTCCGGAAGGGAACCTGTGGACCTGCGACGCTTCCTGCGGTTGGCCGTCTGCACCAAGCGGCAGCCATTCCACCGTGCTTGCTCGGTCGACCTGAACGTGCACGAGCAACCCGTCGTTCACGTGAACCGGAGCATGACGGATGGCTCCTCCAAGATCCACGAAAGAGGCCGGCGAACCCGGCGTCCAGCTCCACAGACGGCCGTTTTCGTCACCGACGTGCGCCGTTCCGTTGACGAAAGATGCCGGATTCCTCCACCCAAGGCCGGTCTCCGCGGCCTCCAACACGGTGCCGTCCGCTGGACATCGCAGCTCGATGCCCGTTCGTGTCGTCACCAAGAGTCCGGCATCGGTCATCGTCGGCGTGGCCGTAAGCCCCCAGGTCTCAACCGTGGTGTTGGCCTGCCACAACGGCAACCCGGTGCCCCACGCTCGTGCCTCCAACAGACCGCTCGACCAAGCGATGAGAAGATGATCGGGCCACGAGCCGCATGGCCCTTCTCCTGCCTTGACGTGAACCAAATCGGCCATGTCGGGTTGAGCGGTGGGCGGACCTTCGATCACCCAGCGCACGGCCCCGTTCTCGGCGTAGGCCCGCACCATCGGTGGGGCGGTTCCGTCGAAGGTCCCAGAGGAGCGAATCAGCACCTGATCTTCGCCAACGAGTGGCGCCGTGGACACGTACCCTCCGGAGACGGTGATGCTGGCCGAGGCGCAAGGCAACAGAACCAGGGCAAGGAGCGTGACAACAAGCGTGCTCCTCACGAGAGCACCTGCTGAATCGCGGCTTTGAGCCGGTCGCTCACCTCGCGGCCATCGGCCCCTTTTGCAGCCCCCATGACCACGCCCATCAGTGGGCCGATGGCGCCAAAGCCGCGTTCTTTCACAAAGTCGAGACGCTCCGCGATGATGCCCGCAATGATGGCATCAAGATCGCCCACGTCCGTGGGCTGGTGGCCTTCGGCTTCGGCCCACGCGGTGATTGTGGTTCGGTCTGCACCGTGAGGGAAGGCTGCAACGGCTGCTTTGACGCCATCGCGAGAAAGGTGCCCGTCGTCCCGCTGGTCGAGCAAGTCGGCCAAGAAATGGGTCGGGGCATCCTCGTGTTCGAGCATCAGGCTGGCCAGCGCCTTGGCTGGACGGTCGCCAAGGTGCTCCAGGAAGCGGTCGTCGAGTTCCCGAGACAGGATCTGTTCGCACTGGTCGTCGGACAAATCGGTCCCGCTCAATCGATCACGTCGCGCATCGTTGCTCAACGGGAGATTGGAGGTGATGTGCTCCCAATGTTGAGAGGACATCGCCAGAGGAGGGACGTCGGTTTCGGGGTACATCCGAGCACCGCCGGGAAGGGGTCGCATCGGTCCTGTCGTGCCGTCCAAGGGTGCGCCTTTGCTGACGGTGACGTTGCGGACCTCGCGTGGCAGACGGTGGTGTGCCAGCAGCGCACGGCCTCGAACCGCTTCGAGCGCCAGCGAGGCTTGCCAGTGGGGCGCAAGACAGAGGACGAAGGCATCTGCAGCGTCGAGATCGAGCGAGGCCCGAACGGCGTTCACCTCGTCTTCGTTGATGCCGTAGGCAGGAAGTTCGTCGCTGTGGAACACGCCTCGCACGCCCGCCAATTTCGCTGCACCGGCCAGTTCTCGGCCGAGACGCGGAAGTTGAGCGCCATCGTCGTCGAGGGTTTTGGTGCCGAGCAAACCTGCCATCCCCGGCAGGGAAAGCGCGAGCATCGCGTGACCTTGACCAAGACCCCGTTCGACCATGCTCGAGGTGCTGTCCGCGAACGTGGAGGACACGTCGTGGAGGGTGTTGGGGAAGCGTTGGGCCACGGCTTCGGCGACGGCGGTCTCGACGTCGTGGTCGTCTGCACGTCGGTCGTCTGGAAGCGGTGGTTGCCCGGCTGCTTCACGCAGGGTGTTGGCCAACCGGTAGAAGTGGAGTTGGCGCGCCATCTCCAAGCGAACGATGCGTGGGATCCATCCAAGGTCTTGGCAGCCCTTGATTTCCACGCGGTCCCCGCAAGCGATGCTGACGTTCAGGTCTTGACGGATGGAACCCAGCCCCCTGCGAACGCGGCGCGTGCGACGCAGGACGGCCCCGAGGGCGCGTGCAGTGGATTGAGCGTGGTCCGGAGTCTGCACGTCCGGTGCGGTTGCGATTTCGATGAGGGGCAGGCCGAGCCGGTCGAGGTTGTAGACGACGCGTTCACCCGCGCCGGTGTCCACGGTCGCCAGCTTCCTCGCGCTGTCCTCTTCCAGGCAGATGACGTCCACGCCCACGGGGCCTTCGGGCGTCTGCAAGGTCCCGTCTTGGGCCACCAACGTGGTGCGCTGAAATCCGCTGGTGTTCGAGCCGTCGACCACGGTTTTTCGCATCGTCTGCATCAGGTCAACGGGCCGGGCTTCAAGCAAGGCAGCCACGGTGAGGGTGACGTCCACCGCCTCGTGATCAAGGGGGAGCGGTGGGCGCTCGTCGAGTTCAATGAGGCCCGCGTTGGGGGATTGCACGTATTCGAAACTTCGACGACGTTTGGCCTCGAACCGTGCGGCCACGTCCACGGCGCCGCCTTCGCCACGTGCTGCACGCAAGCGACGGCGGGTCCTGGGCCATGATTCGGGCACGGTGTCCTCGGTCACGTCGTAGAGTTCACCGGTCTGGCGAGAGTGGAGTTTGCCGGTGGCAAGTTGCTGATGCACCTCGATGCCGCACATGAAGCCAAGCGCTTCAGGGTCCAATCCGTTGGCGTCGCTCACCTCGCCTTGGGGCTCCGCCATGGTCACGCCACGCGCAGGTCGGATATGAGCGCCACCGTTGGCTTCACGCCACCATCAGGGTGTCGTAGCCGCGTGGTCTGAGCAACTTGCCCTCGGTCACCATCCGTTCGATGAGGTCCTCCGCGTCGGCGCGCGACAGGCCGTGCCGATCGAGTTCGTTCAGCACCGCGTTCAGTTCAGCGATGCCTTGTTCGCTGGCCGCTGCAAGGTCTCGCGTGGTGTCGAGGATCGTGCGCTCCTTGCTTCTCGCGGTCGTCTTCTTGCCCGTCTGAAGCGTGGTCTCGTCGAAATCGTCGCCCATCAATTCCATCCGCCACAGTTTGGTCAACCGCAACGCACGCTCGGCGTCTTCCACCTCGACCGTGTCCGAGAGGCGGATGCGAGCGCTTGCTTCGGCCAGCCTTGAGATGCCCTCGATGGCTCGGGCCGTGATGGCGATGCTGTCGGAACCGGGTCCGCCGAGCTGGCGTGTTTCCACGTAGTACGCCACCAGCATCTCGCTGGCTTCCTTGGTGGGCTCCGGCTGGATGTTCCGCTTTGCGTACGCGACGTACTTCTTCACGAGGTTCGTGTCGAGGATGTCCTGGCCGTCCTCGGTGGTCGTGGCCTGGCTCACGCCGCGGCTGGGGTCAAGTGCAGTGCCTTCGGCGATGAGCGTCTCACTGGTGCCTGAGGCGCGTGTGGACAGGATGTGCGACGCGATGGCGGTGTCGAGTTCGGTTTTCGGAACGTCGGTCATCACCCAGATGACGTCAAACCGAGAAATCAGGGGCGGAGCGAGGTTGATCTGCGCCGTAAACGGCACGTCTGAAACCGGTTGAAACCGGCCTGCCTTTGGGTTCGCGGCGGCCAGCACGGCGCAGCGGGTTTGCAGGCTTGCGTTGATCCCCGCCTTGGCGATGGAAATGCGCTGCTGCTCCATCGCTTCGTGCATGCTGGAGCGGTCGCCTTCGTTCATCTTGTCGAATTCGTCGATGGCCGCAAGGCCGAGGTCTGCAAGCACAAGGGCTCCTGCCTCGAGCGTCCAGCGCCCGTCGGCGTTGGCGTCCTGAACGGCCGCGGCCGTCAGTCCTGCGGCTGAAGCGGACATGCCCGACGTAAACCGGCCGCGTGGTGAGAGTTGTGCCATGTAGGAGAGCAATTGCGACTTGGCCACACCAGGGTCGCCCATCAGCAAAATGTGGATGTCACCACGGCTTCGCGTGCCGTCGTCGTTCTTCCGAGAAACGCCACCAAACAGCTGGAGCATGAGCGATTTCTTCACTTCCGGCATGCCATAAATCGAGGGGGCGATCGAGCGCGTCAGCAGGTCGTAGATGTCCTTACGGCGAGCCAAGTCTTTGATCTCACGGACCTCTTCTTCGGTGATGACGATCTCTTCCAACGGCACGTTCTGACGCTCCAGCGAGTGGATGCGAAGGAAGATGTCGAACACGGGGGTGTCCTTGCCTCCCTTGCGTTGGGAGCGAATGAAGAGCACGCCGTTGGCCTTGACCCGGTCGCCGGGATTCAACTGGCCGCAGAGGTCTTGTTCCGCAATGCACAGAATGCGCTCGGGTTGAATGCCTCCACGCATCTGCTCGGGAAGTTCCTGAAGTTCGATGAATTGGGTGTTGATGAGGCTCGAATCGCGTTCCACCAACGAGAAGCGGGTTTCGCGGGCCTTGCGGTCGCAGCCTCCGTCGATTGGATCGCACAACATGGGCTGGATGAGTTCCTGCTCGTTCGGTTGATGCACGGTGCTAAGGTGACCGCAAGCCGAACATCGGAAGGTGGCGATGTAGATGCGAGGGCGCACCCCGGAAATCTTCGTGGTGACCGCGTCGATGGAGAGCATCTGGCCGAGGTCTTCGGCACGAAGGTGGGAAATCGCTCGGGTCTGGTCGGACGGGAGGTGAACGATGCGGATGAAGGGGTCCATCGCACCATGGCCTTCGTCCACAAGCACTTGCTTCACCGCTTGCTTGGAGGCCTCGAGATGAAGGTCTGGTTGGACCAGAAGGCTCTGGGCAAAATCGAGGTCCCATCGCTCGAGGTCACGGTACGACACTTCGACGCTCTGGGTGTCCGGCCATTCGACGGCAAGGTTGTGCAGCGCCTCGTTGAAGAGGTCGCGCAGCAGCGATTCCCAGCGCGTCTGGAGGTCGGCCTCGTGCATCGGAATCATGGCCACACCTCCGGACTTGGGGAGTCTCCGCCAACCGCAGATAAGCACTTCCCCGCCAACGGGCCACCCCTTCGCTTCCACTGGAGAATTCGTGCACCCGCATGGTCTCGTTTGTTCGTTGTGTTGGGGTTCCTGTCCCCGTCTTCCGAAGGGTTTGGGTCTGGCCACATGCGCCTCTTCTCGCACCACCTGACTTGAGGGAGCATTCATGGGACGCGTGCAAAACCTGTGGGCATGAGCGACACGATGGACTACGCCAGTGCCGGGGTCGACATCGACCTCGAGGGCAGCGCCGTGGCGTCCCTCATCGGCGCCCTTGGTCGAAGCGTGCGCACGCCCGGCACGCCAGGTGCACCGGTGGACCTCCCAGGCGGCTTCGGCGGATTGCTGGAGTTTGGCGACCACCTTCTGGCGATGGCCACCGATGGCGTGGGCAGCAAATTGCAGATCGCCTCGAGCCTCAACGCATGGGGCGGCGTGGGGATTGACTGCATGGCGATGAACGTCAACGACCTGCTTTGCGTGGGCGCTGAACCGATGGCCTTTGTCGATTACATCGCCGTGCCCAAGCCCGACCCTGAGGTCCATGCCGCCATCGGTGCCAGCCTGGCCGAAGCCTGCCGACGTGCTCGCGTCACGCTCGCAGGAGGCGAGACCGCCAGTCTGCCGGGCATCGTCACGGAAGTGGACTTGTCCGGCACCGCGCTTGGGTACATGGGGCGCAACGACGCCATCACGGGCGAACACGTCCAAGCCGGCGACGTGCTGATCGGTCTGCCCGCCTCGGGCATCCACTCCAACGGCTACAGTTTGGTGCGTCGCATCATGGAACACGTCGGCACTGACCTGAGCGCCCCGGCGCCTTTCGATGCCGTGGTCGAAGAACGGCGCATCGAGCGCTTCGTGACCCAAGACGGTGAAACGCCCATCCTCGGCGAAGTGCTGCTGAACCCGACGCAAATCTACGTGGATCCCGTCATCGACCTGCTCAACCACCTCGATGCAGGCCACCTTGGTGGTCGCTCAAGCGTGCGTGGCCTCTGCCACGTCACCGGCGGCGGGCTTTCCAACTTGCTCCGCCTGAACGCCGACGTCGGTTGGCGCATCGATTCACCCTTGCCCGTGCTGCCAGAATTCACGTGGTTGCAGGAGGTCGGTGGCGTCGAGACCCGTGAGATGTACCGGACGTTCAACATGGGCATGGGCATGGTGCTCGCCGTCGACGCGGTCCACGCCAAAGGCCTCGCTGCATGGTTGGCGGAGCGCATGCCGGGCAGCGCCGTGGTCGGCACCGTCGTCGAAGACGAGGCGCCAAGCGTGGTTCACGTGCCGACTGGGTCGACTTTCAGCCACTACTGAAGGTCACTCGGCTTCCGTCGCACCGGTGAGCATCACCGATTCTGGAGCTGAGGTGCTGGCCCCACGGATTTTGCTCAGCGGGAACAGCAGGCAGAATTGCAGGACCGCACCGATGAGGAACAGGTTGGGGAAGTTGCCTCCAAGAGCCTCGAGGACCGAGGGTGAAAGGAGGGTACCCGACAACGCACCCACGTTGATGAGCGTCATGTAAAGCGAAAATTGGGTTCCGCCAAGGTCACTCTCCGTGAGGCTCATGAGCAAGGCGATGACGTTGTTCCCGACGATGCCCCAGACGAAGGTCCACACGATCCACACGAGGGTCATGACGCCTGCGTCGCCCCATTGGGAACGTCCCAACGTCCACAACGTGGTGATCGATGCGCCGGCGATGATGCCCCACCAAAGCACGTTTTGAATGCCGAAGCGGCGTCCAAGTTCACCGCCTGTCAGCACACCAAACAAGGTGGCCAAGGTGATCAATCCGCCTTTCAGGGCGAGGTATTCGGTGTCGCTCCAACCGAGTTCTTCGATGAACAAGAAGGGGAATTGGATGTCGATGAGGCCCATGCCGGCGCCCATGCCACCGCCGATCCACATCATGACGGCAAACAACAGGGCCCACGCCGGCGCGCCACCGCTCAGGGCACCACGGAGACCTGACACGATGTCACCGAGGCTCATGGCGTCCGACTCGGCCGAGGAGGACGCTTCGCCCGTGGCTGCGTCCCATGGGAAACGACGGTCGCCCGGACGCTCGCGCAAGAAGATGGGCACCAGCATGATGGCCGCCAGCACGGGCAACTGCACCGTCAAGGCAGCCTGGAAGCCTGATTCAGAGAGGATGCCGCCAAGCACGATGGCGGAGAACATGAAGCCGAAGCCCTTCGATGCGAACATGAAGCCGTTTGCGCGGGCCAGATCCTCCTCTGGAATGAGGTCCACCGCAAGGGCGTCAGAGCTCACGTCCTGCAAGGTCGCAAAGACGTTGTGAATCAGGAAAAAGAGCATGATGGTCGGAAGGCCGGCCTCCAAATTGCCGTCAACCAAGGGGTCGTCGATGGTCAGGAACACGCCCATGGTGATGATCATCCCGAGTTGTGCGATGATGATCCAAGGTCGACGCAACCCATAGGCTGGGAAACGAACGCGATCGATCAGCGGACCGAGGACCAATTTTCCGAACATCCACGGGAGCGTCCCGGCGAAGGTCAGCGCGGCGACTTGTTCATCAGAAATCGCATCGTTGCTGACGAGCACCGCGACGAACGCGACGGTGATGAACGCCCACGGCACGCCCTGTGCAAAATACAGGGCACAGAGGGTCCCAAGACGGGCACGCTTGCTCTCTTGCAGCGTAGTCATGGACCGCAAAGCCATCGTTCCCCTTCTGAAGTTTACTTCGGATGAGCACCCCCTCGGGGCTTTTTTCAAAATCAGAGGTAAAACTCATCCCAACGTGCGCCTACCGGCCACGCATGGACCTTGAATCGGCCGCCAACCTCGGGGAGGCCCTGAGCGGTTTGGCAATCATGTTCACGCTCCTGTTCGGTCTTCGCCAAGTCCTCGAAGTCAATCGAAACCGACGGTTTGAGATTTCACAGACCATCGCAAACTCACTGGAAAACCCGCTGGTCCAACGTGGGTTCGCCAACCTAGGACGCATTCAACCGGGCATGACCCTCCAAGAATTCGGCGACATGCCCAGGGAAGACAAAGACGCCATCAACGCCGTCATCGTCCTGATGGCCAACCACGCCGTCATGACGTTTCACCGAAACCTTTCGTTCGACATCGTGGCCTCATTTTACCGCGGATATTTGCCGTTGATTGGCGCAGGGTTGCGGCACGTCATGCAGCTGGTCGAGAACGCCTACATCCACCACGAAGGCAGTGCGGTCACCGAAGAAAACGGATTGGGCACGAACCATTGGGTGTTCTGGTTGCTGGATCGAATGGGAGAGACGGCAAACCCGGTGGAATACAAGCCACACGTCACCCAAACCGAATGGCGCCCCTGAAACGCGTCCGCATGGACCATGAAGGATGGACGCTCACGTTCCATCATGCAAGAGCCTGAGGGGTGGCCCGGCAACCTCTGGTTGGAGGGGGCCACGCTCGTTCATCTCCCGGCCGAACAGCCGAGGCCAGAAGCTCGCCCGAGAGGGCCCGCCAAACGCATTGGCCCGGGTTTCCTCAACCCCGCCATGGCTCCCGCCCGCACGCGTTCTGTGATGTTGCTTGCCGACGCACTTGAGCACCATTGGTTGGTCCCGGAAGGTGCTCCACTCCGCGTGTTGGATGCCTTGTGTTCAACGGGAGTCCGCGTGCGCAGATGGCGCCAAGAACTCCCCGAGGCTCACCTCAACCGCGTGGTCATCACAGGAAACGACCTGGACGCACATGCCCTGGATTGGGCCGTGGCTTCGTTCAAAGCGCATCCAAGCGGCCGTCCGATAGCGGCCCGGCCCGAGCTTCGTCAACGCACCGTCGAACCCCGTGACGTCGAGGGCGTGCACCTCACCGAGGAAGACGCGCGCGTTGCCCTGCTTCGCGGAGGTTGGCAGTGGATTGACCTCGACCCGTTTGGTTCACCCATGCCGTTCCTTGACGCGGCCTTGCAAGGCATGGCCCGACGTGGTGTGCTGGAGGTCACCGCCACGGACACTGCAGCGTTGACCGGCTCAAGCGCGGCCAGCGGCCGACGGAGGTACGGTTTCCATGGCCAAGTCGACCATTATGCCCACGACGACGCCGTTCGGGCCCTGCTCGGCAACGTGGCGCTGGCCGCAGCGCGCCAAGACCGCGAAATCACGCCCCTTCTCGCTTTGTTTGACGGCCATCACGTTCGCGTGTCGGTGATGGTTCGGACCTCAAAAACAGGAGCAAGTGCCGTGCACGACCACATCGGCTGGCGTATCCGTGAAGTCGATGTCCCCTATCGCTTCGTCCGCCATCCCACGCCAGAAGAGACCGAACGAGGCAGCGGTCCGATGTGGACCGGCCCGCTTTGGCATGCGGACATCGCTGGCCGAATGACCGAAACCAACGCGCTCTCCTTGACCACGCCCAATGATTCCACCTTGAACGCGTGGAGAAGCGAGGGGCTGCAATGGGACGAAGCGGACGTCGAGCATGCGGCGCGTGAAACCGTCCGGGGGGTGCGGCACATCGCGGAAGCATCGGACCTCATGGCCATGGACGGGAAGGACACGACGCTGCTGAACCTCGACGATTTGCCCCGATGGACGGGGACAGGGAAGACGCCTCGTCTTCAGCGCTTGCTGGACGCCCTGCATGCGGAAGGCTTCGCTGCAGCTCGAGCACCCGACCTCAATCCGTTCGTGATCACCGATGCACCGTTCGACGTCGTGGTCAACGTGGCCCGAGCGGTGTGACTCACATCACGGAGGGGTCCATGCCTGGACCGTCCCCGCTCCCGAGTTGATGACCGGGGCCAATGGGGTCGGGCAGGACGGATTTGGCCCGTTCAATCATCTCGCGCACGCTGTCCTCGATGGTGCGCGCGTTCTCAAGAAGGTCGCTGAGCGGAAGGTCCAACCCGGTCAAATCGGAGATGGCTTCGACGGCGATGGCCGCGGCGCGTGCATCGGGGTACATGGGGTGTGCTTCGGCAAGCAAAGCCACGATGTCCATGCCCAATCGGTCGCCCTCGCCAAGAAGGAAACCGGTGATGCCCGACACCACGCCTTGACGAATGGGTTCGATGCCCGCGGTGCGCAACGCTTCCCGCATCGCGTCCGTGCTGCCCACGCCGTAGAGGTCGCCTCCTTCGAAGTCCTTGTCGGGCCGGAGCAGCCCGTCGACGATGATGAGCCGGTCGAACCCACCTTTCGAGAACCACTCGAGCACGGTGGTCGCCAACGCGATGTCCTTGTCGTCCTCAAATTGGATTTCGGCCGTGAACACACCGATGCCTTCGCCTTGGTACACCCGAACTGGATGCTTGGGGACCTCGTCTTGGATGAGTGCAACGGCGGGGAATTCAGCGTTCAACACCGTGCCTTGCTGCTCCAGACCAAGGGCGCTGATGACGTGGGACGCGGCGATGACGCCCACCATGCCAGAACTTGAGAAACCGCAAATGGCGATGCCTCCGGTGCGGGGGTCTGCGCCTTTGTTGAGGACCAGGGCATAGGGTTTGAACGGAGTTTCCACGCCTTCACCTCATCGTGTCGTCCGGTAGGACCGTCAAGAATCCTCGCTTCCATCACTCGTTGTATTCCGACCAGTCTTCTTGGCCGGCTTCGCGGTACCACCACGTTCCAACTTCGTCTTCGTACCATTCCGTGCCGAATTCATCGACGTTGATGCCCTCGTCGGTCGAAGTTTCCTCGAACGACTCCAAGGAAGCGGCGGCATCGTCCTCGTCGGGATAATCCGCGCCCGATGCTTCGGAAATGAGGGCGTCGCTGGGACGTTCCTTGACCTCGGGCTGAAGTTCTTCGATGCTTGCACCGGTGGCTTTCAATTGGGTCAAACTGCTCGTCGTGGTCAGGTCAACGGCGTCGTCACGGTCCGAACCCACCGGGCCGTATTCGAAGTCGTCGAGGTCATCTTCGGAGAAATCCTCGTCGTCCTCTGGCCGGCGAAGGAGCACGAAGGCCACCGCAAGCCCCGCGACAATGGCCACGGCACCCAGTCCGATGATCAGTCCGTTGGACCCGCCCGAGGCGTCGCTCGAGCCGTCGTCCACCGTCGCCTCTTCCAAGGTCCACGAAAGGGAAATCGAACCGTCGTAACTGAGGCTTGCGTTCGATGCCGTGGTCAAGCGATAGGTCGTCGTCGCGTCAAAAGCCGTGCCAGCTTCGTCGGCCAACGAACGGAGGGTGGTCATGGACCACACCACTTGCCGCTCCCCGTTGGCCGGAATGTCGCCGTTGCCTTCCACCAAATCGAAGCGCATGAGGCCCAAGGTTTCGGCGGTCGTGTCCACCGACACCGTCACGGTAAACGCGTTCGGATTCCGCAGGACGCACTGCGTGTTCTGGTCGACCGTCAGGTCGCGCGGGAAGGACCGAACGGTGCAATCGCTGATCTCCAAGGGCAAAAGCGCCGTGACCTCAGCCGGCTCGTCGGTGCCTCCCTGCCCACCGCCCGTCTGGTTTCCAGGATCCACGCCGCCGTTTCCGTTGGTACGAACCAACGTGACCTCGTGCACGTTGGGCATCAGAATCCAAGGTCGTCCATCGTTGTCGATGGAGAAACGCACCATAGCGGCTTCAATGGAGGCGGAATCCAGCACGTAAGCCCCGGCGTTTGGCAGCAAGGTGCCGTTGCCAAGTTCGTTGCCGTCAGCGGACAACATGACGTAGTCAATGGCCACCGAAGGGGCGGCTCCGGTTTGTTCAACCATGGCCTCTTGCACGCTCAGGTCGATCGACCATGTACCGTTGTCAACGACCTCGACGATGGTCGGTGCCACGACTTCCATCTGAACCGTGTTGTACGCCGTCATGCTCCCAGCTGCGGCGGACCATGGTTGTCGCATCGGGTCATCGGTTTCTGCCATCACGCCATAGGTCAAGGCCAGTTCTCCGACGTTTTGTGCCATGGTCGGCTGCCAAACCATGAGGCTGGTCACCTCAAGTCCAACGAACTGCCCGTTGGCGTCGGTGGTTCCGGTCATGTTCCGTGAAAAGCCGCTCTCAGCATGCTCAAGCAGGAACCATACCGCTGCATCGGCCAAGGGCTCACCGCCGACGGTGGCTCCAACGGTGGCTTTGACAGGCCCGTTGACCGGCAACAAGCGAACGCCAGATGCATTGGTATCGCCGTCCAGCGTCAATGTGACGGAGGGCGTTCGAAGGCGATCGTCTCGTGGTGAAACCGGGCCGGTGGTGACCAAGGAACTGGTGTTGCCGTGTTCGTCCACCGCGACCACCCCCAGATGGTACAGCGTGCCGTCCTGCAAGGGCCCTGACGGCGTCAGCACGGTGGTGCCGTTCATCACGTCAGAGGTGGTGTTGACGACGATGGGGCGTGATGCATCAACGTCCAGTACGGTGACGGGATTCAACCCCGCCGTCGCGTTGAACGCTTGTGGGCTGACGTACACCCGGTACGCCTGTGCCGAACTGATGTCCGCATCGTCCCAATCCACGGCAATGTGGCCTCCTTCATCCGACATGAGGTCCGAGGCGGTGAGGTTGACGACGGGCGGCGGAGGTGCTGGATAGGGCACCTCAACGGTCAACAGGGCCGAAAGGTTGCTTCGCAATCCGAAGACGTGCCGTGAGCGAACCGCGTAATCGTACACGTCGCCGTAACTGATGTTGGCGTCCACGGTCATGTTGAGGCCGGCATCTGCGTAGGGTGAATTGAGGTCAATGGCGGTGCCGTTTGGCACACGATAGACGTCGAACCCGAGCAGCCCCTGGCTAAACTCACCCACGTCCTGCCAAGCGATCTCGATCATGGACGGGGTCAGGGTGGTCAAGGACAACACCGGGGTCGGCGGGCGGGCGATGTTTGGCGCGCCGTCGAGGTAGGGTCCCACCACGTCCGTCAACCTCAGCACACCTGCCTCCGTGCTGTTGAACGGAAGCGGGAGGCGGAAATCTCCCGTGCCCAGTTGCATCCTTTGGTTGACGAGGTTGGACAAGTTCCCGACCACGCTGGGATGTTGTTCGATGGTGATGCGTGCGTCGTAGGCGATGTCGATGAGCGTCGTGTTCAGCACACCGTTGGCGGTCGTGCTGAGCGTGAAATTGAGGTGGGCCATGCTCACCCCGTATGCATCGCTGCTGGTCGGAAGGCCGAGCACGTGACCGGTCAACGCGGTTTTGATCGCACCGACGGTGTCCGAGACGGTGACCACACCATGATGCGTGCTGTTCGCCGTGCCCGCGTACGCTTCGACGCTGATTTCATCCAGGCCATCGCCCTCGACGTCAAGGCCAATGCGGTGCCAACCTCCGACGAAGATCCCCGCCTGAGTTTCGCCCGCCACCACAACTTGTTCTTCATGACCGTCGCCGTCGAGGTCGCCGAAGACGACGTCCAGAGGCATGCTCCAAGGTTGAAGACGAACAGGGGAGGCGAGGTCCAAGCCGCTCCCGTTTGTAGGACGGTTGGTCAGGTTGCCCTCAATGGTGGCCGTTGAGCCGTCGCTGCTGCCCAACTCGACCATGAACAAGGAAGGGATGCCGTCGCCGTCATGGTCGCCGAAACTGGCGTTGGTGGTGGTGAACGGATCGTAATCGCTGTGTTCGCTTACGGCCCATGTGTACCCGTCGTTGATGGCCACGACGTGTTCGAAACTCCCGGCTCCTGAAACGAAGTCCGTGTCGCCGTCACCGTCGAGGTCTACCGGCAACATGCCGGCCCTGAGGTCGCTGAATCGATCCGGACCGGTCGCCTGGGTGATGAAACGACCGTCCCACTTCAATTCCCAGCCTTGGTACGAACTCCATCCGCTTCCTCCACGGTGCACGACCAAGGCCGACACGTCGCTGTTTTGATTGCTCATGGCTCCGACGTAGATGTCCTGAAGGTTGGCGGTGTTCGAGCTACCGTTTCGGTAGATGGTGGCCGTGGCGTTGGTCAAGAAACCGTTTCCTGCAGGAGAGAACGGTTTCAAGACGAAGATGCCTTGGGTGCTCCCCTGTCCATGGATGGACACGACGTCCGCATACCCGTCGTTGGTGAAATCTCCGACGACCGCTTTCTTCAGGCGTGCGTCCATGGTCACGTTGAGCGTGGCGTTGAACGGGAAGGCGGTGGACGGATGGCTGGCGTTCACGGCGGTGATGTTTGACAGGTGCAGGCAAGCATCGACGTCGAGAACCGACCACGTGAACACGTCAAGTCGGCTGTCGTTGTTGAAATCGCCCATGTCGAAGTTTCTGGCGTCGGCGCACGTCCCGGTCCAATTTGACATCTCAAGTTGTCGCGAAGTCAGGTTGTAATCGAGGACCGCAAATGCGGTGCCGTTGCCGGTGGTGCCGTTGTCGGCGGAAAGGACGATGATTTCATCGCTGCCGTCGCCGTCCATGTCACCGGTCTGGGCATCCACGATGTCACCGATGGCGTGGAAAGCGGTGGTGACGTCTGGAATGAAACTGAGGCTGGCGGCAGCAGCACCCACGATGGCGTTCTCTGGGAGAAGGATGTCGCTGGTGACGGTGGTGCTGTTGGAACTCGTGTTGGACACGACGAAATCCGACGACCCGCCGTGCGCGAACTCGGATTGGTGCCCGAGGGAGCCGTAACCTTGGCCTTCGTAGGCCCATTCCTTGACGCCGTCTTCGTCGATGTCCAACCACACTTGCCCAGGCGTGTCAAGGGCGTCGTCCACGTCGACGACCAGATTCAATCCATCAAAGGTCACGTCCCGAGGGATGGACAGTCCCATCGAGGCGTTGCTGGACCCACCGGCAAGATCGACCTCCTCGGTTTGCATGCCTGTCTCAAACATGGAGAGGGTTCCAGTGCCTCCGCCTGCGCTGGAAAGCGGCATCGGCATCAAGGACACCAGCATCAGCAACACGAGCATGACGGCGCGTCGATGGGCGCGTCCTCGGGGGGACATGGCCTTGCATGGGGCACTCGGCCTTCATCTTCCTATCGCATCGCGGCATACGTTAAAGGTGATTTTTTTCCAAAGATAGGTCCTACGGGCGACCGCCAATGCTTAACTATGCAAGCAATGACTTCTCAAACATGACCGAAGCCGTCATTCGCATCCTCGCCGGGGACATCGAAGTGGAGATTTCTGGGAGCACCAACCACGTGGAAGAGCGCATCGCTGAGTTGCAAGAAGAGGGGGTTTGGTCCTCTGTTCTCGATCGCCTGCGCATGGCCCGGGAAGCCGCCGTTGAAGCAGCGGCGAAGACCATTGGCAGCGCCGAACTTCCAGAACGTGGCTCTGCCTTCCGTCACCTCGTGACCGGAGCCGGCTTTGAGCGCAAGCCCGACATGGTGTTGGCGGCCATCCACTACCTCCGCGACGTCGAGGGCGTGCACGATTCCCCCCCTCGGGTGGTGGCCCGTCTGTTCGAAGATGCTGGACTTGAAGCCCCTGGCAACCTCTCGCTCTACCTGAACCGCTTGCGAGAACGCGGTCTGCTCGAGATCCCCGAAAGCGGGGGCGGGAAGAACCGCTTCGTGGTGCTCACCCCCGCCGGGCGTCGTCACCTTGATGAGCGCACCATGTGAGGTTCACGCATGGTGATGTCCGCGTCTGGGGACGATCCCCGAGACGGACCATCCGACGATGCTGAGGTTCTCGACTGGTCCTTTCAAAACAAAAGCAACGCGCTTCTTCGCGGTGGGCGGCATCGCGGCTCGACCTTCCGTCGTGCCATCCTCGACGGCGCTGACCTCACGGAGGCCGATTTTACCGATTGCGACTTTCGGCGAGCCTCGATGGTCGGTGCGGACCTCATGAAGAGCGCCTTTGACGGTGCCGATTTGCGTGGGGCTGACCTTCGAAAGGCCAGGATGAACCTCTCCAACTTCCGCAACTGCCAACTCGCGGGGGCAGATTTGCGTGGCATCCGAGGAAAATACGCCATCTGGCAAGGAAGCGATTGGTGGAACGCGATCATGGATGATAAACTCGTCAAGGCCCTGAAGAAAAAATGGCCCAACCCCGACGAAGCCTGATCATTCCTCTTCTGAAAAGAGGGCCAACCGCGCCCGATGGTTGATCAGCGGCATCACCGCCATGGCCAAGCAAAGCCCGGTCATGACGCTGCAGGCAAGGGTGAGGTAGGTTTGCGTCTCCACAAGCATGCCTTCCATCGTGGCATCGGCCGCCGCTTGGAAGCGGTATCCACCGATGCTGCCGCCGACCAAACCGACGGCTGCACCGACGGCGCTGAGTCGAGGGCCCCACGGCTTCAGCGCGTAGAGTCCGATGCTCCCCACCGCCACCAAGGACATGCCCGCAAGAAGCGAGATGCCGCGCCATGCGTAAGCCCCGGAGTCGCGCGCCTCGTCATGGAAGGCCTGGTACTGCTCTGGAGTAACCTCGACGTCGTCGTTGAGGTTGGGGGTTTCGATGGTCAAATCGACTTGCCCAGCAGGGAGGTCTTCAAGGGCGCCTTGCTGAAGGGCATCGGCACCAGCAAGGCCCAGAAGCACCGCTCCGAAGAACAGCAGCACCGCGATGGAGCGAGGGCCTCGCCGATCGGGTCGAGGATCGATCGACCAAGGGTCCATCGTCATCCTCACCCCTCCTCTGGCGGCCCACAGGCCTGCAGACCTTCGCGCAAGTCGTCTGGAACAGGTCGTGGTTCCATGGTGCGCATGTCCACGCCGACCGTGACTTGTCTCGAGGTCCACACCCGTTGGCCAAGATCGTCCTCGAGCTCGTACCGCCACACCACGCTGGTGGAGCCCACCGATTCAATCCACATCGTCATCACCGCCGTTCGTCCGTAGCGGAGCGGGCCGTGGAAGGTGGAGGTGATGTCGACCACGGGATAGCCGAGGTGACGTTCCGTCACCAGGGTGGCGTACTCCACACCGCACATTTCGGCCCACGCCTCCTCGAAACACCGGTGTGCCAAATCGTAAATGCGCGGATAGTAGGTGATGTTGGCCAAATCGACCATCGGGAAATCCACGCGTCGCCTGACGGTCACCGCCATGGCTGGGGTTTTGGGACCTGAGCCATGAACCCTCGTCGGGAACCGCACCCGTCGGGCTTATATCGGGTCGGCAGGTCGCCGGAGCGAGGCCTGTTAGGGTAGTCTGGATATCCTTCATCCCTGCGGAGGATGAGACCCGTGTTCGAATCGCGGACGGGCCGCCATTCAATTCAGCGGAAAACTGAATTCTATTTCTCGCCTCAATCTTGCCGTGCCATCCGCCAATGCACCTGATCCCACCCTCGGGATGCTGCTTCCTTTGCCAACGCCCCCTCGGGGTTCACGGCCATGGCATGACCGCATTCCCGCATGAACCAGCTGTCGGCGTGGGTGTTGCCGTAGGCCCAACATTGCGCGAGATCATGCCCGTTGGCCTCGGCGTCGGCCATGACCACGGGGACCTTGCCCTTGCGGCGGGGCACGGACCAGCCTCGCTCAGAGCCGGACAAGCGACCCGTGCGTTGAGCGGGTCCACATCCGTACGTCGCGTCCATGCCGAGGTGACGTCCCATCGCTTCGGCCATCGGCGCAACGGTGGCGGTCACCAAGATGCAGCGGTGGCCCTGTTCACGGTGCCAGGCAAGCCGCTCAAGCGCCTCCTTTGGCACGCGTGGCATGAGCACCTCTCTGGCGAGTTCTTCGGAGAGCGATTCCAGCGTCTCCCACGTTGCGCCCGTGAAATGCCCGCGGTTTCGCAAGGCGTCGTACGGTGCTCGGCCCCTCAGGAGGTTGACCAAGGTGCGGAGGGACCAGGCCGTCAGTCCGACGGGAAGCCGCCAAGGACGACGTCGAAGCAAGGTGCCGGTCAGGGTCTTTTCGCTTGAGGCATCGAGCAGCGTCCCGTCGAGGTCGAAGTACGCCGCGACCTCGCCCATGTGATGAGGACGGGGGTCCGCCACATGGGCGTTGCGTCGTCAGCGCTCAGGAACCACGTCGTGTCCAATCTCTCCGTACACGCGACGGCCGGCCCCATGGTCTTGCCACCACGTCAATTTGTCCGCAAGATAACGGGGGATGAAGAAACCGATTTTTCGCGGGGTCAGGCCATGGTTTCTCATGGCACGATCGTTGGCCAATTCTGCCACGATGGATTGCGCAGAACAGCCGGGATTGGCGAGGACAAACCGCAGCACCTCATGCTTCAATCGTTCGAGGCGTGCACGCTTTTGACTCCCAGTTCCAACCCTTCGAGGCATCGAAAAGGAAACCGACATCTACGGCTATAACGGTCCTGTGGGACCTCCCCTCACGCGATGTGCACGGGGAGCGTGGTTTTCCAGTTGGCGTTGGCGAGTTTCTTCGCCTTGCCGTCCGCAACGATGGGGTGGATGATGTTGAGGCGACCGTGCATGCCGGTCACGCTGAACTTGATGCGAAGGGTCACGGCGCGGTCGGCCATCATTGCGTTGATCTGTTCTTGATCGAGGGGGATCTCTGCCATCGTGCTGCCGTCGGTTTGGCTGCGGACCGTAAGGGTGGTGTGCTCAAAGTGGAGCGAAGGGCGGAAATCGTAGTCGCCTGGGTGCTCCATCTGTACCGCGAGGTCCACGGAAAGACCGTCGCGAATGCCGACACGGCTGACCTCAACTTCACCGACCATGGGACTCATTCCATGCCAGCGGCCGGGCCTTCATAGCCTTGTCCGCCGCATCAGGTCGGGCTCATTCGTAGGCGATCTCCACCAAGCGAGGAGCGAGGACGGTGATTCGGACTTCAAGCGTCCAGTCGTTGCCGGGGTCTGGGTCGGGGGCACCGGGAATCAGCCCGTCGGGGTCGGATTGGTCGGCGATCACGGCCCACGTCCAATTCCCTTGGCCAAAGCGAGCGCCAGGTTGGTTCATGACACGTGCGAGAACCTCCTCTGCTGAATTGCCTTCGTAGATGGCGTCTTCCGGAGTTGGGTTCAGTCCATCGTCTTCCATTTCGGCAGATGCAGGCGTGTTCTGAGTGATGTTCCCCGGCGTGGTTTGGGCCCGTTTGATGTAGCCGTCCGCGGGCACCTCAACCACGAGGGTGAAATTGTCAGACGGCACAAGGACGTCTTGTTCGAGTTCCAGTAAGGCCTCGTAGGCCATGATGCGCACACCCTCTCCGGGAAGGTGGTTTGCTTCCCATCGGTCGCCTTGGTCGAGGTAGCCGTCCCACGACACGGACACAATCTCCTCGACCCAACTGAGGGCAAAGCGGCGTGCGGTGACGTTCAATTCGAACTCCTCGGTGACGATTCCCCCGTCGGTGTCTTCGACGGTCAGACGCCCGCGAATCAGGCCGCTGGTTTCGGTCGGGATGAGCACCTCGGGCGTGATGGCGTCGGCGTCGTCTTCGGGCTGGCCGTTGCCGTCGCTGTCCACCGCGAGGTTGAGGTCCCACACGAAACTCAGCGGTGCACCTTCGGGGTCGGTGGAGCCGCTGGCATCGAGCAAGGCGGTGTCTCCGGAGCGGATCATGGACGGCACATCGAGCACGATTTCTGGCGCGCCGTTGACGGTCACCAGCGAGGAAGATTGGTCCTCACCGCCCTGGTCGTTGACCACCGTGACCGACACGGTGTAGATGCCAAACGCGGGGTAGCGGTGGGAGGTGAAGCCGATGACTGTCGTTGCGGTGGTGCCGTCGCCGAAGTCCCAATTCCATTCGGTCAGCACGCCTTCCACGGCCTCGGATGCACGAGCGTCAAGCGTGACCATCTCGCCTTCTTGGATCACCGAGGGGTACACCTCGAGGTTGGCCTTCGGATTCACGGTGAGGTCGAGGGCTTCCATGCAGCCCGGCAACAGCAGGCTTCCCATCATCAGGACGAGCATGGCGAGGGCACGCCGTGTGGACGTCCCGTCTCGCTCCATGATAGGATACGGATGCCCATTCCTTCTGAACCGTCCGGTTCGTCCAGCGTCATTCCCCGTCGTTCTCAAACTCAATTTCATCGGGCAGGTCACCCACCACGGGCGCATCGGCCAACGGATCGGCCAACTCGTCCAGGTCCTCATGAACAACCACGTTCAATTCGGAATGATCGATGCTGGGCTCCACTGGGCCATCGTCAAGCAAGGCCGCGACGTCCACGTCCCCCACGTCGTATTCTGGCGTCGGAGTTGGCGCTGCTTCCTCTGGATGGACGATCACCGTTGGGCCGTCCAACAAGGCTCCTGCGGCCTCAACGGCGTCCTTTCGAGTGGCGGCAAGATGCTTCACGTCGGCTTCGAGAAGGCCTGCGTTTGGGTCCTCTTCCTCTTCCTGATCCTCGGGGGCCACCTTGCGCTTCCACCAACCCATGGGCTTCGATTCCGGCACCAAGCAAGGACCCTGCGGTGAGCGGAGAGGTTGAAGGAGGGGGTGCAGAACCGTTGTGCATGGCCGTTGACCCGCTTGCAGGTGAGCGGGTCTTGGCCTTCGACACCGAAACGACGGGGATTTCCACCACGCGCTCCCGCATCGTTCAATTCGCCCTCGTTGGAAGCGATGCCGACGGAGAGCCTGTGCACATTGAGCATCTCATCGACCCCCGCTGCCCAATCCCCATCGACGCCAGCCGCGTGCATGGGATCTACGACGGGGACGTCCGCGGCGCACCCCTCTTTCGCGACGTGGCCGACGAACTCTTCGACGCCATCGAAGGCTCGGTCTTGGTCGGGCACAACGTTCGGCGTTTCGACATGGGCATGGTCGAGGCGGAATTCATGCGCCTCGGCCGGCTTCCACCCCGCCCCAAGGCCGTGCTTGACACGCTGGAAGCGGCACGGCGGTTGAAGGTCGGTCGGCCGCACAACCTCGGTTCCTTGTGCCAGCGCCACGGCATCCGGCTTGAGAAGGCGCACACGGCCGGTGCAGATGCGGCGGCTTCCTTGATGCTGCTGTGGCGCTTCACCGTCGACCACGCGCACGCATTTCGACGTTCCATCGAGGAACTGGAGCACTGGCTCATCCACGGAGAGGCGCGGCGCGATGCACAAGCCCTCGGACGTGGGTTGCAGGACCTCGCGCCGCTGGACGCAGAGGGACGGATTCGAAAGGACGAGGGGCGGTTTATCCTCGCTTTTGGGCGCCACCGAAGCCGAAGTTTGCGAGAGGTGGCCGCGGAGGACCCTGGTTACCTGAACTGGTTGCTTTCGCCTTCCTCGGGGCTTGCCCCTGAAGACGTGGACGTGCTCAAGGCCCACTTGGACTGATCAAACGGCGTGCGGCGTCCAAGGGAGGACGTCGCACCAATCGCCGACGCGCCATTGTTGGCCTTTCGCCAGCGCGCTGCCGATGAACATCGGTGCTGCAGCATCCTCGTCCATCAGCGCCTCAAGTTTGGACAGCGCACTGCCCACAAAGAGCATGCTGAGCCGCCCCCCACCGTCGATCACCTCGCCAGGCCCGTCGCCGGGGAGAAGGCGTTCGACCTCGACCGTTGAGGACCCGGCGGGTCGCCGGACCACACGCACCACCGCATCGCGGAAGTCGCCGTCGTCCATTCGGCCCGAATCGTGACGCCAGCGCAGCCAATGGCCGCACCACGCCTTCCAATCGCAAAATCCACCGCAACTGTTCGGACCGGGCGTCGGTTCAAGCGGTTCCTCGGTTGGCCGGGTGGCTTCCCACGCGGCATACGCGTCTTCGAGCACGGCCCCTTTGGAGGCGCGCCACGTGGAACGGTTGAGCGTGTACCACCCTTCTGCGCGCACGTTGGGTGCGTCGGGATTGTTGGCGAGGAGGACGTCACGGTAGAACCGAAGTTGTCGGTCAACTTCTGGTTTCAGGGCGCCTTCTGGGGTGCGTCCGGTCTTCAAGTCGGCCACCACCCAAGCCACGGTTTGTCCGGCGTCGTCCACTTCGTTCAACAGGAGGTCAACACGCCCGCCAAGGCGGCCGTCCCGAGAGATGAGTTCACCCTCGACCGCAATCATGCGCTCTTGGACACGTGCCCATAGGGCAGCAGTGATCCGTTGGTGGGGAAGCCCTTCGACGCCAACCCAGCGAAGCAGGAGGTCAATGCCGCCTTGATGGCCGTCCACCGCATCCTTCCAACGGTCGTCCTTCCACCGCCCGTGGCGTGGGGTGTCGTGGAAGGCGGCCTTTTCCTCGTTCCAACGGTCTCGAAGGAAGCCTTCTCCAACCTCTGGCAGCCATCCCATGCTGGCCTTGGGTCGATCGCTGATGTCCATGTTGAGCAGGTCTTCGATCGAAGCGTGAATGGCCGTGCCCAACGACGCAGCCATCCCTGCTTTGCGCGGCAAACCTTGGCGGCTCAACCAATACATGCGCGGGCAGGTCTCGTACCTGTTCCACGAGGACGGCGAGAGCCGGTGTTCGTCCGCCATGATTCTCCTCCGTGCTCAGGCGTCATGAAGCCTCGCCCATGACGCCGGAAGGGTTGAGGCCCCCGGGCGAGCAGGGTGGGGCATGACCGCTGGTCCAAAGGTGCGCATTCGTGGCGACGTCGAAACTGAAAACGCGCTGGTGATCTCCTGCTTCCCGACGGTGGGCATGGTCAGTCCCATCGTCGCCGCGTACCTCATTGAGCACCTTGAATTGGATTACATTGGCGGTATTTTCGACTCCCGTTTGCCCGCCGTGGCCATCGTCAACGACGGTTGGGCGCTGCCCCCGGTGCGCGCCTACGGCGGAAGCCCGGTGTGTTCCATCGAAGGATGCGATCAGGTCATTGTGCTGACGAGTGAACTGATGATCAACGATCTCATCGGCAACGAACTGGTGTGGGCCCTCTTTGATTGGTCGAAGGAGGCCAAAATTGGTCGTGGGTTGACCGTCGACGCCTTCCCGAAGGCCGGAATGAAAGCGGTTGGAATGGACGGCAACGAACCCACCATCGAGTACGACGACGACGTCGAGAAGGTCGACTTGCTCGGCCTTGCTTCCAACGACGCCATGCGTGAAGCCGTCCAAGCACTGGGGTTGACGATGGTCAAGCGGGGAGTGCTTCGGGGCATGAACGCCGCCATCCACGGCGAAGCGCACCGTCGCGGCATCGACGTGATGGGCATCATGGCCGAAGCGGACCCCCGCTACCCGGACGCTCGTGCAGCCGCTGAAATCATCCGTTGCATCGACCAATTGCTGCCGATCACGTCCCTTGACATCGAGGAATTGATCGAGGAAGCTGAAGCCATTGAAGAGCAGGTTTCGGCGATGATGAGCGCTGCCAAGCAGGACGAGCAAGGCTCCAGTGGAGCCAACGCGATGCTCTACGGTTGAGGTCCGTTCATCCACCGGTCCAAGGTGTTGGCCGGCGGAGCAGGTTCCGCCTCCGCGCCGAGTTCACGCTCAAGACGGGCCTCGTCCCAGATTTCGACCCCCAGGTTTTCTGCTTTGGTCAATTTCGAACCGGCTGACGCCCCCGCCACAAGCACGTCCAGGGCCTTGGACACGCTCCCGACCACCCGTCCACCGGCGGCTTTGATCGCGTCCTGCGCCTGCTTTCGTGGCATCGTCAGGGTGCCCGTCAGGCAAAATGAGCGCCCTTCCAGCACACCGCCGGTCGGGGGTTTGGCCTCGTCGGTCACGTCGAGGGCCTCGAGCAAGGCCTTGACCGTGCTGCGCCGCCGGTTCAAGCCGTCCCGGAATGCTTGCGCCACAACGATGCCCACACCTTCGACCAAACACAAGTCACGGATCGCTTCTGAGTGGAGGTAGGCCTTGCCCTTCTCGTCCTCAGATGGGCCGAAGGACACCTCGCCTGGTTCGGCCAACGCGCGGTCCACCCACGGCAAGACGACGTCGGCTGTGCCAAAGTGATGCGCCATCGAGGTGGCGAGTTCTGGACCGATGCCCGGCAGACCCAACGCATGCAGGAAACGACCGAGGGACATCGAGCGGGAAGATTCCACCTGAGCGAGCACGTTCCCGGCCGAGGTTTCTCCCATCCGTTCGAGGGAGGTCAATTGTTCGAGGGTGAGCGCATAGAGGTCCTCAAGGCCAGCCACGAAACCTTGCTCAAGCAGTTGGTCGACCAATTTCTCACCGATGCCGTCCATCTCAAGGGCGCGGCACCAATACAGCAAGGCACGTGATGTCCTTGCGTCGCACATCATGTCGTCGCATCGCAGGAAGGCCCCGTCCAACCTCAGCACGGCATCGCAGGAAGGGCATGTGCTCGGCGATGGAATGGGAACAGAGGCCGGAAGCTGCCCCTCGAACGGGCGGCCGTCGGCATGGACGCGCCCCATGAGGTCGTGCTCGCTGGCGCGCCCAAGGCCCGCTTCGATCTTGGGAATCACGTCGCCACGGCGTACGATGCGAACTTTGTCGCCCAACCGGAGGTCGAGGCGCTCCACCTCGCCAACGTTGTGCAGGGTGGTGTTCTCCACCGTCACACCGGCGACCACTTGTGGTGCAATACGGGCAACGGGCGTCACGGCTCCCGT
>Ga0075480_10000198_pt1 | contig 33056 bp, 25 predicted proteins | sample DEB08_DNA_7_FD_81590 | JGI IMG/M metagenome (GOLD analysis project Ga0075480, IMG submission 81590) | Aqueous microbial communities from the Delaware River and Bay under freshwater to marine salinity gradient to study organic matter... | ecosystem: Environmental > Aquatic > Marine > Coastal ... | reverse complement strand
TGTTCAATGCATCAGGAAGAGGTGAACGCCGCATAGACTTTGTAAATCTACCTCCTCAGTGTACGATTCGAATATTCAATACGGCCGGGAAACTGGTTCAAGTATTACACCACGACTCTCCATTTGAAGATGGATCAGAGAGTTGGGATCTCGTCTCAAAGGACGGTCTGACTGTCGCCTTTGGTGTGTATTTCTTTCACGTTGAAACGCCTGATTCGGGCGAGACGACCGGCAAATTCACGCTCATAAAATGACGTTTCGTGGATTCATAGCCATGTTCGCCATCCCCGCTGCGTTCTTAACGCCGGTGGCGATTGCGCAGGAAGTGGACTCTCCTCCAGCCAATTTTGTGGAGGATGTGTCCAATGCAGGAACGAGTGCAGCAGCTTTCTTGCAGATCGGCGTTGGGGCGCGTGCCATGGCCATGGGCAATGCGGGTACAACCCTTGCAAGGGATGCAACGGCGTTATATTGGAATCCGGCTGGCGTAGCCTCATTAACCTCCCAAGCGGCTGTTACATTCGACCATACCGACTGGCTTGTTGATACCAAGCTGGACTATGTTGGTATGGCGTTTCGGGTGCCGGGTGTTGGAGCGCTGGGACTGAGCGTATTGGCATTTGATGCTGTGGACGAACAACCAGTACGTACCATTCTTCAACCTGAAGGTACCGGAGAGTTCTACAGCGCATCGGATATGATGATGGGGTTGACCTATGCAACAGCGCTAACAAATCGTTTTTCCGCTGGCATAACAGGCAAATACATCCGAGAAACCCTTTGGAATGAATCGGCCAGGGCATTCGCTGTTGATTTGGGCATTCTGTATCAGACAAAGCTGGACGGCTTCACTTTGGCTGCCAGCATCCTCAATTTTGGAGGCAACATGCGGCTTGAGGGTCGAGATCTGCGAAGAGCTTTTGATGATGACCCCAAAAACTTTAGTAATAACCAGCTGAATGTGAGTCTTGATACGGATCAGTTTTCGATCCCGCTGACCTTCAGATTTGGCTTCGGTTACGAAACCAAGATCACAGACTATCACCGAATCACACTAGCCGCCGATCTGACTAACCCCTCGGATAACAATGAATCGGTGAATCTTGGACTCGAATACACTTTTGGCAATACCCTCTCCCTTCGCGGGGGATACGCAGCGCTCTTTGAGCGAGATCGTGTAAGTGGGCTGTCCTTTGGAGTCGGCGTTGATCGCAGGCTCCTGGATCGCGTTCGGGTTGTAGCCGAGTATTCCTACGCTGACATGGGCTTTCTTGGGGCTGCCCAACGTTTTACCCTTGGCGTCGGACGATAACCAGAAGCACTTTTCGTACCACAAATGAGAAAGACGATGAAAAGATGGCTATTCCTCACAGCACTGATGATGGTCGTGGGATCCCTTTCCACGACGTCAGCTCAGCAGGCGCTGATATTCAATGAGATTCTTGCGGATCCGGCATCCGATACGCCCGGTGATTCAAACGGAGACGGTACGCGTAGTTCGTCTGAGGATGAGTTCGTGGAACTGGCAAACGTCAGCGCAGACACCCTCGACCTGACGGGATGGATGTTGGGAGACGATGAAGCCATCAACTTTACATTTCCCGAGGGATATAAACTTCCCCCAAGACACCTGATCGTTGTTTTTGGCGGCGGAAACGTAACAAATGTTGATGGTTACGATCCTGATCCTTTGGTAACCCGCGTGTTCAGTGCAGACAGTACCGTCGGAAACGGTTTGGCTAACGGTGGGGAATATGTGGTTCTGAAGTCACCGGATGGGTCGGCTGATGCGTACGCGGCCTATGGATCCAAAACAGGGGCGGGTGCTCCTGCAACGGCAGCAACCGATGGCATTACCTTTGAATTTGGAACGGATATTACGCCAGCAGCCAATGCGGATGAGGCGGTAACCCGGTCTCCTGATGGTAACGTCACGGATGCGGAACCCTGGGTCTTACACTCCTCTGTAAGCTCGGCTTTGTTTTCTCCAGGCCAGACGGCCAATGGGCTCTCTGTGATTCCAAAGCCCCCACCAACGTTGACGGTAATCATCAACGAGGTGTTAGCAGATCCTGCATCTGGAGATGCTGGTGATGCCAATGGAGATGGAACACGAAGCTCGTCAGAAGACGAATTTGTGGAATTGGCGAACGTGTCATCCGATCCGGTTGACCTGTCGGGATGGATGCTGGGAGATGACGAGGCCGTCAACTTTACCTTCCCTGACGGCTACATCATGGCTCCAAGAAGTTTCCTTGTTGTGTTTGGCGGAGGAGATGTTTCAGGCGTTGATGGATACAACGTGGACCCCCTTCTCACCCGCGTTTTCAGTGCGGATAGTACTGTTGGCAACGGTCTTGCAAATGGGGGAGAAATAATTCTACTTCATTCGCCAGATGGGTCCTACGATACATGGCTTGCCTATGGAAGCAAGTCTGGAACCGGTGGGCCACCAAATACGGATGATTACGAAGTTCAAATTGATGTTTCGGCGGCAGCTAATGCAGACAACAGCATTACGCGATATCCGGACGGTAATACGAATATCGTAGATCCTTTTGTTCAGCATTTGACGGTTGCCAATGCCGCATTCTCGCCCAACACCACCGTGGATGGTCGATCCACGGTACCGCCACCACAGCCACAGCTGACGGTGGTTATTAACGAAGTATTGGCTGATGCTACAGGGGCTGGAGACGCAAACGGTGATGGCGTCATCAGTGCCACGGAAGATCAGTTCATCGAGATTGTTAACACGAGTGAGGAAGATGCTGTTGACCTTGGGGGGTGGCACGTTGGAGATGAAGGTGGACTCTCGTTTGCCTTCCCGTCGGGTTATTCCCTCGCTCCTCAGGCCATGGTGGTCGTTTTTGGAGGTGGAGATGTATCCAATGTGCCCGGCTATGATGCGGACCCCATGCTCACGCGAGTTTTTGCTGCCACCGGTTCTATAGGTGACGGAATGGATGCATCTGGAGACTTCGCAGTCGTCCTCTCCAGCGATGGATCCTACGACTCATATGTTGCCTTTGGGTCAAAGGTTGGAACCGGAGATCCAATGGTTTCAGATGCTCCCGGCGAGGAATGGGAATTCGCTATTGGTACGGCTTCCGCCGCCGATCAGCAGTCGTCGATCACACGGGATCCTGACGGTAACTTCTTGTCCCAGGATCCATTTGTGCTTCATTCGTCAGTCAGCGAAATGGCATATTCGCCTGCTCAGACGATAGACGCCCTTAACTCACTTGATGATTTTGTCGATGTACCCCACCCTTGGGGTAGCGGCCATGCACTGCATTTCACGTGGTGGGAGCGGGATCGTGTCGAGATTCGGGACGCAGCGGCCCTCTTTCCACTGCAGATGGACCAAGGTACCATTGAGCTCTGGTTCCGGCCTGATTCTTTGCTGACGAACGATACGCACGACCCCGACTTTACCTACTTGTTCGGAAAGAATCTCGGTGGAAACAATCCGGGAGATCTGGGTCTGGGTTGGCGCCGAGGAGAGGGGCGTATGCTATTCTTCATGCAGGATGGCGTCAACACAACCAACCTGGAAAGCAGTGCCAAGGTGGATGAAGAGTACTATCCGCGTTGGTACCATGTAGCCGTCACATGGAATACTGCCGATTCGATGCGCATTTTCATCGATGGCGTTCATACTGCTGCCATACAGTCCGACATCTCCTTGCTTGGTGGAACCATGGCAATGGCTCTTGGCAATGGTGCTGAAGACCTCTGGAATGATCGTTACGAAGCATTTAGGGGAATGATCGACGAGGTCCGTATATCTGTGGTTGAGCGGTATACGACGGATTTTGAGCTTCCCACAGAGCCCTATGTGTCGGATGCTCTCACGTTGGCCCTGTGGCACTTTGATGAGGGAAGCGGAGAAGTTGCGGCAGACGCCTCTGGTAATGGATTCACAGGATCTCTGGGAGGATTCGACTCGGAGGGTAATCCAGATCCAGCCTCAGCACCTTCCTGGGTGGACGTTGCGACACTTGTTTCAACGGCTACGGAGGAGCTACCTCTCCAGTATGAGTTGCTCCAGAACTATCCGAATCCGTTCAATCCCACGACAGCCATCGAGTACATGGTGCCAGCAACGTCCAACGTTGAAATCCATGTATTCAATGTGTTGGGCCAGCGGGTGACAACATTGGTCTCAGGTGAGCACGCACCGGGCATGCATCGGGTAACATTTGATGCTTCTCGGTATGCTAGTGGAATGTACTTCTACACCCTTCGTGCGGGTACGACCTTCTTGACTCAGAAGATGATGCTGATCAAGTAGAACATGACCCGTGCTCGATTCCAGCTCATGTTTGTCACAGCTCTGTTCGTCCTGTCCGCTGGCCACGAGGCCAGCGGACAGGCAACAGCTGTTCTCTTCAGGTATCTGCCTGAGGGAGCCTCTCTTTCCTCATCCGTAATTACGAATAATGTAGAGGAGGGCCCTTTTCTGGACCCTGTCGAGTTCGCCGCACGGAATCCAGGAGGGTGGGGAATGACAGCGCCCAGCACGGCTGAGTTTGAATCTGATCAATCCACAATTCGAAGCCAAGAAACGGAATCATTTTCGCAACCATTGGGACCACAGTTCTCGATGGAGATTTGGTTTCGAGGTCAAGAATCAGGGCAGACGTCTACGTTGTTTTCCAATCGGGTGGATTCCAGTGAAGGGTTCACCGTCGGTCTAAGCGGTGATGTGCCCTACTTCGAATTCGCAATCCAGGGCGCGACGTATCGCCTGCTTGCAGATCAACCGGTGGCAACGGAAACCAATGTTTGGATTGCAGCAACGCTAAAGTATTGGCAAGGAACGCTCACGCTGCGGCTATTCGTGGATGGCGTTTCGCAGTCAGAGCAATCGGTTTCGGTCTCAATTCCAAGTCCGTACACCTTTGCCCATCCTGTCATGATCGGATCCACTGCCTCAGGGGATCCCGCTAATCCGTCACTGGCAGGCACCTTTACCGGTCACATCTTTGCGGCCAGTGTTAAAGCCTATGAGGTGCCGGAGGAATATGTGACCTCTGGAGTCCCTCATGATGGTGGCCCCTACTTCGGTCTTCCCTCCTACCATGATTACGACCTTGATGACCAACGCCTTCCAGCTGATCTGAGAATTCAGTCGTCTCCCGTTGAAATCAAGAAGCGGTTCTTCCTGCCTTATGCCAATGACCTTTACATTCCTCAAGGCACGGCTTCCCGGGTAGAAAGTACCGAGGATGGGAGCACACCCTTTGTGTACGTTTCGTATTACCATCGCACCCGACTCGGCACGATAGGCTTACAACATTCCATTGTGGCGGAAATCAATGCCGAGACGGGTACCGTGCGCCGGGCCTTTCGGTTGATGGGTCAGCTGTCGCACTCTCATGTGGGTGGCGTAGCTTATTCACACGGAGCGCTGTATATCTCTTCAGAAAGTATCCTGGAGCGTTATCCGCTACCTGAGTGGGAACCCTCGAATCCGCAGAAATACCTCGATTTGGAAGCCGATCCCGACGGGACCATCCAGACCCCTTCAAAGGCTTCCTTCGTATCGGCCTTCCAGGATACGCTTTGGGTTGGGGACTATCGCACGTCGTCCGATGTTGCTCCCTACCTGTTTGCACATGCTCTAGATGAGCAGGGACGCCCCAATCCAACCCCGTCGCATCGATTCCCTCTACCCAGACGAATTCAAGGTGTTGATTTGATCGACGGCCCGCGAGGCACGGTTGTGGTTCTCTCCAGAAACAGAACCTCAACCACGGCCGAGTTGCTGCGCTACCGACGCGAAGATTTGTCGTCTTCCTTTCTGGTTAATCCAGACTCTGTCATCATCATGCCGCATGGAATCGAAGATCTTTCGTTCTTTCCTGACGGATCGCTTTGGACCAATTCGGAATCCGGAACCGATTACTATCAGCGCAAATCGAGCGGCGCTTGGTCCAGCTTCTATCCGTTCGTCTACAGTATTCCTGCGTCATCTGTGCTGGGTTCTCCCATGCCTACCAGCAGTGAACACATTCCTGTAAAGGCGAATCTGGACGTGGACGTCTTTCCGAACCCATTCAATGACACTCTCAGCATCTTCTTGAAGAGCCAGCACACGGAAGCTGTATCGGTCTACATTTTCGATGTTCTAGGGCGACGCATCGCCACGTTAGCCGAGAATACCCTGTCGAGTAGGCCGTTGGAATTTCAGTGGGATGCTACACGCGTTCCTGCCGGGGCATACTTCACCCTTATTCAAAGCGGGAAGAATAGGATCGTCACCCCGATCGTTCGGGCAGAATGATGATCCGTTGCATGCCACATATGATGATGGCGCTTCTGTTCTTGGTGGCGTGCTCGGATACCCAACATAAATCAGGCGTCATAGCTCGGATTGGAGACACCTCAATCACGGGATTGGAATTCCAACGAGACTTCGAGCAGGGATTTCCGGAGCTTAAACGAGGCGCAGATCCGAGAGCATCCTATCTGGAACACATGATTGACGAGCGCCTCCTGGCGATGGAGGGCTACAGAATCGGTATTGACTCATCCTCGTCGGTGCAGCGCCGAATCAAGAGCCTCACGAATGAGCTGCTCGTGGGCAAGATATTCGACGAGGACGCTGCTCGTTCGGTCCATGTAAAACCCTCTGACATTGATTCCCTGCGTAGGCTCGATGCCGTCCGATTTGCTCTTCGTTTCATCCCTGTCCCTGACCCTGAATTTGCAGATACCGTTCGAAAGAGATTTGTGGATGAGGGTTTTGATGCGGCACTTGCGATGATAGCGGCCGGGTCGGGCGATGGTTTGAGTCTTATGTCGGCCTCACTCGAAACAGGCCTGCTATCCGCAGCCGAGCTGGACCCTGCCGTATGGGAGGCCATTCGCAGCCTGCCTGTCGGCACTATTTCAGAGCCAATTGCCTATCGGAATTCGTTCCTGCTGGTTGAAGTGATCGATATTGTGCGGACACCGATAACAGCGGATCCGGGTCCCGAGGCGCTCGAACGATATCGCAAGATTGTCTACGCCGAGCAATCCCAACGAGCAGCTCGTTCCCTGATTCAAAGGACAGTCGCTGATAGCAACCTTCGATTGAAAGGCTCAGTCTATGGGCGCCTGGAGCAGGCATTGTGGCAGTGGTTAAACAATCGAGAAGTAGAGCCGAAGAATGATTACCTGACGCTTGGAGCGCAGTTGGCTACCGACATCTCTCCGTATGCGAAATCCCTGAGAGACCTTGGCCCAGATACGGTTATGGAGACAAGTCAGCGCTCATGGTCGGTTGCGGAATTCTTGGAGGAGTACCCCCATGATCGGTATCCGGTGTCCACGCGCTCTTTCGAGGAGTTTCGTTCGGATCTCTACGATGCGTTTGGACTGCTGGTCAGGGATCGCAGTTTCATTCGCTTGGCGATCGAGGAGGGATATGACAGTGATCCCTCACTGCAGACAGAAGTCAGACGCTGGTCCGACAAGTGGACCTATCAAGCGTATCGAAGCCTCATAGCCGATTCAGTGTCAGTAGATGAAGATGATATACTGGTGTATTTCGAGCGCTACCGTTCCAATTGGCCGGATGCCTCCTCTTTGAAAGAGGTACGTCCAGAGGTAGAGCGCCAGGTCAGACATGCCAAGACGCGCGCTGTACTTGAAGACATCCTGGTAGAACTGCGGAGCACCACACGCATCGAGATTGATCGAGATGCGCTTGAGCTGATTTCGATTCCATCCACTGAGGTTGCATCGGCACCCACCCAACTATTCAAGGCCAGCACAGGTCGACCTGCGTGGCCCGTCACGGATTACGGCCTTTAGAAGTCACATGCCCAACATGAATTACGTTTTATCCCTCGACCAAGGCACGACAAGTTCACGTGCCATCCTCTTCGATCGAAACGGAAAGGTAGTGGACGTAGCGCAGAGGGAGTTTACCCAGCACTATCCACAACCAGGCTGGGTAGAGCATGACGCAGAGGAAATCTGGGCCTCTCAGCTGGAGGTGACCAAAGAGGTTCTTGCTCGGGTTGGATCAGATGGCTCGGATGTGGCAGCCATTGGAATAACCAATCAGCGGGAAACAACAGTAGTGTGGGACCGCCGATCTGGTAAACCCATCTCTCACGCCATTGTGTGGCAGGACCGACGCACCGCAGCCTTCTGCGATCAGCTCAAAGACCAGGGACACGAAGATGAGATCCGGGCCCGGACGGGCCTGGTTGTGGACGCCTACTTCTCAGGCACGAAGGTGCGCTGGATCCTGGACAACGTAGACGGAGCCCGGGAGGCGGCAGATGCGGGTCATCTTGCCTTCGGGACAGTGGATAGCTGGCTTATGTGGAATCTGACGGGGGGTGAAGTACACGCGACGGATCCATCCAATGCCTCCCGAACAATGCTCTTCAACATCCATGATCTTGCATGGGATGATTCCCTCCTGGAAATCATGGGGATCCCCCGCTCCATGCTACCGGATGTAGTGCCGTCCAGTGGCCTTATTGGAACATCTCAGGCCTCTCTTCTCGGACAGGAAATCCCCATTTCAGGGGTGGCGGGTGACCAGCAGGCAGCCCTTTTTGGGCAAGTATGCGTGGATCCAGGCATGGTCAAAAACACGTATGGTACGGGTTGCTTCATGCTCATGAACACCGGCTCTCGTGCGGTAGCCTCCCAGAACAATCTGCTCACAACTGTGGCGTGGCAGATTGGAGATGAAACGTCCTACGCTTTGGAGGGAAGTGTCTTCATTGGGGGTGCCGTCGTTCAGTGGCTACGAGATGGTCTGGGAATAATCCAGACGTCATCCGAGGTGGAAGATCTGGCAGGAACCGTTGAGTCAAGCGACGGCGTATTCCTGGTACCGGCATTTGCAGGCCTCGGAGCACCTCATTGGGATCCGTATGCGCGTGGCACGCTGATTGGATTGACACGTGGCTCAACAGCCGGGCACATCGCACGAGCAGCACTGGAGAGCATTGCCTTCCAGAGCGCCGATCTGGTTGATGCCATGGAGGCAGACTCCCGGATCGAACTTGCCAGCATGCGCGTCGATGGCGGCGCGGCCGCGAACAACATTCTAATGCAGTTCCAGGCAGACCTTCTGGAAGTGCCCGTTGTGCGGCCTAAGATTCTTGAGACCACTGCGTTGGGAGCCGCCTATCTGGCTGGGCTGGCCGTCGGCTTCTGGAGTGATATTGAAACCCTGAAAGCACTGTGGGCAGAGGACCGAACGTTTACTTCGCAGATGTCCGAGACCCATCGTGGGGAGCTGACCACATCCTGGGCGCGGGCAGTGAAGCGGTCCCAAAATTGGATAGAAGCCGACTCGAATGCCTGAACCCGACCAACGATATCCATCGGACGGAACCCTTGCTTCGCCTCTGGGCCATCTGAATCGAACGCGTTCGCTTGCAGAAATGCGAGATGGTGGTGTGTGGGACGTCATGATTATCGGAGGAGGAGCCACGGGGCTGGGAGCGGCCGTTGATGCCGCCTCAAGGGGGTTGCGCACACTGCTGCTTGAGCGGGACGACTTTGCAAAAGGAACGTCCAGCCGAAGCACGAAACTCGTACATGGAGGCATTCGATATCTGAAGCAGGGACGCGTGAAAATGGTGATGAAGGCCCTTGAAGAACGGGACCTGCTCCGCATGAATGCCCCACACCTGGTAGCATTGCGAGAATTTATCGTTCCGTGTCGGAATATGGCTGAAATGGCGTTCTACGGCAGCGGATTGAAAGTGTATAACATCTTGGCCTCCGGCCGTGGCATACCCCCATCGCGGATATTGCGTAGAAACGACGTTATCAGCGCGCAAGAAGGCATCAATGATGCGTCCATGATGGGCGGCGTATCCTATGTGGACGGTCAATTCGACGATGCCCGGTTGGCCCTCGTTTTAGCCCAGACCTGCGTCCGCGAAGGGGGTACCGTGGTCAATCATTGCGGTGTGACGCACCTATCGGCGACTTCTCCGTCCGGCATGAATGTCCGGGCGAGAGATACGGAGTCAGGCGAGGAATTCAGTATCAACGCCCGCTGCGTGGTCAATGCGACCGGCGTATTTGCCGATGCTGTGCGCACGATGGATGGTTCGAACAACAAGAGTCTGATACGGGCCAGTCAGGGAATTCATCTGGTATTGCCTTCAGCATTCCTGCCCGGAGATGCTGCCATCATGGTGCCGCGCACGGATGACGGCAGAGTGCTCTTCTGCATCCCATGGAAGGGACATGTCTTGCTCGGGACGACCGATACCCCGGTCGAGCGCATTGAATCTGAACCAAAAGCACTGGAAGACGAGATTTCTTTCTTGATAGGCCATGCGGGCAGATACCTGCGTCGGGCGCCGACCCGTGCGGACGTGTTGAGTGTCTTCGTCGGACTCCGTCCGCTCATTGGATCTTCCGATGGCCCCACAAAATCGCTCTCAAGGGAGCATGTGATTCACGAATCAGCCTCCGGCTTGATAACCATCGCAGGTGGTAAGTGGACAACCTACCGACACATGGCCGAAAAAGTCGTGGATCGCGTGTGCAAACGTCTTGGTGCTTCCGACAAAAAGTGCGTGACCAGAAATCTGCCTCTTTATGGCCACATGACCGATCAAGGGACGTTACGTTTTGGTGAGTATGGCACAGACCATCACGCCATCGTGAATACCATTGACGATGAACCGAATGGGAGCGATCGTTTGCACCCTGATCTGCCCTATGTGGCAGGACAGGTTACCTGGGCTGTAGAGAACGAAATGGCTCGGACCGTGGAAGATGTATTGGCCCGTCGCACACGTGCCCTTTTCTTCAATGCACAGGCCAGCAAGGACATGGCTCCGCGAGTAGCTCAGCTGATGGCCGATCATCTGAACCAGACTGCCGACTGGATAGACCGGGAGGTTGCCTCTTTCAACACGCTGGCGTCTCAGTATCAGTTGCATGCGTAAGGCAGCGATTGGAATCCGACCAGAAAGAATCAAACTTCGAAAGACATGCAAAAGCGTTTCCGCATCTTTTCCTACCTCTTCATGGCGTGCCTGATCGGCTGTTCGTCTGTTACTGAATATGATCTTCAGGGACATCGCGGTGCCAGGGGCCTGCTTCCAGAAAATTCAGTCCCAGGATTTTTGCTGGCTCTTGAGTACGGGGTGGACACCATTGAGATGGACGTGGTCGTGTCGGCTGATTCGCATGTCGTCGTATCCCATGAACCCTGGATGTCACCGGAAATATGCTCTCATCCGGATGGCACGGTCGTCGGTGAGGAAGAGGCCATGTCGCTCAATCTATTTACGATGCCCTATGAGCGCATTGCCCTCTTTGACTGCGGATCAAGGGGTAACGAACGCTTTCCAGAGCAGGAACCGCTGTCCGTAGTGAAGCCCCTTCTGGCGGATGCCCTCAGAGCTGTCGAATCGGCAGCAGAGACACCCGTTCGGTACAACATCGAAATCAAGTCCAGGAAAGAAGGCGATGGCGTGTTCCATCCGGATGTAGACACCTTTGCCAGCTTGGTCCACCAGGTTATCGACGAATACGAGCTAATGGATCGCACGACGATCCAGTCATTTGATCCACGTTCGCTCGAGTCCTATCACCGCATCGCACCGCAGGCAACGCTTGCTTTGCTGGTCAGCAATGAATGGGGGTTTCAAGCCAATATGGACCGACTCAGCTTTCTTCCCCAGATTTACAGTCCGAATCATCGCCTTGTCGATCGTGCGCTCGTGGATTCTGTACATTCAGCGGGGTTGACGATCGTACCCTGGACCATAAACGAGACGGCGCGAATGCGTGAGCTTCTCGATCTTGGTGTAGATGGACTGATTACTGACTATCCTGATCGAGCGAAAGCCATGGCCAACTGAGGCCTGTACGAAAGGCGGCTTTGATTCCGGAAGCTGCACCCACAATCAACTTATCATCTCGTACCGAAATGACACCCTTCATCGCTGAAATTCTGGGAACGGCTCTTCTTCTATACCTCGGCAACGGTACCGTTGCAAACGTCGTATTGAGTAAAACCAAAGGAAACAACAGCGGCTGGATTGTGATTACCGTGGGCTGGGGATTGGCGGTCTTTGTGGGGGTATTCTCCGTAGCAGCGATCAGTGGCGCGCACATCAACCCGGCCGTCACACTGGGATTGGCTGCGGCAGGAAAGTTTTCCTGGTCCCTGGTACCGCTCTACATGGCTGCACAGTTCATTGGCGGAGCTCTGGGCGCTTTTCTGGCATGGCTGCACTATCGGCCCCATTTTGCAAAGACTGAAGATGCCGATCTCAAGCTGGCTGTCTTCTGTACGGCTCCTGCCATCCGGGAGACGTCGTCCAACCTGATTTCAGAAATTCTGGGGACGTTTGCGCTCGTGTTTTGTGTTCTTCTTCTGGCAGCGCCGGAAGTGGGTCTCGGAGCGCTGGACGCTTTACCTGTCGCCTTGCTGGTCCTCGTAATCGGGATCGGACTCGGCGGCACCACGGGGTATGCTATCAACCCGGCCCGTGACTTCTCGCCTCGATTGATGCACGCGCTCCTTCCTGTCGCGGGTAAACGGGATAGTGATTGGTCCTATTCCTGGATTCCTGTCGTGGGTCCGTTCATCGGCGGCTTGCTCGCTGCTGGCCTGTATCTCGTAATCGGGGCCGGGGTATGATTGGTATTCTCCGGCCTCCCTCCCATCAGCCTCGCGTTCCGGAAGAGAAAGTTGACGAGAAGTATCGCCGCCTGAGATGGCAGGTGTTCATGGGCATCTTTGTCGGCTATGCCGGCTACTACTTCGTCCGAAAGAACTTCTCTCTGGCCATGCCCTACCTGATCGAGGAAGGGTATTCCCGAACGGAACTGGGCTTTGCTTTATCTGGGGTGGCCATCGCATACGGATTGTCCAAATTCTTGATGGGCAGTGTTTCGGATCGAAGCAATGCCCGCTCATTCATGGCGCTGGGTTTGGCGGTCAGCGCCGTCATCATGATCATGATGGGGACACTGCCGTTTGCCACGGCATCAGTTACCATGATGTTCACGCTCCTGCTGCTGAACGGGTGGTTTCAGGGGATGGGCTGGCCCCCCTCTGGTCGAACCATGGTGCACTGGTTTTCAGCCAGCGAGCGCGGCACGAAAATGGCCTTCTGGAACGTGGCACACAACGTAGGCGGGGGGCTTGTGGGGCCAATCGCCATACTGGGCGTCGCCATTTTTGCCGATTGGCATGCCATCTTGTATACGCACGGCATATTGTCACTGATCGTGGTGGTGTTCATCCTTCTGACGGTCAGAGACACGCCGCAGAGCCAGGGCCTCCCCCCGATTGAAGAACATCGAAAGGACTACCCAAAAACCTTCGATTACGATTCGACCCACGAAAAGGAGTTTTCGACGAGGGAGATCTTTTTCGGGAATGTCTTCAATAATCGGCTCTTGTGGACGATTGCCCTGGCCAACGCCTTCGTCTATCTGGTTCGGTATGGCGTGCTGGATTGGGCGCCGACTTACCTGGGAGAGGTCAAGAACTTCTCTTTCGATGACTCGAGCTGGGCCTATGCACTCTACGAGTGGGCAGGAATTCCAGGTACTTTGCTTTGTGGCTGGATGTCAGACCGACTTTTCAGAGGCCGCAGAGCGCCCGTCAGCATCATCTACATGTTCCTGACAGGTATATGCGTCGTCATCTACTGGCTCAATCCCCCCGGAAATCCAGGGGTAGATATTGCTATGCTGATCTCAATTGGTTTCCTCATCTACGGCCCGGTGATGTTGATAGGGGTCCACGCGCTGGACCTCGTACCCAAAAAAGCGGCCGGAACGGCTGCAGGATTCACCGGCCTGTTCGGATATGTTGGGGGGGCCGTAGCCGCAAATGTGGCTATTGGAGCCCTGGTAGACGCAGCAGGGTGGGATGCCGGATTTTTGTTGATTGTTAGCGCCTGTGTTGCGGCAATGATATTGATTTCGCTTACCTGGAAAGCCGAAAGAGAGGTTCTTCTAGGCGATTAATGAGCTTCAACAAACGAACACTACCCGTAGGTATATACAACTACTCCGACATCACACCCCTGACTTGGTTTTAGCGTTGGCGGACAGGATTCGTACGCTTCTGCTCGACCTCCTTGGGGTATGAGAGGGCGCTTGGTTGGCTGCATCCAGCCCCTTGTCTGATGCTCGGTGACTATCACTTTGAGACAACGAGGGGCTGCAACCTTTTGCCGGACCCGCTGACTAGGCGGATAAAGTAGACCCCATTACGCAGCGTTGAAATGTCGAAGCGAATGTCGTGGCGCCCCTCGCCCAGGGCTTCGTCCAGTATCGGAGAGTGTTGGCGGCCCAAGATGTCTATGATATCGACGCGCACTCTACCTGCTCTTGGAAGCATGATGGTCGTACTGACCGATGAGCTGGCCGGATAGGGCCATGGTTGTTCCAAGGCCAAGGATAAAGCACCCTCTTGCCGTGTCGATCCCAATCCGGTGGCAAGGTGTGCATCAATATGGTTTAAACTGAATAACCACCCGGTTTTGTCGGAGTCTGATCGTGCTTCCACCCGTAGGATGTGTGTGCCCTCTTCAAGATGGACCTCCGGGAAGGGGAGCGACCTCCAAAACTGAAACGATCCAGTGGATGTGACCGGTTTCCAGCCGCCAATGTCTTGTCCGTCTATGAGAAGCCGGATCTCCCCAAATCCAGGCACCGTTGCTACGGAGGGCTCGAAGATGTAGCGCCCAGTCGTTGGCACATTGATCGTGTACTCCAGCCATTCTCCGGAGACGATCCAGAAGACGGCATGACCACCATCGTTGGCAGCTTCCAAGTCGACACCTTCATCAGGCCGAAAAGCTAATCCGATATTTTGCTCTTCGGCGTCATGATAGGCACGCCCCTCGCCTCCTTCGTCGTAGTGCTCCGCTTGTATGCGTCCCGGAATACTAGGCGTATGTCCGCGAAAGGGCGTTCCGTTTTCGAGCACTGTTATGTACGTGCTATCGGAAGATTGTAGCCCCTCGCCATTGGTCACCTCAAGAACGACGGGGTACTCCCCAGCCTCTTCGAAGGTGAAGACAGGAGCGCTCTCTTGCGTCTCCCCCAGATTACCGAAGAGCCACCGATGGCTAACAATGCCACCCTTCCGGTCAAAACTGAGATTTCCATCGAAGGATACCCTCAGCGGCTTCTTGCCTCGTGTTGTGCTTGCCTGAATGATGGCAACGGGTGCATCTGGATTGATATCCGCAGTGGTAAATGTAGCAAAGCTCCTGGGTGCTACCCTCAGTTCAACACCATCTGAAAATGTGACGACATGCTCTTCGCTGTTCGAGTTGTAGGCAACGTAAGTATGATCACCAGCTGCATCTTCGAAGACGGTGTATGTCGGAGTATTTGCTGTAACAGTTTTATCCAGATGCCCCATTTTGCGGAGATTGAATAGCCAGTGCATCGTGTGGGCTTTGGATGCACCGTCGAATGCTTCATATCCGGGATCTGAAAGAAAGTATCCAAGTGCTTGGTCGGCATCGCCCAAAGCGAGATACTTCCATAGCACATCTTTCCATAAAACCGGCTGTCCGCTTCGCTCCTCTACAATCTCTGCGTAATTCCGAAGAACGTAATCTGGATGTCTACCCAGATATAGCGAACCGGCTGTCACAGGTAGAATATTGATACCGTGAATGAACTCCGGATCTGCCCCAAACCACGTAGAGTGTACGCCTTTTCCTCCCCAAACCATTCCTATGGACACGTGCCCATACTCCTCGGGAAAGACAGCATCATCTACATCAAACCAATATTGATCAACGGCTGCTGACTCTGTTGCATGCAAGAATACGCCCAGATCTCGGATGTCGGTCTGCCCTGTTGCTTCGCCCCACAAAATGACAGCGGAAGCAAAGTTGAGCGATTCAGAGGAGGACTCTTGATTATTTCCGTCTCCAAAATCAGCATGACCTGCAGCCCACGAGTGACCCGCGTATGCATCATGGGAACGCAAAAATGGGAATAAAGGATCGTCTCGGTCCCAGCTATTGGCATCTCTGATCAACAGATTTACCATTTGTCCCCATTGGCTTGGGGCAGCCCAAACACTATCGTATCGCGCTATCGTTGCTGCACTGAAAATGGCATAGCTGGCGTGGAAGTGGTGATCATTGATTTGATTATCCGCTCCAAATGAGGAAGGATAACCGGTTAACACATCCCAGTTCGGTATGTAAGCATACTGAAGCGCCCCTCCGGCGGTAAACCAGTCTTCAAGCTGTGCCTTGATTTGATCCAGGAAGTAGTTTCGCTCTTCATCAGCGCCCAACTGATCAGCTATGTGAGCAAGGTTGGCGAAGCGAGCCATCCGTTTTCCACTGTTGTAGGTATCCGTTGGTGAAAGCTGCTGGGACGTGGCTTCTTTGACGAGTGAATGAAGCTGGACAGGGTTATAGTCTCCAAGGTTTGGTAGAGCAGGCAGGATACCGGTGAAGGGATGTTCTGTATAAAAGGTGTTTCCGGCGACTACCTTCATTGTACCTCGTGCCGATATGTACTCGAAGGGCAGAAAGGGAGAACGTGTCGCTAGCCACTGATGTCTGTAAAGTGCCATCAGCGTCCTGTTTTCTGACCCTTCCATGACCTCCGTCTCGACACTGAATTCGGTAGATACCCCTGATGATGACTCGTCGTAGTTCCACGTCACCCGGCTATCGGTGACGAAGGCGAAGGCATGCGTTCTGAAGAGCTCCAATGTGGTCAGCTCACGATCTGGCAAAACGGCTACGGAGAGATAGTCCTTACCACCGAGGTCAGAGGTCAGGTCTGTTGACTGCGACCACTCAGAACCAGAGGGAGCAAAAATGCCGTAATGTTTACCTGATACGGTCAGGCCCAAGGTGCCGTCTTCTTGGTACCACACGTCCAAGCTACTCGTGGATCTAATTTGAGCCCGGTCCCCCGCAAGTTTGAAAAACACATACGGCATACCGTGCCCCATCGTAGCTGTCATGCTGTGGCTGCCGTCTTTCCACTCAGCCGTGACAACCCAATCGCTGTAGGAGAGAGCCGTCGTTAGGGGTGCGGTCATCCCGGCGATACCCACTGTGAGATCAGCGGAGTGGGGAAAGAGGTAATCAGCTGCCGCGAACACGTGCCCATCACTGTATCCGAGCTCTAATCCTGACTCGACAGCCTTCATGGCGAGGGGATGGGCAAAAATAACGTTCGAGTGAGGCAGACCTGAGAATGGGAAAATCAGACTACTCCAAAAATCATTTGTCTGGATGGCACCCTGAAACCCGGCGGATATTTTTGGAGAAATGCTTTGGCCATTTGCGTTCTGGGGTCCTACGTCTCCACTCGGCGCGTGGGTACGATAGGATCCAGAGCCAAGTGATATAACCTGGGCGTGGACTTCTGAGCCGCCGAAGAAGAGGGCAATGAGGAACACCATTTCAGCAATGCCCCACCGAGGTGCGTGAAAGCATTCAGTTGTAAGGGGTCGCTGATAACATCTGGACGGTCTTAGCATCATTTATTTAAGGAGAGCCACGATGACTAATGGTGGTGGGCAGAGTGCTTTGAAGTTGCGAGTAGGTGGATTCCACAGTCCACGGAAGCAGCTTTTTTGTTCTCCAAGGCGGGATACCGCACAATGTTCACCTCTCAGTATGCTAGCCACCCATTTTCCCAGAAAACAACGTTTGATGTCAAACGACAAAGTCAGCTCCAAGCAGCAGAGGAGGCATCTACAGCTGACCCAATAATCGTATTTCACCGCTGGTTTCTACAAGCCGAACAGTATCCTAGTCCATCTCCGATCGCCCTGAACTCCTTTGAATACTTCCTTCTGGTGCGCTTCGCGTACCTATTGATTGATGCAATAGTACGCCAATCATCTATCCCTTTGATAGGACCAAGGTCAGAACGGGTAGGCAGTCGTTACCGAACGTTTATGAATGTGTTTGTACCTAGCCACGCTTTAGGTGCTTGGTCTTTCGACCTGTGACACGCTCGCGCCACATCCTGAAGCTCGAACGCTTCAATTCACGGCGCATCAAGGCGATTACCTCGGATTCAGATAAGCCTGTGGTCGCTTCGATAGCGTCAAAGCTGACATCATCCTGCCACGCTTTTTCAATGATGTCGCTTATTTCTGACTCTGTCATGCAGCTTCTTGCTAACCTTCTATGATTCCACTCAATACATGGCAATCAATTGGGCCATGTGATGCTCGGGAAGTGCGACTCAGCGAGCAACATTACGTCCCTGAAGTACGGCCCCACAAGTCAGGCGTATGGCCCTTTTGTCTGGGCACCGTCCAGATCACATGGGACAGCCTGGAGGGCTGGAATCAGGTACACACGGCCAAGCAGCACTTGGTAGATCGGTCTACAACCATAGAATGCCGGCCGACATGACCAGTATCAAGAAGGCAGGAATTGATTTCTTGAGAGGATCGCCGACCTTTATATGCATGGACAATGCCCCTATCATCAGGAGAGCGATGATCGACGCTGCAGGCCCAACGAGCTCTGGTATCCAGAACCCGACCAGAAGCGCAACTGCGGATCCGACTTTGAGTGCTCCCACGATGAAAAAAGCGGCATCGGGAAGGCCGTAAGCGCTGAACTCCTCCTTGAGTGACTGTGCTTCACCGCCGCGATAAGCGGTTGCTGACGTTGAGCGAAGGATCCAGACATTCAGTAATCCGAGTGCTACGGTAATCTGAAAGAAGGAGGCGAGGGTAAACTCAGGCATGATGCGTCTCATTTGATGAAGTCTGAGTATAGCAGAAACGCGCTGTCAAATGCGAGGTTTGTCCCGCATGAATCTACTCTACCAAGGCCTGAGCATTCTGACCGGTGTCGGCTTTATTTACTACGGCATTTCTTGTCTGGTCTCCCCAACAATGCGACAGGAATTCGAGCGTTTCGGAGCCGCACAGTACCGCGTCCTTACCGGTATTCTGGAAATCCTGGGGGGTTTGGGTGTATTGTTGGGATTGTTCGTCCCGCTGATCGGTGCTTTAGCTGCTGCTGGCATTGCGCTTCTCATGATCATGGTTGTTGTTCAGCGCATCATGCAGCGGGACTCACTCCTGCAAATGGCACAGGCGCTGATATTCACGATGATCGCGTCTTGGCTCACCGTATTTGGCGTCTTGAACTGGTGAAGCAAAGAGATGTGGCACCCTGTGAATGATGGGGCAAACACGATTCTTGGACTCCGCTGGGACGCAGAAAAACCTTGATACCTGGATAGGTACCTGTTTTTACGGAGAGGCTTGTACCATGGATATATTGTTATTTACACTGATATCCTGATGCTATAACCGATACGCCAGGGCTTTGAGGATCTACCATTACATACTGACGCTTCTGTGTTGTGCGGCGGGCTTGTTTTTCGTCATCGTGGGTTCAGCGCCTGCTTTTGAGACAGGAGAGTGGTCCCAGATCAATTACGGTGCTGTCATTCTGCTGTCGGGTGCGCTGTATTTCTTTTCGGCCAGGGTCAAGAAGACGGACGCAGGATCTGATGGGGGTATCAAATGAAACCAACCCAGTGGTCTTCTTTTCGAACTCATCTCGTAGAGTTTGTCGTTGTTGTGCTTGGGATTACCGTGTCTTTCAGCCTGGACGGATGGCGTCAGGACCGGATCACGTCTGAGCTCCACCTGTCGGAAATCAGAAGCCTACTGGAAGATCTGGAACAGGATAAGGAGCGCCTTTCAAGCGTCTCTGATATGATTGAGGAGGGTGACAGCAGTGTGCGGCTCATTCTGAACGACATCCTTGCGTACAGGGAAAATGAGCTTTCGTATTCTGAGTTGGCCTTGACTCTACAGGATGTGGGTACGCCCTATCAGTACGGCACCTTTTTCATGAACACCTCGGCGTATACGTCCTTGGTGGCAACGGGCAGGCTGCAGCTCTTTCCGGAGCATATCAATCGAAAGCTTCGGGACTATTACGAGTATGTATCCAAGCGCGTAGACGACAACAACGAACTGGTAGACCGCATTACACTGGCGTACTACAACGAGTATCATCCATGGGTCAACTTTCAGTCGCTTGGGAAGGAAGACACGCTCCACGATGATGGGATCCCGCACTCTTTTTTCAGGGATCCTGCCATTAAACGACTGTATTCCGATGTGTCTTTTTTGACCGCGACGTTAGCCTTGCAGGATCGGATTCGCATCCATAGCGGCCAGGTTGCTCAGTATGAGAGATTGCGCGACGAACTTGAGGCGCTACTCAGCCAACTATGATGTCTCAGGGCATCTCATGGGTACCATGGACGAAGGATGTGGGACCGTGCGCCAGGGCATTCTGTAGGTTCATCGTCTAATCAAGCGTGTACCCTGTTCCTATTTTATGTCTCATGGTTGCCTAGTGGGGTCGCGGTCTATACTTTTACTCTCGTCAATTTTCACTTGTGCGTGGAGTAAGAAGATGATCAAAAATACTGTTGCAACCGTACTGATGGCGGTTGTTCTCGTCGGCTGTTCCAAGGAAGTGGAGGTCACTGTCGTCTCCGAAGATTCCACCCCTGAGGTCGTCAACCAGATGAGCATTCATCTTTTTGATCTTCCCGAGGGAATGTCCGAGGAAGAGTATCTGGCCGATGTCGCGGCCCTGAATGAGTTTTATACGCAGGCCTCGTACCCAAAGAATTACACCGTGTTGAAAGTTGCTGACGATTCCGGGGTCGATACCTATCGGTATGCATTGGTCAGTTCGTATACGAGTGCCGATCAATATGCCGAACTGCACGACCTTGGACCTGATTACGAGGCGTTTATGGATTCCATTCGGGTCAAGCACAAAGGTATCATAGACACCGAGATATACCGGAAGGTATTTCGGATTAGCGCGCCCTAGTCGGGCACACCCCAATCGCGCACTCACATAATTGAAGGGTACTGCAACGGCCTGCGAGCGCCGAATCAGCATTCGATCCCTTTGATAACCAATGGGCTAATCGCCCGATAGGATACGTCTGCATCCTTATCCGGCGTAAAGCGCAGTTGGGCTCGTCGGTCCCCATGGGTGTCCTCCGTGCTTCTGCCTGCACAGGTCTCTAGATTATCTCCCCATGCAGCACAACAGAATGATAGGGACCCTGCTTTCGGATGCCTCCCGCGAGCGCAGTGAGCGCTTCATCATAGGCGTTGCCATCGGCACGTTCGTATTGCACCTCCTGCTTATTGCCCTGACCCGCCTAGGACTGACAGGCCTGAATCCGGAATCGGAGATGTTGTCTGGATTCATAGCGGCCATTTACACGCCGTTTTCCTTCATTCTGCTCTACGAAGTATATCTCCTTGTTTTTTATCTCCCCCAATCCACGACGACCTACATAGCCAAGCAGTACGAGATTGTCACGCTCATTGTTATCAGGCGCCTTTTCAAGGACATTGCCAACCTGGAGCTGACGACGGATTGGTTTCAGAAAGAGTATGACCTGCAGTTCACGTATGACTTGCTGACAACGCTGGCGCTCTTCGGTCTGATCTATCTTTTTTATCGCCTCAACCATGCCCGACCATCAACCCCGTCAACAGGCAGCCTGACCCCGCAGGTCAAGCGATTCATCGCCATGAAGCAATATCTGGCGATCGCATTGATTCCATTGCTGGCCGCCCTGGCGGTGTATTCACTGGGACACTGGGGATGGGTGGCTTTCGGGAGTGGCACAGCTTCGGCAGGGCAGCTTCATGATGTCAATGATATTTTCTTTGATGACTTTTTTGCTGTCCTGATTCTGGTGGATGTCCTCTTGCTACTCATGTCGTTTGTCCTCACGGACAAGTTTCACACCGTGATTCGAAACTCAGGATTCGTCATATCCACCATCCTCATCAAGCTCTCCTTCAGTGTGGTTGGTTTGCTGAATGCTGCGCTCACGGTCACGGCAGTCCTCTTCGGTGTGGCCATTCTCTGGCTTCACAATCAGTATGAACGGCTCGAGCGGAATGATCAGCGCTGATGATTGCCACAAGCCCTCACCGCGCGCGATGCCGTGATATCTCCCCGCGACATAGAGGCCTTGATTCGTTCATCCCGCGTCTATGACGTAGCCCGCGAAACGGCGCTCGATGCAATGGGTGAGCTTTCCCATCGCACGGGAAACCATGTGCTGCTCAAGAGGGAGGACGAACAGGTAAGCTTCTCGTTCAAGGTGCGTGGTGCTTACAACAAGATGGCGCACCTCTCAAAAGAGCAGCTCTCTCGCGGCGTTGTTACTTCCTCGGCCGGCAATCACGCGCAGGGGGTTGCCCGGGCAGCATCGGTGCTGGCCTGCGATGCCACCATCGTCATGCCGGTTTCGACGCCCGAGGTCAAAGTGGACGCCGTTCGCCGTTTTGGGGGAAAGCGCGTAACCATCGTTTTGCACGGAGAGTCCTACAGCGATGCACATGCTCACGCCACCACACTGGTGCGGGAAGAGAGCAGGACATTTGTCCACCCTTTTGACGACCCCCATGTCATTGCGGGTCAGGGCACTATCGCCAAGGAGATCTTCGAGCAGCATCCTGCAGAGATTGACGCCATCTTTGTGGCAGTGGGAGGAGGGGGGTTGGCAGCGGGGATAGGCTCCTGGGTCAGGTCAGCGCGCCCCGCAACGCGGGTAATCGGCGTTCAGGCGGAGGGCTCGAGCGCGATGATGCGATCGCTGCATGAACAGGAACGCGTACGCCTTGATCATGTCAGCCTTTTTTCGGACGGTACCGCTGTCAAGGAGGTTGGCGCCTTGACCATGGCGCTCTGCTCGCAGGTTCTCGATGACTTGGTGGTTGTCAGTACCGATGAGATTTGTGCGGCCATCAGCGATGTTTATGCAGATACCCGCCATATTGTCGAACCCGCGGGCGCGCTTTCCCTTGCAGGCCTCAAGAAGGTGGCAGCTTCCAGCGGATGGGTAGATCGTCGCCTGGTGGCCGTTGCCTGCGGCGCAAACATGAACTTCAACCGCCTTCGCTTCGTTGCCGAGCGTGCCGAGGTAGGGCGGCATCGCGAGGCCATTTTTGCCGTTACCATTCCCGAGGAGCGAGGCTCATTCCGCGCGCTCTGTAGGCTTCTTGGTGATCATGATGTGACCGAGTTCAACTACCGGATGTCTGATGGGGATGAAGCACATATCCTGGTGGGGATTGGGATACGATCGGAGGAGGATCGAGAGGCAATGGCTTCTGTTTTCAGGACGGCCGGCCTGAGCGCTTTGGATCTGTCTGATGATGAGCTTGCCAAGACGCACCTGCGTCATATGGTCGGTGGCCGCTCGGAGAGTGCGAAGGAAGAGCTCCTCTACCGGTTCGAGTTTCCAGAGCGCCCGGGTGCATTGATGCGGTTTCTTTCTGGCATCCCCTCCCAATGGAACATCAGCTTGTTCCATTATCGCGGCATTGGGGCGGACTATGGTGATGTGCTCGTTGGCATACAGACGGCCAGGAAAGATCGGGTCGTACTCGAGTCTTATCTGAGCGAGGTCGGCTTTCCATTCCGCTTCGAATCAGACAATCCTGCGTACCAGCTTTTTTTGTGACTCCAGGAAGGAAGTACCTCGTCTTTTCACAATATATTGACAAAGAGGTGTCCATGGAGTAGGTTTATCCGGCTCAAAGCCGCATAAATCCAAGACGTTGTAACAAAATCCTCGATGCAGGTGCGTTCGAGGTATGGGGGTTTTGCCATGAATCCTTTTCAGCGTGTTTCCCTGTGTTTTCTTGCCTCGGTGTCGTTTCTCATGTCGGCGGCAGCTCAGGAACAGGCGCTCGGCAGCGCGTGGGCTGGCACCTGGGAAGCTGAGGCAAACGGCACGCGGTTGGTCATGGAGAGCCAGGTTGCTGGCGAATGGCTCAATGCAAGGATCACGGATCCCACCGGATATACCTATCTCGTTGAGGCCACCGTTGCCGGCACGGATGCTCAGGGCGTTTTCTCCGACCCCCAGACAGGTGCCCGGCTTGATTGCACCCTGCGGTTGGGTGCGGGCCAATTGACGCTTTCCGTACTAAGTCCTGCACCCTCGCAAGGACAGCAACCGCTGCTGGAACTCAATTTTTATCCCCCCGGTAGCCTCCCCGAGACGAATACGGCGCAGTCGAGTAAGCTCGATCCTGCCTTGGTCGGTACCTGGATGCGTACGGAATCTTCGACCGACCCCGCGGCCAATTTCAGTTTTGTGGTTCAATGGACGCTCATCCTGAACGCCGACGGGACGTTTTCGCAGTATTCAAAAAGCGCGGGCGGCATCCTTGGGACAACAGGCGCAGGACAAGGGCAGCTCGTGGCGCAAGGCAACTGGAAAACGGAACAGAAAGTGTTGTGGACAAACACTGGGACCGGTTTTCAACCTTTTTCACGGTACCTGGTGGATGCGCAGAACATGATGTTCGTGTTTGGAGACGATTCGCGCCAGCTCTGGAGCCGCGCCTACTGACATATGAGCCAACCTCCCTGCATACAAGGGCTGTTTGAGCCGTAGGCGTAGATGGCATTCTTCAGCCCTGTTCTTCCTGTGACGGATGGCCCTGCTCCTCCCGGTGGGAGAGGAGCCATTTCCATTTCCGGGGTGATTCACAGTATCATTGCCCCGTTCGTCTGACGTCCGTTACCTCGGTATTCAGACGGGCACAAACCCGCCAATTGTCTTCACCACGTCTCGCCACCAGCATGAATCTTTCACGCTCAGAGTTTCTCTTCAATGCGGCAGCCATTCTCTCGTTGGGGCTGTCCATTGTGGTATGGTTTCTGGGGTATCGCCAAGCGGCCATCTTCGTAGGGCTGTGGGTCCCAAGTATCCTGGGTTGGATGAACTTCGCCGCCATCAAGGAGAGTCGAAAACTTCAGGAGGAGAAGGAGTAATGGACCAGAATACCCTGCTTCTCATCATGGGTGGGATAGTAACCCTGATATTTCTCGTAGCCCTTTTTTCAAGCGATGCGTTCCGGAAATGATGCATGTGGCTTCCGGGATGCCTCGCGCGCGGATGAGCCCTGGTGCTGCTCAATCAAATCCTGATACGCCTGTTCTGATTGCGTCATGTAGCCCCCACCTGCATGAAAACACTGCCCTCACTTCTTCTTTGTTTCCTTGGTTTCGTTGCTCCGATCAGGGCCCAGGTTGAGCTCGTCCGCTTGGACTCTACGAAGCTGGACAGGGCCAACATCTGGGGTGTATTGGCCGAGGCGCCGGACCATATGGCCATCACGACGGCCCAGGCCCAGCATATCTACCTGCGCTACCTGGACAGCAACCTGCAGGAAGTAGGTTTTCCGGGTCCGGACCCGGTGCGTCTGACCTTCGAATCGGACGGATTCGGTCAAAATGGATTGCCTACCATTGCAGATCACAAGACCATCTTCTGGAAGGACCATTTTTTTGTGGCGTTCTCACTGGCCGGGGATAGGCAGCTCTACCTGATGAAGGTAACGCCAGAGGGAAATCGGGTCGGTGAGATCCTCAAGGTGTACGACCAGGACGAACAGCCCGCAGGCCAGCCAGGGCTTCCGACGAACGACATGATCCTGGGGGCAAGCGAGGCTACCCTCTACGTCGGACACTTTGCGGTGGGGATCGGACATCGTATACACGCCTTCGACGCCGACATGAACCGTATGCGGGATCCCTTCAACACGGACCCCCGTCTCGTTCACAACAATGTGGGGGGACTCTACTTCCAGCAGGCAGAAGGTGTCTTCCATCTCATTACGGGAGACAAATTCGGAGGCGCCACCTCTGGGGGCGCCGGCATGCCGGCTCAAGAGGGTGCCAACCTGATTCTGACTAGGTGGGACCGGGATTTTGAGCCGCTCATGATGGAGCCTCAGGTCCTGATTGATGACCCTGCCGAGGAGGGCGCATGGTTTGGTACCGGTGTGGCGCAGGACACATCGACCGGATTCTGGTATGTCGCTTTTCAGCATTTGTACGAGGGCGAAAAGCTGGACGAGGAGCATGTGGACCTTGCTGTCTACGACGCCGGATTCAAGCGACTCATCACGCGCAGTCACGAGACGGCTCGTGAGTACTTCCGGCCCCATCTGCACATTCACGACGACGCTCTTTTCATGTCCTATGACCGGCGGGGCAATGGGGTATTTGTGCACAAGTATGCTCTGCTCGAGGAGGGGGATGCCCCGACAAACAATGCGCCTGATGCCGCTTTTTCAGCCTCCCGTACCAGTGGACAGGCACCCGTCTCCATCACCTTCGACGCCAGCGCCTCCAGCGACCCCGATGGGGATAGCCTCAGTTTTTATTGGGACTTTGGCGATGGCGCCACGGCGCAAGGTCAGCAGGCCGGGCATACCTACACCTCCTTCGGGCAATTCGAGGTGCGCCTGATGGTATCTGACGGGCTGGAAAGCGACATGGAGACGCTTACGGTTTCCATTGCCTCCGGCGTGTCAACAGAAGCCCTGACGACCCCTGAGCGAGTTGACCTCAAGCCGGCCTACCCCAACCCCCTGAAGACAGAGACCACCATTTCCTACGCACTCGCAGAGCCCTCGGTCGTCTCCGTAACACTGACCGACCTGTTGGGACGTCGCATCGCCGCGCCGCTTGAAGGGCAGAGGCAAACGGCAGGAGATCATACCTTTATCTGGTCAGCGGAAGGAATATCGCCTGGCATCTATGTTATTACGCTGCAGGCAGGGTCCGTCGTACAAAGCCAACCGGTGGTTGTCTTGCGCTAACGGAAAGAGACACCGGTCCGCCCAGCGCACCACAAACCGGCTCGAAGGCTTCTTTCCGCGGCGGGAGTTCCTTGAAAGGAACTCCCGTAAGACGCCTTCGACACGTCCACTCCGTGCGCACATGATGTTTCCGATAGTTCTATACAGACGCTTCTCCGTGCGAAAGCATATCGGAAGTCCCTGCATGTCGCTTTGGCTCGGACTCCTTCTTGTTGCCACGCTCTGGCCCTGCCGGGCGCAGGCTCAGCTGCGTCTGGCAAACGACATCATATTTTTCGGGCAGCGCAACGACCTCCTGTTTTTTTCACACGATGACTCGCTCTTCCGTGTGGGCGTAGAGTCGATGCAGGTACTTGGCGTCGATCGGATGCCCGATGAGTCCCACTTCTTGGTCAATACCCAGCCCGTTCCCAATTCAGCGATCATTTCCGACTCGACGCTGTGGATCTGGGATGCGTCCATCGGATCTGTTTTCGCCTACAACAGCGAAGGCCTTCTCAAGTCCTACCCCCAATATCCCTCCCGTACGCGGTTCGGACATGCAGCAACCACACGGCCGGATACGGGCGAGCCGCTGGTCTTTGGCGGCTATGGATACTGGCGGGCGCAGGACTTTTTCATCTATTTCGACACCACGTTACACCAATGGCTCGAACTGGCCTACACCCCCGGGCCCCATGATCCATCGCCCCAGATACGATCGAGTCTGCTCGATGTCGGTAATGGACGAGACGTCTACTTGGTGCAGGGAAGCACCTCGAAGCAGGTCTCGCCCATGTATTATGTCCAACGCCCGGAGGCGCTGGCCCTGCGTTTCGACTTCGATACAATGATGTGGCAACCCACCCCCATGAACGCCGAGGTCGCGTGTCTGATATCAACCCATGCCAAAGTGCGTCTGGCCAGTTTTCAGGGGCCTGAAGTGACCTACGTGGGTATACCCCATCCGGCGTCCCAGGCGTGCGGTCCGCTCTATGAAGACCGGGATGTGATCCTGGACTTTTCCCTTCTCTTCTGGCGGCCCGAGACGGGGGAATGGGCCTATCAACCGCTCAATTCGCCTCTGCCTTCGAGCAGGTACCTTGTCGGATTGCAGGTAGGGGACAATGAGGCCATGGCTATTGTGATGGATATATCGAACACAACAGGTCCCAGGGTCGAGACGCTGTCCTTCCCGATTTCGAATTCGCTTTCTTGGCAACCCCTGCCTGAAATAGAACGTCCACCCATGCCGTGGTACTGGCCCGTGGGCGGTGTGCTTGTCCTGCTCCTCTCGGCCGTATTTGTTTGGATCGTGTGGTTCAGGAGATGCGTGTATCTCGTAGAGGATCAGGATGTCCTCCTGATTCGACGTGGCTCCCTGGTCATGCGCGTGGACATCGTACCCAATGCCATGCTCCTGTTGAAACATCTCTCTGAGCAGCCTTCTGGTCGCTGGATGAACCGTCAGGAGCTGGAAATACCCTTTGAGTCGATGGCCTACGCCGAAGATGCCTTGCGCACGACCATCAACAGGGCCATATCGTCTATCAATGACATAGGTCTCAACGAACTGGATAGGGAGCTTATCGAGCGACAGTCATCGAGCGCAGATAAGCGCAAGCAGGAATACCGCCTGAACCCGAGTGTCCGTTGTAAAGGGCGGGGAATACGCCGTTTCTGAATCCGGTTGACGGTAGTTTGGGTCCTGTACAGAAATCTGTATTATTAACGAGGCCACCCTGCTGCAGGGGAAGGCGTGGATACCCCGCCATTCCCGATCCACAGGTTCTCCAACGGTTTCATTACACCTCGCGCGAAGGTTAGCTTCTATGTCAATCATCATGCATCGCCCAGTATTCTTACTTTCTGCCTTCCTGCTTCTCATGACGCACCTTCCCATACACGCTCAGGAGTGGGCTGCGTTCGATCGCTACGCCGAGCAGAACCAGGCCTTGCCACCGGTCGCAGAGGACGAGGTACGCGTTGTCTTCATGGGCGACTCCATCACCGAGGGTTGGAGCGCATCCTACCCCGAGTTCTTCGAAGGAAAGCCCTACATCAACAGAGGGATCGGGGGCCAGGTGACGGCGCAAATGCTGGTTCGCTTTCGAGCCGATGTGCTGCAGCTTGACCCCGATGTTGTATTCATTATGGCTGGGACGAATGACATCGCAGAAAATCAGGGACCTGTGGCACTCGAAACGGTTGCAGGCCACATTCAATCCATGGCAGAGCTGGCATCGATCAACGGTATTGAACCTGTTGTGTGCTCTGTCCTTCCGGCTTCGCATTATCCATGGCGGGAAGGTCCCGATCCAGCGACAGACATTCCGCGCCTTAACGCCATGCTCGCATCCTATGCCAAGCGCATGGGATTTCGGTATCTCGATTACTTTTCCGTCATGACCGACGGCGCGGCCGGTCTGCAATCAGAGCTCACGACAGACCATGTTCATCTCTCAATAGCGGGATACCGGAAGCTGTCCGAACTGGCCGGCGCCACGCTCGATGAGATCATGGCAAGTCGGTAAATGGATGCATCGCCCGTCATGCCCGCTTGGAGGAGGCGCAGCCAAACGATTCACGAAGGACGCTATTCGTGCCGGTAACGCACCAGAAGTGTAGGGTCCGTGCTCTCTGCGAGCTGATCGCCGCATAATCGGCAGGCCCAAACGATACGGTCGGGTCTACCCCCGGAAACACCCCAAAAGACGCCGTACCAAAACTTCCGTCGCTTGTGTTTGGGATGTGGGCTGACCCACACACTGTGCAGGTCATGACCACACGAGCAGGTTGCGTGGGCTTCGCCCAGGGTGTTGGCGGTGACTTGGATCATGGCCGTGCTATCACTCCTCATCACCCTGCAAGATCCTTGCTTGCGCGTACCTCCCTCCGCGCCGTGCTCCCTGCACGGCGCGCGAAAGCGTTCGCGCGCATCCAGCCTGAAATGAACCTGGGAACCTCTAGCTTCCAAGCCACAAAGTGTTATATTCGTCTCGCTCCATGGGCCCTTGTCCTACTCATCACGCACTGGGGATGAGCGCCTGAGCACCTGGACCAATATTCCCAGATGGAAACTTCGACATGTCTGATGTGGCAGATACGCGCCAAAAGGAAGCGATCGATCGATACTGGAAGCGCAATATCATCACCATGGTGATCCTGCTCGTCATTTGGGCCGTTGCCGGGTTGGGTGCCGGAATCCTGTTTGCTGACAAGCTCAATGCCTTTTCCCTCGGTGGTATTCCCCTCGGATTCTGGTTTGCTCAGCAAGGAAGTATCCTGGTCTTCGTGATGCTCATCCTGGTCTATGCCATCGTCCTCAACCGCTTGGACAAAAGGCACCATGAGGAACTCGAAGCCGTCCGGGGTGCCAAGGCATGAGCGTTCAGACCTGGACCTTCCTCTTTGTCGGCGTCACCTTCGGGCTCTATCTGGTCATCGCATGGCTTGCCAGGGTATCTGACACGAAAGGATTCTACGTGGCCGGTCAGGGTATCCCTGCTGCTGCCAATGGCATGGCAACAGCTGCCGATTGGATGAGCGCGGCCTCGTTCATTTCCATGGCGGGCATCATCTCCACCCTTGGTTACGCAGGTGGGATGTATCTGATGGGTTGGACGGGCGGCTATGTGCTTCTGGCGCTCCTCTTGGCTCCCTATCTGCGCAAGTTCGGTCACTTTACCGTGCCCGATTTCATTGGCGATCGGTATCACTCGAACACGGCCCGCATCGTGGCCGTCGTCTGCGCCATCTTTGTTTCCTTCACCTACGTGGCCGGCCAGATGCGCGGCGTGGGTATTGTCTTCTCCCGCTTTTTGGAGGTCGATGTAAACGTTGGCGTCTACATCGGTGTGGCCATTGTCTTCGTATATGCTACGTTAGGCGGCATGAAAGGCATTACCTGGACGCAGGTGGCACAGTATTGGGTGTTGATCACAGCTTTTTTGACGCCGGCCATTGCTATCAGTTTGCAGTATACAGGGGCCGCCATTCCCCAGATTGGGCTGGGTAGTGAGCTCATAGGAGAAGGCACAGCACTGCTCGAGAAGCTCGACCAGATTCATGCCGATCTCGGGTTTGCCTCCTACACGGAGCCGTTCATCGGCAGTTGGGACAAATTGAATGTCTTCTGTGTGGCCTTGGCCCTGATGGCTGGTACCGCCGGCCTACCACATGTCATCGTCCGTTTTTACACAGTAAAAAATGTGGCAGCGGCGCGTTGGAGCGCTTTCTGGGCGCTGCTCTTCATTGCCCTGCTCTACCTGACGGCCCCTGCCATTGGCGCTTTTGCACGCTATGCCATGCTCGATGGGCTGCATGGAAAGACAGAGGCCCAATTGCCGGAATGGTTTCATTCGTGGGAGCAGACCGGGCTGATCCTGTGGCTGGATGATGGCGATGGGGCGCTCTCCTATACGGGCACCGCGTCCAATGAAATATTTCGTAGCGGCAATCTGGGTACGGCGCAGGTGGCGCAAATCAAGCAGGATCACGAGCAATGGTTGCGTGGAGAGGCTTCCGGGCGTGACGGTCGGGCCGTTCTGAGGCAAGCCGGTTTGAGTGGGCCTGATCGGGATATCATTGTTTTGGCAACCCCCGAGATGGCTGGCTTGGCGGCCTGGATTATCGCCTTTGTGGCTGCCGGAGGCCTGGCCGCCGCACTGTCTACGGCAAGTGGTCTCCTTCTGGTCATTTCATCGAGCGTGGCGCACGATATCTACTTTCGGATCGTGAACACGGAGGCCACGGAGGGTCAGCGATTGCTTGTGGGCCGTGCCGTCATCGGTGTGGCCGTCATTGTTGCCGGCTTCCTCGGAATCTATCCACCCGGATTCGTCAGTCAGGTAGTGGCGTTTGCTTTTGGCTTGGCAGCAGCAAGCTTCTTTCCGGTCATCGTACTCGGCATTTTTTCCAGACGCGTCGGTACGGTCCCGGCTATTGCTGGGATGATTGCCGGGATTGGTTTCACGGCCATCTACATTCTTGGCAGTGTCTACGGCGGATGGTCCCATTGGGCTTTTGGTATTGGACCGCAGGGCATAGGAGTCGTGGGTATGGCGCTCAATTTCCTGGTTACCCTTACGCTTACCCCATTCTTTCCTGCGCCGGATCAGAGCATTCAGGATCTCATCCTCTCGATCAGAGAACCTGAAGGTGCCGGACCCGGACTCAATATCGATCGGAGTGTGGAGGCTGATTGATTCGTTTGCCTCAGTGGCACCCTTGAGACCCACCGAGCGTGCCGCCCCGGGTCACACCGCGCGGTACACGCATCGCACAGGCCCCGGGCATCACACGGACACGAGTGGAGACGGGCCCACGTGTCCAACCTTTGTCCTGTCCCAGGGCTGAAGAGGGAGAGTACCGGCCGCTTCTCTGACGTGTCCAACCGGCAAACCAAGTGCTGTAGACTCGATTTCGCTTACGATCAGTTCCTCAGCACGTACGACCCACTCCCGGAAGGCGGTTTGGTCGCTTGGACTGATTTCGCGAAGTCGACCAAGGTCAAACATGACCGAGGAGCACGCGCTACCCATCAGCGTAGCATCAACCGCATTGCATTGCTGCTCGATGTGGGTCGGTACCATCAAGAGGGGCTTCCCGAGCCACATGGCTTCAGCCATGGTTTCAAACCCTGCCGTCGTAGCCACGCCGGAGCATTTAGCCATCATCCGAAGAAACAAGGTGTCGTTCAGATGATGGAGTACGAGGTTGGGCAGAACGGGGTCGTGCTCTTTCTTCTGCGGGTGAGGCAGGAAACAGCGAACGGACATGTCCCGGTTCTCCTCGCACCACTCGCGTATTTCGTTCAGCAGGCTGGCCTGCCAGACGTACACAAGCAGAAACGAAGGCTGCGTGGAGGAGGGCTTCAGTCCAAAGAGCTCTTCGCGCAGAATGGGAGGCACAACACGCAGCTTGAGGGCCGGAAGGTCCTGAGCCGGGTAGAGGCTGAGTGCAAGCAGACGATCGGCACCCCACGAGGTCAGTCGCGTGAAGAAAAGCATACCTTGCCGCTGCAGGTGCGTTCCACTCGAGAACGGATAGCGCGGGTGATGGAACATGTACTGGTGGGCAATGGCCACTTTGGGTATGCGCAGATCCGGAGAAAGAAACCCGAAGAGAGGATCGTAGAAATTGATCACTACATCCGGCTTTTTCCGCTTGATGGCCGCCTCCATGGAACGGACGCTCTTCACGTAGCGACCGGCCAGACGCCCGGCAGAGAGGGTGGTATTCCATACATCAATGGAACGCGCAGAGGTCTTAAGCTTGATGGTCGGACTGGCGTGTGAGGTAACGGTACACCCCATTTTTTGCTGGAAAAATTCCGGGACAATGGCACCCTCTCCATGCCCGACCTCGCACCCGACCACGTCGTGGCCGGCACGCCGCAGCATGTCTGCCA
>Ga0075480_10000191_pt1 | contig 33473 bp, 48 predicted proteins | sample DEB08_DNA_7_FD_81590 | JGI IMG/M metagenome (GOLD analysis project Ga0075480, IMG submission 81590) | Aqueous microbial communities from the Delaware River and Bay under freshwater to marine salinity gradient to study organic matter... | ecosystem: Environmental > Aquatic > Marine > Coastal ... | reverse complement strand
TAGTAGAAGTCATAAAAGGATTTCTCCTCATTTCATGAACTTTATCTTGTTCTACTATTCTAATTGGCACTTCTACTACATCGCTAATATCACAGTGCATTCGTCTAATACGTGCTTGGATTCCCAACAAAAACATGTATGCGTTACTTCCTGTATCAGGAGGTAACCCGTAAGCTTTTTTATCTACGTTGGCACTTACAGTAACATTAAACTGTTCCCGTATATCTACTTCAATTAAGGTTTTAATATCATCTAACCTCTTTTGGTTAAAAGAAAATCCCAATCGTTTGGGATCAGAAGCTTTAAAAACTCTGTCTTTAACAAAACGCTCTTGCATTTTATTTAAGAAGAAGTCTATCTCTTCAGGTAAAAAAGTATCGTAGACGTAGGACCCCACTTTCTGGAGTCCTTGGTCTACGGCGTAGTGCATCTCTGATACGGTCATTATTCACTAAATTGTTGTACTCTGGCTTTTAGAGTAGTTAGTGTGGAACTATTTTTCTTGTCCTTCAAGAACAGTACTGCTTCCTCCATACTATCACCAATCTTTTCATCACCTAACAACAACGAGTTTCCAATCTTACGCAGTACATCTGCAGTAAGACATTCTTCTATAAATGCTTGTAATTCTAAGTTTTTACTAGTTGCAATGTTGTAGAAGTTTAAAGGGTTTTCTTCTACCATTCCTTCTAGGAAAAGCTCTTTCTCTTTGGCGTCCATCTTTTTTGGGTTTTCAAAATGTAGACGTACAACCATATCCAACTTCTTCTCGTTGTCTGTAAGTTTAATGAATTCTTTGTAAGCTTTCTTTCTGTACTCTAGCTCATTGTAATCTTCTTCTAGTTCTAGAGCTTCGTCATAGATGTAGTACTTAAAGGCACGATTTGAACTCATTGATGTTTCATCAGGAGAAACGTGCGGGTGGGTACTAGCAAATTTGTACTTTACGTATTCCATCACGTTTAGAGGTTTACCACCCTCATCTGTGCCAGCTTCAAGCTGAACACCTTCGGGAGGTACCTCAATAGTCATATTCCGAAAATAACTCTTAACTGCTTTTCCGAACGTAGTGTCCGAAGGATCCACACCTAATATGTATGGTAAAAACTCTTTTTGCTCTGGAAAGGTCAGACCTGAATAAATATCACCTGTTTTGGTGAAGACACTGCCTATGCGTCTTTTACTTTCTGCATATACGTGATCTGGAAGGTTTGTTGTATTCTCTCTACGCTTAATTGTAATAATTCTAGATGCCATCTTATATGGGGTTTTACTATATTAAAAATGAGGTTTTGGGGGAGCGCATACGCATTCTCCCCCTCAAACCCCTAATCATTATGATTTAACACACTCAAGGTGTAAACAATTCGTCGCACGACGGATACTAATACCACACTCTTTCATGAAGTGTACAGAAGCACCATCAACGTCATTCGCACGTAATGCGTTACCTTGGAATCCTGGAGGCACAGAAGCACCAGCCACAGCCCAACGTACAAGCTCACGTCCTTGACGGCTAACCATCGCTACGTTTTGCTCACCATCGTAAGTACTCATATCCAAGAATAGCATACGGTAAGACTCAAGAGGCAAACCAGTTACTGGGTGCTTATCAGCATTCAATGCACGGGCTCCGTGATCGAATAAAGGTAAGTGACGTACAGTAATGGTGTGACCATCAATGTGCTTGTAGCTAGTGAAGAATCCACCCAACTGCAAGTTAGAGCCTGAACCGCTAATAAAGCTAGCAGGATCTGTGTTCTTGATGTAAGTCTGGTTAGCGATTTCGTCTTTCATAGCTTTATCAAACTCTTCAAGACCTCCTAAACCAGTAAACAATACAATGTTCATCTGAGCTGCATCAGACGCACCGTACAAAGCATCACGAACTACGTTCTTCAACTTGGTAGCAGTTAAGTCTGAGTAAGTATCCACGTTAGGAACTTGCTCGATAACACCAGATCCTAATGGAATCGGCTTACCATTGTCATCTTTTAGGTGAATAACACCATCAGTATCGCGGTTGTACTTAGAGTACCAAAGAGAGTATTCAGTCTCTTCTTTCCAACGAAGCATGTGCTGGTACTCTTCAAAGTCGTACCAAAGCTTAGTTGAGCGACCACCTACGTTTAACTCTACATTAACTACGCGGTCAGGCATGTTACCTTCGTAACGATATGACTTACGAATTAATGAGATTTGGTTACGCATTTTAGAAGGTGCAACCCAATTGCTTTCGTTACCACGAGATCCAGAGAATGCCGTAGGTGCAAACAATTGTACCCAAGACTTACCTGCAACATCACCACCAGCTACTGACTCAGCGCTATCAGATGTTACCAACTGCAAAGTGTATTGCCATCCGCTTTGTACTTCAGTTGGATCTTCCATGATACGAGCTTGGATGCCCGAAGGAGATTCGATGATGTACTGCTTAACGAACCAACGCTCTGCAAATGTTACTTTGAAACGAGAGTGAGATACACCAGTACCTGCATCGAGAGATACTGCCATAACGCTCTTGTTCAAACGACCCATTACTGGGTAATCGTACTCAATGTCATTAATGTACTTGACATTGTTCATACCTTCAGTTAAGAAGGATAACGGGAAACGTTTGTCTTCCTGACCCGCTAGGTGAGTCAATACCGGAGACAATTTATCAGGCTCCGTAAGGAGTGCATTTGCCAACGAGTTCTCGTCGGTCATACCCTCAGCATTGAAGGTATCCTGATACAGACGTAATTTTTTCAAATTATCAGCTGCCATAATTTTAGAATATTAAGAATTAAAAAGTTATTAAAGTAAATCTTTCAAATCCGGTAGTTTAGTTGCTTTAGTGTAACCGGGTTTACTACTTTTCATTCTGCTGGTGCTAGACGCGTTCTTCGATAATTTACTACGTAAGGATTGCGCTTTCTGTGTTTTAGTATTATTTGATACAAGTTTTGTTAAATCAAAACCCTTGTATACAATATATTCAAGTGCTAGCAAAGTCTCTTGATCTAGTTTAGATCTGTCTATAGACCTTTGCGAATTGCCTTGCTTATCAATAGGAGCTGCCATCCAGTTAAAGAAACGTTTTTTATCACGCTCCGGAACTGTAAGACCTTTTAATTCTCCTTTAGTAACAAGACCATTAATCTCACCCCACATCTGCTCATTTTGTTGAGCCTGTTGTTGAGCTTGTTGTTGCTGTTGTTCGAGTAATGTTTTCTTTTGAGCTGCTTGTGTATTTTGTAAACGCACCAAAGCTTTTTTAGCGTGACGTTCTAAAATACCTGCGTCCTCGTAATCTTCTAGAGTTTCTTTAATCTCATCGGTTTCAAACCCTTGGGACTGTAAGAATGCTCCTACTACTTGTTTCTGTGTTACGAGATCTCCTTCTTTGATTTCCATTGTACTAAAGTCTCTCTCAGGAGCTGCAGTTTGGAAATACTTTTTAGGATCTCCTCCGTTAGCTCTGTAGTTTAAATACTCTTGTACATCTGGAAAAGCGCCAAACACATTTTGCATTTGTTCTTGCGCCATTTTTTCTGCAGTTGCTTTTGTAAACTTGGTGAGTCCGTCGATGCTTTCATCAAACTCTTCATCTATTTCATAACCAAGTTTTGCTTGGAGCTCACTAATAATGGACTCATCACCATCATCATCACCACCACCATCATTACTGTTTCCGGTGTCTGATGCGGGAGGATTTCCATCACCGCCATCATTACCATCACTACCATCACTACCATCGTCTCCGTCGCCTGTGTCTGGATTAGGATCTCCGCCTTGATTTCCATCATCACCAGCATCATCTGGATTAGGATTTCCATCGCCTCCGTCATTTCCTCCATTCCCGTCATCAGGGTTTCCGTCTCCTCCCTCTGTTGGAGGAACTGCTGCATTGCCATTATCGTTAAACAAATCTGTAACGTTTACCTGGCTTAAATCTAAGTTATCTTTGCTCATTGCTGTAAAATTAAGTAATTATAAAGGGTTAATACTATTGGATAAAAAGCCTTTTAATATAAACTTTTTATATGTTTTAGTCTTTTTTATTCATTTTTGCCTCTTCAATATCAAGCTTTCTGTTCTGTACGCGTTCGTTAGATTCAATTCGATCTTTCTCCATTTGAACGCGTTGAACATCCATGTAATCTGGAATACCATTATTATTTAAATCTTGATCTTGCTGACGTCCCGCAATCTTCATTGCTTCAACATCTAACTTGTTTTGACGATCTGCTTGGTTTTCTCCAGACTCAAACTGTCTTGCTTCAGCGGCTGCTTGCATTTGCATTTCTTGCATTTGCTGTTGCATCTGCTGTTGAGACTGTTGCTGTTGCTGCTCGAGTTGTTGCTTCTTAACTTCTGCCTCTTTAACAAGGCGCTTGATGTTTGAGAAATTATCAGTGTCGAGGATCTCAGCAATAGTGCTAGGTTCCGAGCCGTTTTGAGCAAATGAGAGTGCAAGATTTTTAAAGGTTTGTAGTTTAGTATTTTCTTTGCTAGAGTTCTTAGCAAATACTGCATATTCGCTTTCTGCATACTCGGCACCTTCTATATCTAAAAGCTCATTACGGTAATCTGCTGTAATGTATGATGACTTCTTACCTGCTCTCCAAGCATGCTTAGAGCAGTCAAGTAGTCCCTGCATTTCTTTCTCTTCGTATTTTTCAAACTTACGGAACAGTTCCTCAGTCATTACTGACGATTGGAATACTGCACGTTCTGTTGCGCCTGCTCCGTCTGATGCCATTACCTGTCCTTTACGCTGACGGGTAATACCAATGAGATCTTCCCACTCTTGCTTAATAGCTTGAAGTAGTTGGAACTGTGCATTAATATATTGCGACAAAGACATGTCAAGTACTTGGTACTGATTAAATGTCACACGCTCTTGATTCTTACCTTCTGCAGTAGAATCAATAAATGCAAAGCCCATAGCATCAGCATAATACATAAACTTTTCTTCATCCCAACCATGGCGCTTAGGAATAGTATTCATTTCTATAAGCGCAATCTTGTCTTTATTTTTTGCCATGGTAAGCTCCATACGATAATGGAACACGTTATAAAGAATCTGATAAGGAAGCCCCATAGATACAATAGAAACATTATCCGCATGACGGTTAGAATAATGGCGACCATTATAAGGTAATTTACATAAGCTAAGGTTAGTCATAGATGGACGTTGTACCTCAAACGGTTGAATATTTACAAAGATGTTACTATCTATGCGATAGCCTTCCCACACTTGATTAACCCAAAACCATTGACACTTTTCACCAGCATCGCGATCAGGCTTGTAAGTTTCATCCACCTCCATTTCTTGCAAGAATCCAAACTCATCTGTATATGTTAAGATTCCTACTTTACGAAAAGACTTCCAGGTGACATGCATTACTTCTACATACCGATCGGTATCATCCTGCGCATGTGTAGGATTTAAAGCTGCCCCTAAATACCCGCCGCCTTCTCTACGTGAGCTAGGTCTTTCTAAATCATCTAATTGCGCTGGAGTAAGTACATCGTAAAAAGAATCTACTACAGCATTTGTAGTCATAATTTTACGTCGCACTACCCAATCACCGTCCTCAATAAATTCTAAGTCTGGTGATTTTTGATAATCAATATCTAACGGAGACACTACTTCGAACTCTACCTCATCCATACATGTACCCTTATAAGAATACACATGTCCTGTCACAATCCAATCAAAAAATGCTTTTTGAAATCTATCATCAAGATCTAAATAGTCTTTAAGATAATCTATAGAATGCTGACCAATAATAGCACGAGCATCTTTGTAGTTTACATTCATAAACTGCTCGACTTCTGCAGGTGTAGGAGTTTCTTGCGACTCCATGCCTGTGTCCATACCTTGAGCATTAAGCTCGTTGATAAACATTTGCTGTAACGATTGTAATACTCGTTTCTGAATTTCATCAGCTTTACGAGAGTGTACATCTGCATTACGTACAATGACTTGATAATTAGCAGGTCGTTTTGCTTTTTCTCCAAGCAATAGATCTACTACAGGTTTAATAATATTATAGTTGCGAAGTTTAGCAGGGAAGTTTCTTTTCTTCCACTTTTCAGAATTGTACGGATTAGTAACATAGTTGTACTTGCCTTCATCGAGCTCACCGTTGTAAGCTTCATACAAATCTACCAGACCTGCTTTATCTGTAGTAGAAAATGAAGACTCCGCAATATATGCTTGTACACATTTCTCCCCCCATTCCTGGTTCTTCTTGGAAGATGGTAATTTTTGTTTCGGAATTAACGGCATCTAAATTAAGGTTTACGTAAACAATTCACGATTAAAAAATGAGTCATTAGTATTATAATCAGCTTCTTCTGCGATTTCAACTGTTCTGTTAAATAACGCAATAAGATGAAACATACCAACGAGTAATGCTGAAACCCTATCGAAGTTGCCTCTTCGGTTATACTTTATAAGTTCGTCTAGTAATGCTAAGTCGTAAATATAATGCAAATTTAACTTTTTTTCACCAGACTCTGAAACACCACGAGGAGTTCTAAGCCAATCTCGTAAGTATATTTCTGCCTGACCCTTACGTTCTTTAGATCCCATAGAGGTTCCATACGTACGTCCTAGCTTACGAATACTAACACCATCGGTCTTACTAAATATTTCTGCTTCAGGCAATAACCATTTTAAATTTCTTGTTCTTTTTGCATAAGGTACTACTTCACCTCGATCATTTTCAAAACCAATTCGCGCATTATAATACTCTGCAAGTAAAAATAAATTGTAATTATACTCGTCTTGAGTTTGTGGTCGCCCAATGTAACTTGCTACAATCATATCGTCCGGCTTTGATATAGGGTTTACACGCTTGATTATATACGCAGCTCCAAGCGATTTACCACTACCTCCATCTTGCGCATAAGGATCATGAACTATGATATACATATTATCCGGAATAGTACCAGATTCATCTGTGTAAGGACTTTGATAAACAACTATACATCCTTCTGTATTAGATCCTTTATCATGTGGAAATTTAAGTATGGGTATTGCATTCTGATTAGGTTTAAACTTTACACCGGACTGTAGCCTAGCCAGATACCCATTAACTCCAATATTCTTAAAAACCCCAGTACGCATAATATTGTTACGATGCTCAACAAGAGCAGCTGTAGGAAATACATTACCGCTTTTCTGCAGGAAGGCTTCTTTAGGATTAAAAGGATACTCAGTAACATGCTTATCAATAACACCTGCATCTTTAGAAGTTCTTTTTATGTTTTCACGTTTTGCTTCTTCGGCTAATTTTGCATCAGAAACTAAAGAGTTTCCGTGCTTATCCATAAAGCCTACTTTATTTCTAAAATCCGGAAAGAAAAATCCACAAGAAGTACCATGAGCTCCTTCATCCCAAACGTTATCAAAGGCATAAAGATTGTATGTATCAGGATTGTAGAACATGCTTTCAAAATCAATAGTTCCTCCTTCCATATCACCACCCGTACCAAATAAAATCATTTGACCCGTCGTAACACCCCCGTCTTCTACTGTTGGTTTAGTAGCCATAAACGAATCCTTAAGATTGTCAAAGGCTCCACACTCTTCAAATATTACAAGCGTGGCATCTTTACCTCTTGCAGCGTCAGGATTATCCTTAAAGGTCAACGCCTCTACCTCAGACTTATAACCACGCTCTACGGGTTGCCCATTGATATACTCATAAAAGCTAGCACGTTTGTGATTTTGCTTATCTACAGCCTGGCGTCTTTTTGACCAAGCAGTGTGCTCATTTAAAAAGTTCATGTGATCTACAGTCATTGTCATAATACCTTTTGGATATAGGTACTTTTTGTCATGAGCACAGAGTAATGTGTAGCTGTTCTTAACTGTATTGTAGGTATTAGTAGATACCGCAGAGTTCTTGTAGGAAAATCCTTTACGACGGGCTTTACCTACAATCATATGCTTGCCTTGTTTGCGCGCTTCTTCTAAAGCTGTGAAGAACTCATAGTCTCCGTCCCAGAAATCAGGAAAGCTTACAATCTTACTTGCATTCTTTACAACCTTTTCTTCGCCTTTAATACGCGTTAGTTTAATTTGGCAAAAGTTTAGATAGAAATAGTGGTGACCTGTAATATGAGTGTCGCCTACAGTAAACCCTTCTTTGCATCGGCGCAATTGTTCCTGCCAATACTCAAAGTGTGCAACAGATCCGGGAGTATCTGGGCAGTAGTACCCATGTTTTAGGAAATGCTGGGCTTCTCTTCTAAATTCTTCTGTGTTTGTAAACATATTACCACTTACCTAGAGGACATTCTGCATCCATAGACAGCACTTTGGCTGGTAAAATACACCCACATCCTTTTTCTTTTTTACCCGTTTTTACATTTACACCTGACTGCAGAGGATCACACCTATTACCTATACGAATAGGACATGTGTCGCAAATTAAAATACGTTTATTTGCTAGTTCTCTAGATGCAGGAGGCAATCCTACTAACTTATCATAAGCTAGCTTAGTCCACCCCTCTAATATTTGTTTAAGTCTAGACATTATTCTTCAAAGATACCTTTAGTACCACCACCTTTAATGCGCGATTCATTTGACTGCTCTTTCTTAACCTTTTCTTCTAGGTCAGAAATAGTGTCAATTGCTTTTGGAAGTTTTTCACTGAGCTCTATGAGTTGAGTTACACTTTTGACTACGCTGCCAATGTCCACAGGATCCTCCGCATCTTGATCCGTGGCATCGGCAAGCGTCTCATCAATACGCATTCGTAACGCATCAATAACTTTAGCAGAAGACAACAAGCCTTCTCGTATTGCAATAAGGGATTTAATAGCAGGGGTGTCCAGAAACGAAATGTAGGTAGCAACTGCTTCCTTTATTTCTTTATCTTCCATCCAACCCGGTTCCAGTTCTAAGTCTTTACGCACGCGGATGCGTCGCTCAGCTTCTGGGTATATAAAATAAGGGCTCTTGTAATCGTAGACAAAATAGATGTAGGCAAGTTCTTTAAAAGCTGCTCGTTTTTTTCTGTCTCGATCTCTGGTGATTATGCGTTTAAACTGCGGTATCGTACGCAACTCAGGATCAACTATTACCTGAAAGTTTTCTTCTCTGAATAATCGCATTCTTATTATTTAACATTTTAACTCTACCTGGTTTCACTGAAAACTTTGCTAAGTATGGCATGCGAACAGTATCAAACTCTCCGCGTTTTATAATCTTCTCTATAAAACTAAACTGAGCCTCTACACATTTTTGAATCTCTTGTATAGTGCCTCCAGTTTCTGCTGCTACCTCTCTATATATTTCTTGCTTTACTTCATTCCTCTTCGCCATCTTTTCTTGATATAAAAAATCTCAATACCCAGTCGTTTTCTTCATTTAACTCTATCTCGTGCGTGTAAATTAAATCTGCTTCATAAAGAAATGTTTCTTGATGTTGAATAAACCTAAACATTGTTCGAGTATCCTCGAGCATAAACACATATTCAACTATATACTCTTCAGGTTTCAAATTGGATCTGTATGCAAACATCATTATTTATGTTCCTTATAATAGGATGATACGTATACTTATTTCGCTCATTAGGTACAGCAACTATCACGCCTTTATCTTTTAATGCTTTCACAAAATTGTTTAATACTGCAACCGATTTCATCTCCAGCTCCTCTGCTACGTACTTACGCGCAGAAGGCGTTGCAGCATTCTCTTGATCGTAACGTATAAAAGCAGCAACCACCTCAACCTCACGATCTGTGAGTTTAAGGATTCCGTTAATTGCTCGTACGTAATCTCTGACTAGACTTCTGTCACTTGTTGGTATCCGAACTACCCTGTTCATTATACTTCTTAACCTTTTCTATTTTTCTACTTAAGCGTTTTGCCAATAACTGTCTAACGCTCTTCAACAATATAATAATCGTTGCATTCTCTGCAGACCAATTATTCTTTTGTAAAAAATATAAGCGGTCGATTAACATCTGCACCACTTCTTCGTTCGTAGTACCCGGGTTAAAGGTACCGTCTGAATTCTTCTCAGTAAACTTTATAGTTTGGTAGTGTTCCTCGCTTTTGAAATCGTATAATCTAAATACAAACCCTTCTTTCTCTGCTTGCATGTCTTTCTTTTTAATTGATATACAATCAAATATATAAGATTTATATACGTTTTACACCTTCAAAAACAAGTCACACCCCTTGTATACACTTTTTATTCGTAGTACCCCAGCACTGAATACTCTTCTACCTGCAAATACTCCTCTTTATTAATAAGCACTGGATGCATTATTGCATTGGTCTGCAGCAATATCTTCATGCCCGGTTTGATGTGCTTACACAGTGGACCTACAGACACAACATCTACAGTTCCGTCCCAGCTCATCTTCTCTTCTTTAATCATTGCCTCAGACTTAAGGATTCCTGACTCAGTCTTCTCGCTAATTTTTGGCGCCGTAATTACAATGGTCGCTCCTAGTGGAATGTATCCCATAACTATTTGTTTTCAAGTATTAATTTAATTTGTTTGATGCGATCTTTTTCATCGCGCTTAAAAAAGTATTCCGGATTCACAATATAACTGCCTCGCTGCTTTCTAGTAACCAGAAGATTCTTCTTTACCAAAATCTGAAACGCCTTCTTCACTGTATTGTGCGTGTAGGTAAGCTCTCCGTTGGTGGCTTTATTGATTATAAAAATAAAATCTTCGCGAATCTTAGCATTTGACAGCACCACATTATTTGTATCCATGCGCTGTATCAAAAACTCTAGCAGATCTCTAGAACTAGAGTTTAATCCTGCTAGTAAATAAATAGCATTGTGGTAATGCTTGGTAAAAAGAGTACCCACCTTAGTATACCCATGGATTGGTCGCTTGATCCCGTCAGATAGAGCCCATCCCTTGATGTACGTAATGTTGACTTCCTTCTTCATACTCTATCTAAACTAAGCTTTACAATCTTACCCATGCCATCTTGCTGTACCTCAAGCACACATTCGGCTTTTTTATCAATATAAATAGTAAGAACTCTTACTTCTTTGCTAGGCGCATGAAAGCCCAGTGCTGTATGCTGTTTCTCCCACATAGTTCTAAATTTTGGCACTTTAAGTGTACCACACGTACACTACAAGTATACGACAAAATACACTAAGTATAAAACATTTGGAATTACATTTTTAATTCCTTACATTCCTGGGAAATCAGACTTAGTGTATCCCTCATACACTTAAAGTGTACGCCACGTACACTAACTTTTTCCCAACTACCCACATACTCAAGCACTTAACTCCTTTTTTCTCTCTATACGCACTCTTGGTGCTAGGGTGTACACTAAAAAATTTTTTAAAAAAATTATCGGGGGTGTGAATTTGGGTACCACCTGCGCAGCAGGTCCCCCTTAGGGGAGCTGCGTTGCAGGCACCCCAGTGGGTTTTCCTCTTAGCTTGTATTCGAACCTAAACTTTGAGCGATATTGCTCACAATCAGCGGGAGATTAATCCCGAAGTGCAGTTTACTGTGCGAACCTAAATGTGTTTGCTTTATCCTAACAGTTAAAGTTAGCTACATTCCTGACCTCAAGAAGGGTGAGAAGTATGCTCAGTGTGTACAACTTGCTTTTCACGAGGAAATCGGGGACACTGGCTTGACCAACACAAAATGGGCGTGGAGTGGCAACTCTCATAAGCGTAAGCTTGGTGATGAGATTGTGATTCCTACTGGCTATGTTCCAGAGTTCTATACTTCTGAAAGTGTAGACGAGGAAACTGGCGAGATGCTCAAGTTTGAGTGGGTCAGGTGGGTTGAATCGTAGCGCTCACTGGTGGATACTCTGACCGTATGTTAGAGTCCACGTCGGTTCCTGAGTCGTGCGGGGAGATGTTATCCTCGCACGCTTTTTACTTCACTTATCAATGTCAGTCACGGGTAGTGCCGTGCAAAATGCTTTATGGGGAATATTAGAATTCCTTACGGGTTCAATACTATTCAAGGTACTGAACTCAGAACTGTCAAGCTTCGCATATCTCTGAACAGGATAGTTTGCGGTAGTTCTGATGACCATCAACGCAGGAACACTGTATGTATGGTTAAGTTTTACGGTCAACTCAAGCAGGCATGTGATGATGCTGGTCTTAAGTTTCGAGATGATGATAAGTTTGTTCGCATCGAAGGTGTTACTAGTCATAGATTGTTTTACTTGAAGTATAAGTCTATTATGACTAATGCGGATGCTTACACTGCTAAGCTTGAGGTCGAGTACTGGGAGTCTTTAGTTTCAGATTCAGAGCCAGAGCCAAAGTTTGATTGGGCTCATTATGAGTCAGGTCCTAAAATAGTAGAGTATGAGTAGTATGTACAGGTACAAAGTTATCAATTCTATGGGCGTAGAGCATGGATTATTTAAGACACATACTATGGCAAAGCTATTTGTATGGGCTCTTAAAGTTTCCTTTGCTCGCGCTCCATTCGTAGAATCCTTCTCTATTGTTGAGATAGTAGAGTCGTAGCATTATAATCCTCGCCCATTGGGTGGGGATTTTTTTTTCTTTTTTCCTCTTAACTTGCATACTAGTCCTCTTAACTTGTGTCCGAACCCGATATAAGGACGAACGAATGTCCGAACTAAACACTGATTGCTTTATGGATAAAGGCGAAATCACATTGGTTGTGCATAAACTTGCGCAAGACAAAAAGAGTAACGTAGCACTTCTTAAGTGGAGTGTGGAAATGGGTGACACAGGATTGTGTGACACACGTTACGGATGGCACGAGATGAAGACGAGGTTCAAAGAAGGACACGAAATCAAGTTGCCAAACACCGCGAAGGTTGAAACATATCAGCGCGAAGCAACGGACGAAGAGACTGGTGAGGTCTTGACGTTCGATTGGTTTAAGATAGAACTCTAAACCAATGCGTGTCAACCACGACCTTCACGTAGTAGTATCGTGCTACGTGTGGGTTGTGGATAGACACTTGATAGAATTGATATAGACTTTGTCTCGATTGTAAACACATAAACACGTGTTCAAATACAATCAGATAACGACTGAAATAATACAAAGACCGACTTAGGAACCGAGTCTTATTTACAAAAGAACTAATCCAACCGCATGGATGGAGGTATATAGCGGAGTGAATATCTCTAGTTCTTTTGTTTTTGTTTAATCTAAGACCGCATCGCACCTCTCTTTGGTTAGGTTGATCCCCTGTAATCATTGGTCCAAATGACGTGCGTGACGTCTTAGTAATTGATTTTAGTTTAATTTAATAAGTAAAAACAAGTGGTAAAATTTATTTTCAAATGCGCAATCAAGTACGTTAGCTTGTTTGCTTTGTTCTTAGCTACATTCATAGCTATTCATTCAATGGCATGTATTGTCTTTGGATTACTATCAGGCACTGGCTTCCAAGATTGGTTTGGCAGTGGTGTTTGTATCTTCTCGATGATTACTACTATTGCTTTCAGCACCATTGCAAGTCAAGAGTATGTTGAGAAGCAAGAGAAAATGCGTAACTATTACTTATCCGTAAAGGGTAAGTAGTATTTATACTACAAAACTCTCGTCTAATTGCTAGAGTATTACCCTTTGTCACACTGGAATGGTGGTTGATATTAATAGCCCAAAGGTACAGTAAAGGAGTTACTGTATTAATAAGCAAGGATATACATCAGGGATAGCAACCTTGCGGGAGTTTTGTTTTTGTTTAACCTGTTTGTAGGTGTCATCAAACCTTCCTCTACTAAAGCAACGCGTAGTAGTGTGTACAAAAAGACGTTGCAACAATAACAGTTGTAGTTGGATTAGCCTAAGGTACCAAGGTTACTTCCTGTAAACCTACTGTCACTTAGATGACAGCCAGAATCCACGAAAAAAAGTGAGGGGCTACAACTGTTTATGTTAATGCGAGCATTGCTTGGTCACAACCCCAAGATGAGAAACGCAGAGTGGCATTCCAATATTAATTAAAACCAATTATCATGAAGGAATTACTAGAGAAAATCGAACAGTTAGAAAATAAACTTTCTGATTTAAAACAACAAGCAAATGACTGTGCTGACGGATACAAATACGTAGCAGAATTGTTTTGCTACGGTTCGAAAACAGAGTATACTTTTAAGAATGAGTATGCAACTCAAGAACTATGTGACGAATACTATGGTGACAATGGGATAGTACATGTATATACTGATAATCCTAATCATACTATTAGTAATCGTGGTGGAGATGTAATAGTTATTGAACCTCATATAGCTGTTCAATTCCTCGATAATCAAACGCTTCATGTATTAAACACGGGGCAAATGTATTGTGAAGAGAATAGTAAATATGAAGACTACGAGGCTGATGACCACGATACAGATGAGTATCATTATACACCAGACGAAGATGAGTATGACACAGATACCACAATGGGATCTTTAAAAACTCTTCGTGATCTTAAGACTGCCTTAGATAAGAATAAGGAAGAGGATTCATTACTGCCTGAGTAAGCAGATCAAACACTGCTCGGTTTATTGGTTTGGCGAGGGAGGCTGTGGTGGCTTCCCTCAACCAATAGAATAATTACTAAACTAAACTCAAGAGTGCAAGAGAATAACACCGCACACCAATAACTATGGGGACACTTATCCAAAAGTCCGATAGAATGAGAAAGTACGAAGCCATTGCTTTCTACGACAAGGAGATGGAACCACGAGAGTGGATCTCAAAGATTCCTTCGCTTCAGTTTCCTAACGACTGGGTCATAAACATAGTGCCTCCATTTGCAGGTGCCCTTGTTAGATTCGGAGTAAGTTTAGAAGGTACTTCTGAATACGTTAGTGTATATCTAGATGTGTACTCTATACTTGGTGCTACTGAAGCACCATACTGGGAGGTATACATCCATGATAATCCTAACTTTCCTTCACGATGTGCAATGGAAGACACTGAGTCTCTCATGGAGTTAATTCAACAAGCACTTAGTGAAGGATCACCAGGAGATGATTGGTTTGTCGAAACTGATATGGAAGAAGTATGAAAACTATATTAGCATTGATACCAATCTTACTTAGTACTTCATGTACTAAAGACACCTCATCATCTCAGTATATACTGAGTGGTGAGTACGAAGTATACGAAACAATCATAGAGATGCCAGAAGAAACTCTTGTCTTTAATCAAGGCGGAGAAAAGCTGGTCTTTACCTCTACTGATTTGTATTGGTACTACTTGAATGATGATGAGTGGGTAAGCACAGGAGATGTGCGACTCACTTACATAGACGACCGACTTGTAAAGGTAGGTTGTCGTACTGTTGTAAGCTATAATCAAGACCATATCACTTGGGAACAAGATGATTGGTTGATAACACGTAGATTCAAATGATACGAATGTTATGACACAAAAACGCTATAAAGTTATAGGTAGTGAGTCAGAGGCGGGCAACTATGTCCGTCTCGAACTTACCGATGTGCTTGGAGATAAGCACGAGTTAATTGTTCCTTATCAAGGACTGATTAATCATGAACTAGGTCAAGGATATATCCAAGATAATTTTCCTAACCTCACTGCAGGACAGCGCGAGCTATTCCTAACAGGAATACCAGAAAGTAAGTGGAACGAAATCTTTCCTGAAGATGAGTAGTTTATTCTTACACTCAGCATGGTATGGAATCGGTCAGTTGGTCGGTTTCATACTATCAATATTAGGTTGTGTTATTTATTTAATTGTAAAGAAGATTCAAAGTGGGAAAGATGAAAGAAATCTTTATGGAAAAACTGCGACGAGAACAAATCAGCGCAGAGATTCCAAGTGAAGACGATGCAATCGTATTCTTATCTGTTGTAAAGAATCATTCGGAAGGCACCATCATTAAGGTAGGTGCATTTCATTCGTTTGATACTGCACGTCAGAAAGGTCGCGACTATGTAAATCGTAAGAACATAGACACTGCTGATGTAGAAGTCTATGCTATGACTTGGTCAGAAATTAACGGTCATATGTAAGAACTATGAGCGATAATAAAGACACCAGAATCTACGAAGGTAGGTTTAAAGTTGTCATTAAAGACGACAGACTTACACGAATGCTCCAAGTGTATCCTAAGACTTGGCATAAACATATCAAAGAAGCGTATGCTCTTGGATATGAAGATGCTATCGATGCACTGTGGGAGAATATGCCTCAGCTCACGTTGGGTGAGATAAATACAGAAGCGCTAGATGCTGTGCGCATTTTAAACAGCTAGTAAAAGCCAAAAATAAATTAGAAATCATGGCAAAACAAAGTGAATTATTGACGATAGTGAAAGTAAGTGAAGCGCGTCAAGACAAAAACGGACGTAACTATAAAGTAGTTACATTTCAAGGACCTCAACACAAAGAGATCTTAGACATTACAACAGGAGAGTTAATGACTGTACGTGTACCAGCACGTACGTCTAGCATAACTCGATACGAGGAATCATACCTCGACGACAAGATGCAGTACATGTACGATGCAGAAGTCGGAGAGAAAGTTCCCGGTGCCATTGTAACTCGCGAAGTTCCCGAGTATGAAATCAATGGTCGTCCTGTGTATTCTTACAGTACTGTAGTACTAGGTATGACTAGTGAACCTGGGTTTGAAACCCAAGTGCTTGCAGCATTTAAATCTGCAGGTCATGACCTAACTACTTCTGATATAGAGCAACCAATCGATGATCGTGTTGCTGCTGTATCTGATGTAAAAGAAGTTGAACCAGCTACAGAAGACGCTGCGTTCTAAAGTAAACTTGGGTGGTTCCAAGTTGTTGGTCGGAAGTTCTAAGCTTCCGTTTTGGTTTGGTAGAGGGGAGTTGTAATGACTCCCCTCATTAACTAATTAATATTCAATCAAATGTTTAAGTGGTTTAAAAGAAAGACGAACGAGTCTCAAACAGTCAAAGTAAAAGAAGTAAAAGCTGTTCCTACAAAAGGACCAGTATTTAGAATGCCAGAACAAACAGTAAGAAAACAGTATGTTGGTGGCAAACAATGGACAGAAGATGAGGATAACATTATCCAATCCTTCTATAATCTAGGTGTAAACGCTACGTATATTAGCGAGGCTCTAACAAAAGCTGGCTTTGAGCGTAGTACCAATGCTGTTCAAATAAGAATAAGCAGGTTAAATAAAAACGCAGTTAAGTAAAGACAATTACTATGCAGTTTATTACTAAGAATACCTACCTAAATATAACAGGAATATCTATAGTCACCAACCTTGATCAGTGTATAGCTTACTGTTCTTCTAAGAAAGTATTAGCTATTGATACGGAAACATCGGGGTTAGATTTTCTAGATGATAAGTTATTACTGTTTCAGATAGGTGATAGTGATGCACAGTTTGTAATTGATTGTACGACAATACCTTTAACACCGCTTGTACCACTACTGAAAGACAGTAGTATTCAAAAAGTATTTCATAATGTTAAGTTTGATTACAAGTTTATCAGACAAGGGCTAGGAATACAGATTGAAAACGTATACGACACGATGCTTGCTGAAGCAGTCTTACATTGTGGTAAGAAAAACTTTAGCAAGTCGTTATCAGCAACAGCAGAGAGGCACCTTGGTATGACTCTGTCTAAAGCAGAACAGAATAGTTTTATAGGTCAAACTAAAGACGTTCATTTTACTTTATCTCAGATAGAGTATGCTGCTAAAGATGTTGAGATTCTACTAAAGATAAAAGATTCTCAAGACAAAGCGATCAGTGTTAATCAGCTCGAAAGAGTAGTTCGTCTTGAGAACTATGCCTCTCTTGCTTTTGCAGATATAGAGTTCAATGGTATTGCTATTGATAAGGACGTATGGTTAAAGACTGCAGAAGCAGTAGGTAAAGAACTTAATGTACTAGAAGATGATCTGTATCAAATGATACTATCAGACCCTATGTTCAGTGAGTTCATACCTAAAAGCTTTAACCTTTCTTTGTTTGATAATGAAGAGGATTCTAGGATTAATAATCTAAAGAATACTTTTTCATTCTCTTCACCCAAGCAAGTACTAAATCTATTCAACACAATAGATGAGTCACTTGATAGTGTTAATGGTAAGTTGTTGCTTACTATTAAAAACAAACATGAGATCATAGGTAAATACATAACCTTTAAAGAGAAAGAAAAACTATACAATGCGTATGGTCCTTCGTTCTTAGAAAAGTATTTGAAGAGTGACGGTAAGATTCATACTTCATTCAATCAAGTACTGGATACAGGTCGTGTATCATCCCGTGATCCTAACATGCAACAGATTCCTGCAGATAATATTTATAGGAATGCATTCGTTGCTGATGACGGGTATGTATTTGCTTCGTCAGACTTCTCATCTCAAGAGTTATGTATCATAGCTACAGGTTCTCAAGATCCTGTATGGATACAAGCACTAGAGACTGGTCAAGATCTACATAGTGTATGTGCTGAGCTCGTGTTTGATACACGTTGGTCAGATGCAGCAGAAAGTAATTGTAAATTCTATAGTAAGAACAAAGCAAAGTGTAACTGTCCTAAGCACGGCAAGCTCCGTACTCAGGTCAAGAGTATCAACTTTGGTTTAGCTTATGGTATGAGTGCACATAAACTATCTGATACACTACAGATTACATTGCCAGAAGCAGAAGAACTGATAGAGAAATACTTCACAGCGTTCCCAAGAATCAAGAACTTCTTGACCAAGCTTGGGAATTTCGGTACATCTAATGGTTATATAAAGACATTCAAACCTTACGGTCGAGTGCGTTGGTTTCCTAAGTGGGAACCATACATGCGAGACATGGTAGAGTTTGGTTCTATAGAACGTGCATCTAAGAATACACCTATTCAAGGTACAGGTGCAGACATGACTAAAGAAGCACTAGTTATTATACGTAAATACATTCTTGAGAATGACTTACCAGTAAAACTAGTGATGACTGTTCATGACCAGATAGATACAATTGTACATGCAGACTATGCAGATCAATGGAAGAGACACATGCAAGCACTAATGGAGAGAGCTGCATTGACTACGATTCCTAATGGTTTACTTAAGTCTGATACTAATTTATCATTAACATGGGAAAAGTAAACAGCTATAATAACCTCAGCTTAGAAAAAAAGCTAGAGTATTGGAAGTCTTATCTTCAAAATTTAATTACTTGGAAAGTTAAGAACGAAGTAGCTAATCCTGACCAGTTTATTTCTGAAATAGAACGTGTCAAAGAATTAATAGAGGTGCTTGATCCTAGTGGTATATATGAAACTACTATAGAGTCTCGTATTAATAGTGGTAAAAGTCTGAGAAAAAAGAAAGACGTACCGAAAAAGACTATTGCTATTAAGTTAAAGAAGAAAGCTAGTGAAGATTATCAGACTGTATACAGGTATAGGTATGACTCTAGCTTACGTAAACTAATAAGTATAGATGAAGATAGATCCAAAGAAACTTAAACGCCAGAATCAAATCATTGATAAGTGGCTTAAAAACAAAGCTTGTGGTACACTACAGGCTACGACAGGCTTCGGTAAAACATTTGTTGCTTTACTTGTAATCAAGAAGATGAATGAACGAAAGCCTGAACGTACTTCATTAGTAGTGGTACCCACCCAATATCTAAAGACCCAATGGGAAACTAAGATAGAGGAGATGGATCTAGCTAATGTAACTGTGCTTGTTGTAAACACAGCGATCAAAGCAGCTCGTAATTATGACCTGCTTATATTAGATGAGATACATAACTATGCATCTAACGAGTTCATTAAAATATTTGAACGTACTGAGTACAAGTTTATACTTGGACTAACAGCTACGCTTGATAGAAAAGATGACCGTGATGCTTTAGTGCGCGTGCATTGTCCTGTTATAGACACAGTAGATATTGTAGAAGCACTAGAGAATGGATATGTATCTGACTTTAAAGTATTTAATCTTGGTATTCAAATGAGTAATGAAGATAGGAAAGCTTATGAAAAATTAAACAAAGACTTTCATTATAACTTCTCTCAGTTTCACCACGATTTTAATACTGCGATGTCATGTTTATCTAATAAAGACTTTAGGGAGAGCTACGCTCGTCAGTCTAGACGGGATCCAGATGAGCTCTTTATGTATGCAATTAATTTTAATCGCAACATGCAAAAACGTAAGAAGTTTTTGTACTTTGCATCATCCAAGAAACAAGTAGTCTTGGATATTCTTGAAGAGTTTGAAGATAAGAAAGCTATTACTTTTTCTGAAGGTGTAGATTTTGCAAAGGAACTTAACGCAGCAATGCCTGAGTACTCTGTAGACTACCATTCTAAAATGCCGAAAGGTGTTAAGAGTAACAATCTTAAACTCTTTAATGACGAGCACTGTGACGTGAATGTAATTCATACAGCACGCGCCCTTGATGAAGGCTTTGATGTTAAAGGTATTGACTTGGCTATTATTAGTTCAGGTACATCCTCTACGCGTCAAGATCTACAGCGTACAGGTCGTGCGATTCGTTATCAAGAAGGTAAGACTGCGATAATTATTAACGTGTATATAAAGGATACTCAAGATGAGCGTTGGTTACGTGCGAGACAAAAGAAATCTACAAACATTACTCATGTCAGCAGCATCAAAGAGATCAAACAGCACCTCTCTCAAGGAGAAATACCTAGGGATGGAGCTGGTGATTCTATTAGCCAAGGGAAGTATAACCTTTTCGGACACAATCGAATCGATTAGTAAAAAATTAAGAGGAGAATTCAGTGATAGTGATATTAAAAAATGCTTACATAATCTAGAACTAGATTTAAAAGCTGAGGAACATCAATATGAATTAAACCTCCGTATGCTTTATGATCGATAATGTAAAGAAGTTTATCGACTTGCTCGTCAAGCTTGAAATCAATGCTAATCAATTACTATTCTTAACCATTGTGCATAAACAAGACTATGCACCATTGTATAAGTATGTAACTGAGAGTAAAGGTTTCTCGCCTGAAGACATCGATGACCTTGTGACCAAAGGACTAGTCATTAATCTCAATGAGAACGACGACTATTTCCTTGACTCCTTCATCTGCACAGACAAGTTTATTACTGGTCTGTACTTTGAAGATGAAGAGATAGCCGCGAAAGAATTCTGGGATAGCTATCCTAGAATGTTGTATGTAGAAGGCAAACGATTTGCTGCCCGTAATACTGATAAGGATAAGTTCTTTGAAGATTACAACAAAGAGATTGACATGCGTGTAGATAAGCACAAACTTATTATAACGTGCTTACAATACGCTGTCAAGAACAAACTTGTAAACATGGGCATACGCAAATGGTTTGACTCAAAGCAGTGGGAAACCATAGAAGAAGAAATGAATCAACGTAAAGAAGCAGGAAACCGTGAACTCCCAGGCGAAACCATTTACTAAAGTAGTTATAAAACCACTTGACCGTGTACTAAAAGAAGCTAACCAACTTGTAGAAGATGGTATGAGCGATCTTAACATGGCGTTAAAGACTAGGTGGTCAGGCTATAATAGACTGATGCTTGGTGGTATGCGCTTTGGCAATAACTATTTAGTTGCTGGTGCATCAGGTCATGGTAAGTCATACTTTCTTAACATGTTACTTCAAGACTTTTTAGATCCAACCTTGAATGCAAACTTTAACAAGACATTTAAGATACTACACTTTGGTTTTGAGATGAGTGCTGCAGATGAGATTCTTCGTCGCGCCTCTGCAATGACTGATATATCTTATGCAAACTTGCTTAGTGCTTATGAAAAGCTAACACCCCAACAGTATGAGTTCTTTCAAAGTAAAATAGAATCTATGCGCGAGCAGCCTATTTACTTTGTAGAGCAACCAACTACCCGGTATAAAATATACCAAGCAATCAAAGACTTCAAAGCAAAGTTTCCAAACGATGAACTAATTGTATCTATTGACCATACCCTACTGGTACAACCAGAGGTAGGTGAGAACGAGATACAAACTCTTGCAGGACTTGGTAAATTATTCATTGAGATTCGTAAAGAATTTAATACAATGAACATCTTACTAGGTCAGCTCAATGATAAGATAGAAAGTGAGAAGCGATTAGATCCTACTAATCCTTCATTGCATTACCCTACAAAGACTGACATCCATGGTTCTAAACAGATATACCATGCGGTAGATGTTTGTATGGTAATACATCAGCCTTCTCTCTTACACTTAGAGTACTATGGAAAGAAAGATATTCCTACTGCTAACCTTGTAGCCTTACACGTATTGAAGAATCGTAAAGGAGAGCAAGGTCTAACGTTGTTGAAGAACAACTTAGCTAACGGTAGGTTTGACGAGTGGGACTACGAAAAACCCCAGACCCTGGGTTACGGGTATTCAGAATAATAGTAATTAAAATTAGTGTATGGAGTTACCTACCAAACGTTCTGCCCCTGCGCGGCGCAGTCCTAAACTTCTGACCCTGTTTGGTCAGAGTAAAGTAGGCAAGACAACCACTCTTGCCGAGCTAAACAATTGCTTGATCCTTGACACCGAAAAAGGTACTGACTTTGTCAGTGCAATGAAAGTGCAAGTCAACAATTTAAATGAGCTTATGTCTACTATGAAAGCTGTTAGAGACAGCGAACATAAGTATGACTACATTGCTTTAGATACTCTTGATAACATGGTGTTCTGGATAGAACATGCCATTTGCCAAGAGAATAAAGTAAAACAGATTGGTGATATTCCTTACGGCGGTGGCTATGCCCAAGTAAGAGATAGAGTAATCACTATGATTAACAGATTAAAGATGCTTGCTCCTCAAGTTATCTTGATTGGTCATAGAAAGAAAACTCTTATAGGTTCTGATAGTGTTGAGGTAAACACCTCATCGTTAGATCTATCTGGCAAGCTAAAGAACCTAGTAATGGCAGACAGCGATGCAATTGGATTTGTGTATCGTGATGAAGAAGGTAGTTTAAAAGTTACCTTTGAAGCTTCTTCTGAAATCGAAGCAGGCTCACGTTGTGAACATCTACGTGGTAATGTTATAGATTTTAAGTGGAAGGAAATCTACGTTGATTAATCATTTTAAAGAAAAGTAAAACTATGAGTTACGGTTTTGATGAAAGTACCAACACTGGTACAGGGGCTAACATTATGAATCCCGGCATTAATGAGAATGTCAAACTAGTTAATGTTGTTTATGAACCTGCTAAAGCTGACGGTACAGGTGATCTTGTACTGCGATTCAACTTTGAAGATGCTACAGGAGCAAAGTTCAGCCATGTCGAATGGGCAATTGATGAAGAGCGTGAGAGAGGTAATGCTCGACAATGGGGTAAAGACCCAGAAGAACACCTAAAGAGTAGATATGTAGCTCAGTCTGAGCGCATCTTTCATATTCTTACAGTGTTTGTACCGAGAGAAGTATTGATTAAGTCTGTTGGTAAGACAAATAGCTTCTCTTCATTTTGTGAAGCATTGATTAAATCTCTTGGGACTAATCATGTAGACAAATCTATTCGCATTAAGGTGATCTTAAACAAGAAAGATTATCTAACATTCCCAATGCGAGCTATTAAACCTTTCATTCAATCAATGGAAGAGCCTAATAAGCTTGCAATAGATCCTAAGTGGGAACGTATTGAAAAGATGACACCAACTGATGAGCAGGCAAGTCCGTTTGTTAGCGACTCTGAACCATCAGAAGAACCTAATTGGTAAATAAGGACTGGGGAGGGATATAAGAATACTAACAAAATCATTCTTGTAATTAGGGGACCCTCCCCTTCCTTTACTTATGTATTATGTACGAGCTACAAGAACCTTTGACTAAAGACTTTATCTTGAATCATCTGACTCAAGAACAAATCATGGAACACTATCTAGGTGTTTCTATTGTATTTAATAAAAAGATTTGTAGTCCTTTACGTCGAGATAATAATCCCACCTGTGGATTTAAGTATGCTCCAAGTGGTGATCTGTACTTCAGAGATTTCTCTGGTCATTTTGCAGGTAACGCTTTCAATGTAGTAGAGTACATCTACGGATGTAACTTTAATCAAGCTTTAGAAATTATTGCTAAAGATTTTAAGCTGCGCGATAGTGACTTACGTATTGCCAAAGTAGATTATAACTACGAGAATATACGACAAGCTCAACAGCGTAATACAGAGATACGTATTAAGATAAGGAAGTTCAATAGTCTTGATAAAGATTATTGGTCTTCCTTTGGTATCTCTAAGGCTACCCTAGAACACTTTAGTGTATATGCATGTGAAGCTGTCTGGCTTAACAGTAAGATGGTATATCGTTACACGCAATCAGATCCTGCCTATGCATATAGGTTTGACGAAGGTGTGTATAAGATATACTTTCCTTGTCGAGATAAGATGCGATTCATGTGTAATACTAATGTGGTACAAGGGTATAAGCAGCTAAAACCTAAAGGAAATTTTGTTATATTGACAAAGAGTATGAAGGACGTCATGTGTTTATATGAGTTCGGTATACCCGCTGTTGCTCTTCAAAGCGAGTCAACTTATCCTGATGAAGAAATAGTCAACGATCTACGAAACAGATATAAGAAGGTGTTTACCTTCTACGACTTCGACTATGCAGGAATTAAGATGGCAGCAGAGATAAACAGACGCTACTCTATAGAACCTATCTTCCTAACCAACGGTAGGTTTGGTACAGTAGATTATGGTGCAAAGGATTGGTCTGACTTTGTACGCAACCATGGTAAAGACTATGCAATAATGCTAATAGAATCGTTTAAAAAAGCTTTGCAATGAAAGATTTAAACCTGAACACAGTGAAATCAATACAAAAAAAGATCTTAAAGATCTTTAACAAAGACAAGTTTAGAGCAATAAGAATTGCTAAACGGATGAGAATGAGACAATTTGTTCGATATTTGCAACAAAGAGTTTAAGTATGAGTAATATTTTATTAAGAAGAATAACAGTTCCAAAGTATATTAAACACGTAATGCTGTCTAAAAGAAGACGAGCTAAATACTATACGAAAAAGAGTAAGATACCCAAGAAGTATCAAGGCATGCCCTTCAATAAGAAAGGTATTCTTGTAGACAAGCTTGGCAATCCTCTTATAGCTAATCCCCGTGTCGTCGGTACACCCCGATTGAAAAAGATTAACGGACAGGATTTCTATAAAGGAACAGACTCACCACACATACGTAGTAAAGTTGTGAGTGAGCTGAAATCTTTTCTAAAACCGTTTGTAAAAGGCATTGAACCTATTACCTCTTACCCAGTACAGATAAAGCTAAAGCTTTATGATGTAGTTGGTGTAGGTAATTGGGACTTAGATAACTTATGGATCTACAATAAGTGTATGCAAGATGTACTAGTAGATGAAGGAATACTTGCAGAAGATAATGTTATGTATGTAACAGCAGCTGCAGCTCCAGAGTTTGTACCTGTAGAAACAGAAGAAGAACGTAAGTTAGTGTTTGATATATACAATGATCGAAGGACTGTTATCCTAGATAATCCATTGTATAATGAACTTCACAGCAACCATTCGGAATGGTAAAATAGTTCCGATAGATGTCGTTTATTTCCAAGACGAAGTCCCTAAGTACGAGGGCAAAGACGTACAAATAGTTGTAACTAAGCTTAGCAAGAGAAGCAATCCACAGAACCGATACTATTGGGGAGTGGTAGTTTATCTTGTGCGCGAACGTTTAAACGAACTCGGTTATGTCCGAGAAGATCTACGAGATAATGAGCTTCCTGCTACACTTACTCGTGAAGACGTCCATATTTACTTGAAAGAAAATTTCAATCGTAAAGAGATTGTCAACCCCGATACAGGCGAAGTGCTAGGTACTACCTCAGCATCCACTACGTCTTTATCTACCGATGAATTTGCTAAGTATATCGAGAACATAATAGTCTGGTGTTCAACCCATTTAGATCTCGAGATACCTAGTGCAGAACCACAATTAAATTATAATAAGTAATGAAACTAAATCAGTTTTCTCAGAACGAAGTAGAAACTATTGGTCAATCAGTAGACACTGAGTTCTCAATCGACACTGAGTCCCTTGGCGTATTGTTCAAAGGTTTCTCAGACGCATTGTACTCCGATAAATTTGGTAGTATTGTGCGAGAAGTTACTTCTAATTGCTTTGACGCGCATGAAGAAGTAAACCAGCAGCTTGATGTAGAGTTAAGAATGATTGAGCCTGGATTTGATGAAGGTAAAATTATCTTCCAAGACTTTGGTCCAGGTTTATCTCCTGAACGCATTAAGAATATTTATTCTAAATACTTTGCATCTACCAAGCGCAACACTAATGATCAGATTGGTGGCTTTGGTATTGGTGCTAAGTCTCCTCTTGCCTATGCAGATAGCTTTAATGTTGTAACCCGCGTTGACGGGATTGAGTACAACTATGTTATTCATAAAGGCGAGCAGGTACCGGTAATCAGTTTGATAGATCAAACATCAACTGATAAAATAAACGGTACGCAAGTAATTATTCCTATTGCAAATCAGCAAGATTACAACTATTTTGTAAACGCTGTTAAAGCTCAGCTTCAGTATTTTGATAACATCTGTTATAAAATACCAGGTGAAGATTTTAATAACGACTACAAAATCTTTAGAGGTAAGCATTGGATCTATACTACGAATGAAACTCGTAACAATAATGTAGAAATTTGTATAGGTAAAGTAGGGTATCCTTTTGATTGGAGTGCTGCAGGTTTTGAAGATGTGCTTTACTCTCAACAGTCTGGTAACTTTGCTTTGTATTTTGATGTAGGTGAGATTAGTGTAACTATGAACCGAGAGTCAATCGAGTACAACAATAAAACTCGTAAGGCTATTAAGGAAAAGATAGATGCATTTAAAGAAGAAGCAGCAGATATGATGATGAAGAATAATGTAACTTCTGATCTTGCTACTTATTATGATCTTACTAGAGAACGTAGTAGTAAGCTACGTGTAACAGACGAGTGTGTTCTATACTCTACTTATTTCTTTAAGCAGGTAAAAACTGTGTATGGTCCTCTAGAACATCTAAAAAGATCTATTCCAAAAGCTCCTTTCTTCTTTATAAGAGTACACAAGTCTATAGGATTTACTGATAAATCTGCTGGAAGATTCTTAAAGACTCAAACTTTATGTAAGTTATTGTTTGGTCACAAGACTAATAGTAGATATGAGGAAAGACAAATGAGTAAGTACATGCATAATACTAAGATATTCAGAGTGAGAGATCGTATGAATAGTATGAAAGATGCATACATACAAGATACTTACGGAAGATTTGTAGCTGTTAAACTTAGTGAAGGTTACGAAAAAGAACTTGCTGAGTTCTTTAGTGTTACAAAACCTGACTATGTTCAAGCAGATGAGTACTTCAAGCACATGATTAAGGAAGTAGTAAAACATACTGAGAGCTACGATGATCTAGAGATTCCAGAAGACTTTATAAAAGAATACAAAGAGAGTCGTAAGAAAGGTAATAAGATTAAACGAAGCGCTGAAGTTATTCCTTACAAAACTATGTTTGCAGATTCTGATTTTGGTATTGCATTCAAGCAAAGTCAGCATAAAGTTGTTGACATTCTCAAGAAGAATAAGATGGTTATATATGGTGATAGTAAGCAGAGAGAGAAACTTATAAATGCTTTTGGTCTTTTCTTTTTCGGAACTAATAATAGATACTTAATTAAAGGCTATTATGAGAACTATGTAAAAGACTATACATTTATTATGATTTCTAACCAGCGTAAGAAGTTCTTTAAAGGACATAATAATGCTGTAGATGTTGATCAGTTTGTATCTAAATTCTATAGTAAGGTTTCTCGTATTCATAGTTACAGTAATATTATGGATATACCTGTAGCTTTATATGCTGTAGATCATAGGTTCAAAGCTCTGTCAGATAAAAAATTAGGTCTTCCTGGTCAATTAGTTGCAGACTTTTGTACAGCATTTAAATTTGTTTATAATCCTGATAATGAGTATATTACATTCTCTAAATCTATAGACAAGTATGAGAAAAGTCAAGTTAGTTTATCTGAATTACAAAACTATCTTATTGCTTGGAAAGAAGCGCATCCTATGTGTGCCTTTGTTACTAGTTATTCAACTATTGACAAGGAACACACAGCTGCAATTGAACATTACATTAACTTAATTAACTTTAATTTTAAAATCAAGTGTTATGGCTAGAATTTTTGCCTTACGTAGCGGACTAAATGTTACGCTAAACATCGACGGTACTACCAAACAATTCGTTTGTACCGACGAAGAAGAATCAAAAGAACTATTTGCTGAGGTTGCGCTGTTGCGTAGCCAAGCATTAGCAGATGATCCAGAAGCTTACGAAAAGCTTGTGGAGATGACAGATCCTAATTACCGAATGAAAGATGTTGCGGGTCTTACTCGTGACAATGACGGTAATTTCTATCTCGGAAATTACTCTGAACCAATCCCTTCAGGATTGATGCGTAAGATTAAAGAGTATGTAGATCTTGATTTATCTACTGAACCTTTAATTAACTTCTGGAAGTTGCTTATGCTAAATCCAGACAAGCATGTGCGTCAAAGCTTATTCCAATTTGCAGAGCGTTTCTCGTTCCCTATTACAGACAAAGGTTATTTTATTGCCTACAAATCTGTAGCATGGAAGGGTGAGTCTGACAAAGACTTAGCTCTTGCTGTAGCAAGTGAGTACATCTACAAGAAAGCTTCGGGTCAAAATGTAAATAACATCTCAGTATTTACTGTTGACGATGAGACTATTTTTGTTGAGATAGGAGAAGATGGTGAGTACACTTCAGTAAATGATTTCATTACCGCAGTTGAAGAAGGTGCTGATAAAGAGCTAGTACGTGTACCGATGATGGAAGTTATACAAGCAACGCAGACATTCTATCCTACTCCTGAAAAAGATCCTAGAAATCAATGGACTTATGTGGAAGAAGAAGATGCTTACTACAGAAATACTAAAAATGTAGACATTGTGTATAAAGGATCTTTGTCTAGCTTATACACTTCTATTGTAGCTGGTATGGATTACAATACGCCTACCTTTACAGACTGGCATACTCGTAAATCTACTATTATGTTAGGTGATGCAGTATCAATGCCTCGAGAAGAATGTGATAACGATCCTAGTCGTACTTGTTCTTCAGGTTTGCATGTAGGTGCTCCTGGATATGTCGCAGGATTCGGCGGGCGTTCTAATTCAAACTATATTCTAGCTTGTCTTGTATCTCCTATGAATGTTGTAGCCGTGCCAGACGATTACGACTTCGAGAAGATGCGTACCTGTGAATACTTGCCGTATGCTATCTGTAAACTAAATGATGATGATAGCATTCGTGAAGTTGACACCCGTTACTTTGAAGAAGATTATTCTTCTATCGAAGAGTCTACACTTAATACTCTTTTAAAAGAGTACGAAGGGTTAGATAACATTTCGGATATGGATATTACGCAAGATGAACTCATCGAACGTAAAAGTTTAATTAAAGATCGACTTGTTATAGTTGGTTAATTGTTGGTTGGATTATAAGGGGGCTTCGGTCCCCTTATATAACTTTTAAACTATGGCAAGAGTAGTAAAACTCTGGGTCTTTAACTACAAGATAGAGAACCCTGAGTATATAGGGGATTACAAAGGAAACATAACTGTATCTACGCACAAAAGCGATTCAATAGATAGAGCACTTATGAAAGTGAAAACTCGTGTAGTCCAAGAAATAAAGAAACTAGATATTGAACTTTTAGATAGACAAGAAGTAGAAATTTCTTTGGACGTTAGCTATGTTGTATAGTATATTGTCACTATGAATAAACCTACCTTTATCTATTGGGATGATTGGCGTGACGAGATCATTAAAAATGAAATCCCAAATGACCAGAATCTTAAATTCAATTCGAACAGCAAAAAGAAAATAAAAGAAAAAGCAGATGGAGTATTACCAAAGCAAAGACATTAGCAATAGTGCATTGTCTCTAATCAATCCCGAGCAAGAAGGATCGGCACAAAAATACTACAAGTACCTCAATGGTGACCTAGAAGATATTAAAAGTAAAGCTCTCGAGCTTGGTACTTTGATTCATCAATACAAACTTGAACCAGAACAGTTCAATGCGTTGTCTATTGATATGCCTTCCGATACAATTCGTACTATAATCGATGAAGTAATTGTTAACAGTAATGGAGAAGATCTATCCTACCTCAGAGAAGAGATACTAACTGCAGCAGGTAATGCAGAGTATGGCGGAAAGTGGAAGGATGATACAGTCGTATCGAAAGTTATTACAAGTGGTGAAGAGTACTACCAAGCTATACTTGATAATGATGGTAAGCAACTCGTAGATCACAGTACTCTTAATACTTTATACCAGTGTACTGTATCTCTTAATCGCAATACAGTTGCTAGAATTTATTTAGATTCTGCAAGCAATGAGCATTATGAGTGGGTAGCAGAGAAAGAAATCTACTTTGATATGCCTGTACCGGGTACTGACCGTACCGTTAAGTGTCGTAGTAAGATAGATCGATTCGGTGTTAACCGTGAAACTAAAACATTTACGCTTGTAGATCTTAAGACTACATCTAAACACATCTCAAAGTACAGCTCTGCATTTGAATATTACAGAACCTATAGACAACTAGCATTTTATATTCGTGCTATTCAATCTCTATTAGGTCCTGATTACAAATGTGAAGCTTGTTACATTGTAGCTGTGATGACTGTGGAACCTCATCTTTGTAGAGTATTTAAGATAAATCCGTCGGACAACTACATTACTAAGGGTAATGAAGAGATAGATAGTTTAATTAAACGTATTGATTTCCATACCTCGTCTGCTAATTGGGTAGATGATATGGAAGACATTGAAGATCCTACACAATTTACTTTAACATTGACCGATGATCAGTAGAAAAGATCGATTAGAATCAATCGAAAAAGCAAAGGTAGTAGCAAAGAATGCTACTAGAAGGTATAATAAAATTCTAGCCCAGGGAAAGGGTGTGTCTTGTAAAATTAAAGGCACACTCTACTCCCGCCCTTATTGGGAAGGAACAGAAGAAGAGTTTAAACAACACATACTTAAGAAGTATTATGACGGCTAAAGAAAAATTAGAACAGCTATCAGAAGATTTAGTAGAAATTAATAGCGACCCATACGGGTGTAAAATCTACGGCAAAAAGACAGGAGAAGATCTCAATGTCTTTATGATTGAACCAGAAGATAACGATAGATCAAGACTAGTTGGAACTATACGTACGGTGGAAAATGAAATGATTCTCTATAAGAAAGAGAAAGAAATAAATAAGCACCGCAATACATTTAGTTGGACTATTCTTAAAGCGTTAGTTTCTTATGTAGATAAAGTAGTATATGAAACAGACTTTGCAGTCTACACTACTACTGCCTACAACATTGAACGTAATTCTTTTTACATGAACTACAAGAGTAACAACAAAGGATATATGCAAAAGATATTCTTACGTTGCAAAGACTGGGATGTAGAATGTAAAGATAAGATGGACCAAAAAAGAATGGATTTACTAGGATACGAGTGGTATACAGTACTACAGTCTGAGTTTAAAAATGCTTACATGCAAGAGCTTGGAAAAAAAGTATTGAACTTACGTAAACGTACTATAGTATATCCTGAGAATGATGAGATCTTTAACGCGTATAAGTTTACACCTTATAATGATGTTCGAGTTGTTATCATTGGTCAAGATCCTTATCACGATGGGAGTGCACACGGTCTAGCTTTTTCTATAAAGTCAGATCAAAGTAAAACACCTCCGTCTTTAAAGAATATACTTAAAGAAGTAGAACAAGATTTTGCTAATGGCTTCCATTTAAATCCTGAAAGAAACTTAGAACACTGGGCTAAGCAAGGCGTATTTCTAATTAATACAGTTCTTACTGTAGAGAAAGGCTTTGCAGCTTCGCATTCTAAATTAGGATGGCAACAGTTTACTAAAGCTACTTTACATTATTTATTATCTAGACCGAACAACACTCATAGACCTTTAGTGTTTATGTTGTGGGGTAAACATGCGCAAGAGTTTGAGGGGATAATTGATCACGACAAACATTTAGTTTTAAAAGCCGCGCATCCATCACCTTTTTCAGCCCATAAAGGTTTCTTTGGATGTAAACACTTTACTAAATGTAACGAGTTCTTAGAATCCACGAATCAAAATCCAATAGTATGGTAAAGAAAGGGAGCGCAATGCTCCCTTTTTTATTATATTGCAGTATGGTACACTCCTTTACATACGAATTATGTGAGACTCTCTCGATAGATGTAGAGTACAGAGGATTTTTAGAAGACAATAAAGTAACTATTTTATTAGACTCTATACAGTATGAAGGAATAGATGTACTTCCTGTAATAGATTGTTTAGATGCGTTCGCATTAACTGGTATCGAAGACCAGGCTATTAAACATTTCATAGATTTAAAAGAGTATTACTCTAAAGATTAACATCAAAGAATGATAGTCAAAGTCGTTTGTCTATCAAATTATAAGAAATTTTAACACCAAATAGAAGTGAAAATTATTTATGAAGCAGGAGACGTAGTCGAAATACAAGACGATTACGAGGCTCCACATGAGCTTGCAGCAATGACTGTACAGCTTATAAAAAAATCAGGATTTACTGCATGGTATGTAGAGACTTTATCAACATGGGTTGGTAAGGGTGGAAAACGTGTAACAATAGACGAAAAGTGGTTCGTTTAATTAAAACCAAAGAGAGATGAATGCATACAGATTAAATTCAATGGCTAACTACCTTCTGCGTAGAGCGATAGCAAGGTCACTTAATATACCTATTGCTGATGTGTACAAAGCCGTTAAAGATGTAAGTAATAATAATGAAGTTATTACAACGGCTGATGGAAAGAAGTACACACTAAGTCTTATAGAGATAAACCAAGACCTTAACACCAAAGAGAGATGAAAACACCAGTACAAAAACTGATAGATTCAGTAGGTTGGATGGCTCAAGGATTAGATGCTGATGAGTTGTATGATTACTTTATGGAAGAAGCAACACGAATGCTTGAGAAAGAGAAAGAGGTGATAGTGCGGTCTTTTATGAATGTTTCTGATGACAAGGACACGAGACTTGAAGATGTGCATTTAAGAGAATTTGCAGAACAATACTACAACGAAACCTTTAAAACCAAAGAGATATGAGACAAGAAATAACAGAAATGATAATTGATATATTTGATAGAATCAATATAGACATTCCAAGCAACTTTGATGAAATATTAGAGTTTGTTGTTAACGATGTAGAAGAAACTGCTGACAAAAAAAATTGGCACGATGGAGATGTAGCTATTGCCTTTAGAAGATGGATAGAGTCTAAATAAAATTAAAACCAAAGAGAGATGAGTAATTGTCCAGAATGCAAAAGTGAAGATGTTCGTGTAGCTATACACACCGACTACAAAGAGTGTAATAAGTGCTTTCACTTTTGGGAGGAAAGCGATAAAACCAAAG
>Ga0075480_10000188_pt1 | contig 33664 bp, 38 predicted proteins | sample DEB08_DNA_7_FD_81590 | JGI IMG/M metagenome (GOLD analysis project Ga0075480, IMG submission 81590) | Aqueous microbial communities from the Delaware River and Bay under freshwater to marine salinity gradient to study organic matter... | ecosystem: Environmental > Aquatic > Marine > Coastal ... | reverse complement strand
ATGGAAGACGACCACTACCACTACCATGCAGCTGGCGACCAAAACGATTTTTCAATCTGGGTAGAAGAAGTACTTTGTGACGAAGACTGTGCCCGAGCATTGGTTAGTGCAAAAAACCGCAAAAACGCTGTGGCTGTTGTAAAACGACACCTGAAGGTGTACAGCCTCTAAAAAACTATGTCACGTGCGCTCGTTTTAGGAAACGGCAATATTTTTGTCGGACTTGATGCGTCTGGCTACGTACGTGAATTCTATTTTCCCTTTGTAGGACTAGAGAATCACATCTCAGCACACAACAAACACCGCATTGGTGTTTGGGTTGATGGTGTGTTTTCTTGGCTTGACCATTCTGATTGGAGCTCTACTGTTGATTGCCTTGACGACACCATGGCTGGCGTTACCACCAAAGAAAACAAAAAGCTTGGTATTCGGCTGAGGTTTTCAGATGTCGTATACAACGAGAAAAACATCTTTATACGACAAGCCACCGTTCACAATAACCATGAGCACGAACGTGAAGTGCGCATATTTTTTGGACAAGAATTTGAACTCTATGAATCTCATCGCGGTGACACCGCCTACTATGACCCGCACAACCACACCGTTGTGCATTATAAAGGCCGACGAGTGTTTTTAATAAATCTGCGTCACAAAGGTAGTCCGCCATCTCAATACACAACCGGAATATTTAATATCTATGGAAAGGAAGGTAGTTTTCGCGACGCTGAGGACGGGGTGCTACAAGGAAACCCAATCGAACATGGACCTTGTGATTCTGTACTTGGTGCCACCCTTACCCTGCCTGGCCACGCTGAAACCACGGTTGACTACTGGCTCTGCGCTGGAGAATCAATTGAAGAAGTGAAGAAACTTAACGAATACGTACTAAAACGAGGTGCGGATCACATCATTGAGTCAACCAGTGATTATTGGCGCGCCTGGGTAAATCGGTATGAATATAATTTTTATGGCCTCTCCGATCTCCACAGTAAACTGTTTCGTAAGTCACTTTTTTATATCAGAGCCCATGCAGACAAACGTGGCGCCATTATTGCATCTGGAGACACCAGCATGCTGCAAGACGGCAAGGACACATACAGCTACATGTGGCCCCGAGATGCTGCGTTTGCAGCCCTCTCACTTGACGCAACAGGAGATCGCGGCGCCTCTCGTCGTTTTTTTGAGTTTTGTAATGACGTCATTACACCCGAAGGATACTTTATGCATAAATACCTCCCCGATCAGTCACTCGGGTCATCTTGGCATCCCTGGTTAAAAGATGGCAAGGTAATCCTCCCTATTCAAGAAGACGAAACCGCTATTATTTTGTTTGCACTCCGCAAACACTATGAACTCAGTAAAGATCTTGAATTTATTGAAGGGCTTTACAATAGCCTCATTAAGCGTGCCGCAGTGTTTTTAATGCACTTTAATGATCACACCACTAAGCTCCCTAAGCCAAGTTATGACCTCTGGGAAGAAAAGTATGGAATCCATACCTTCACTGCTGCATCAGTATACGGCGCCCTTAATGCTGCTGCTTATTTTGCCGAAATTCTTGGCAAAGAAGAAGACACCAAGGAATTTACTGACGCAGCTGAAGAGATCAAGGAAGCCATTCTGGAACACCTCTACGTTCCAGAAGAAAACATCTTCCGGAAATCAGTGTCGATCCAACCCAATGGAAGAATGTCACATGACGACACCGTTGACGCCTCAAGTGCGTACGGTATTTTTATGTTCGGTGTACTTGAGCCCACTGACGAACGCCTAAAGAAAGCTGTTGCCAAAACCGAATCGATCTTGAAACTAAAAACCCAGATTGGAGGCATGGCGCGATACGTCGGAGATGCATACTTTAGAAAGCAATCAGACATCATTGGAAACCCTTGGCTCATCACCACGCTATGGTATGCGCAATACCATGCCGTTGCCGCAGCGAGCGAAGAAGAGCTCGCAGAAACCAAAAAGGCACTTTCTTGGACCATTGAACACGCCAGCGCATCTGGTATTTTGTCTGAACAACTTGACCCACACACAGGCGAGCGAATTTCTTCAACCCCTCTCACCTGGAGCCACGTTGAGTATGTGCGTACGGTCCTTAGGTATCTAGAGGCTATTGAGCGACTTGGGATCTGTGAAACCTGCAGCCCAACTAAGGAGTAGTGCGTTATAATGTAATTATGAGCATGAGGAACGCCATAGAGACTTTTTGGGAACAATGTAGTTATCGTCCAGAGGTCATACACAAAGAAAAACTCCCAAAAGATTATGAGTACACTGTGATATGTGGAATGGGAGGATCACATCTGGCAGGAACCCTTCTGCAGTCAATGGACGAAAAAATCTTCATACATCATGACTACGACACACCACGATTACCTTCAGAAATTTTAGAAAAAAGTATCTTCGTTCTTGTTTCCTACTCTGGAAACACCGAAGAAGTACTTCATACATTTCAGGCACTGCAATCTACTAGCTACCCAGTGGCAGCCATTACGACCGGTGGCGAACTATTAAAACTAGCGCAAGTCAACGAGGTTCCCCACATTGTATTGCCTAATACAGGAATACAGCCGCGAGCAGCACTGGGATATCAGCTGCGGGCCATTACACACCTCTTAAAACACCCAACGTATGACATATTGGGCACATTAACCTCTCAAGAGGCTCTCTCTTTTGAAGCACAGGGTGCAAACTTGGCGGAGCAATGCCTGAACAAGACACCTTTAATCTGCAGCAGTGGGGAAAATCGTGGTCTTGCCTACTACTGGAAAATCACCCTAAACGAAACCGGAAAAGTGCCAGCGTTTTTTAATACTTTTCCAGAATGCAACCACAATGAACTCAGTGGTTTTAACACCGGAACAAATTTTAATACACCAGGTTCATATCACGCTATTTACCTTGTAGACGATACCGATCATGCACGCATTCAAAAGCGTATGCATATTTCTCAACAAGTACTAGAAGAAAAGGACGTGACGAGCTCTACTTTGAAATTGACCGGCTCCAGCAAAATTGAAAAGCTTCTCACCGCCTGCCACATTGCACAGTGGTGTGCACTTCATATTGCCGAACAGACACAAGCAGATCCCGAAGCTGTGCCTCTTATTGAAACGTTTAAGCGCAAGCTCAACGATTAACCATGTTTATTCTTTTTGATGTCGGAGGAACAAAAACTCGAGTGACATACTCTCTAGATGGGCAAACCATTGCTGAACCTGTTGTAGAGAAAACAGTACATCACTCAACGGATGGTCCCCACCACCTCATCTCACTCATCGAAAAGGTAGCAGCTGGCAGACACATTGCATCAATAACTGGCGGAATCGCCGGGACCCTAAACGCACCCCAGACTGCTTTAAGTCGCAGCCCAAACCTATCAGAATGGGAAAGCTATCCAATTCAATCAACCTTAAGTAGCCATTTTCAATGCCCTGTTCACCTTGAAAACGATTCAGCGCTGGTGGGCCTAGGAGAAGCACACTATGGCGCAGGTAAGGACCACGACATCGTTGCATATATCACCGTTAGCACAGGAGTTGGCGGAGTTCGAATTGTACACGGGAAAATTGATATTAATCGATTTGGCTTTGAACCTGGTCATCACATTATGGATTGGGAAACCAAAACTACACTTGAATCACTTGTTTCTGGAAGCGCCAACGAAGAACGCTATCAACGTAATATCCTCGAACTTCCACCAGAAACCTGGCCTAAATTAGCACAACAATTAGCCATGGGTATCTACAATGCTTCCCTTTTTTGGTCACCAGACTGCATTGTTCTGGGAGGATCTATGATTGTAAAAGAAATTGGAATCGATACTCAGACAGTAATTGAGGCGTATCAGACACTACCGACAGTGTTTAATCCTGGACCAGCCATAGTTGAGGCAACCCTGGAAGATTTTGGTGGATTGTATGGCGCCCTAGCACAAGCTAAATTTACATAACCATGAAGAAACTTATCGCAACTATCACAACCTTCCTTGCAATCACTTTGCCGTCCGCTGTTTCAGCACACGTGAAATGGTTTGCTGAACCCGTTGTGCCGGTAGACCCATATCAGCTCACTGATGGGCCAGTCATTATTTGGATCATTGCCGCACTGGCAGTTATTGGCCTCGGGGTTCTCTTGGAAAAGAAACTTCCCTGCCCTAAATGGGTAACTCATCAGGTACCTAAGTTTGCCCCCCAAGCACTCTCACTAGCAAGCATTGGTTTTGGCGCCGCCTTAATTATCTTTTCAATCTACGGCTTTGTCTTCGCACCCAACCTACCCGCCACCAGCAGCCTTCTGTTAATCACACAACTTACCGCAGGAATCCTTATATTCCTTGGCTTCTATGAACGCTTAGGTGCGTTCCTCGTGCTTGTACTCTTTGTGCTGGGTGTGCACGTCTATGGCGCTTATGAAATGATCGACACTCTGGAAATGATTGGATTTTCTTTCTATGTATTAATAGTTGGTCGACCAAAATGGAAACTTCGAGAATCGAAATTCCTGAAGAAGCTCATACACCCATTTCACATGTACGGCGTACCAATCCTGAGAATTGGGACCGGGGTAAATTTACTTGTACTTGGATTCACTGAAAAAATTCTTGCACCCTCACTGACGCAAGAATTCTTAACTCATCATGACTGGAACTTTATGCAAAAGCTCGGCTTTGAAGGTTTTACAGACTACTGGTTTGCATTCTCCGCTGGAACAACCGAAGCGTTGATTGGTATCTTCCTAATCTTAGGACTCGTCACCAGAGTGACAACTATTGTCTTGGCAATATTCCTACTCATTACCCTATATCTCCTGGGGCCAATCGAGCTTATTGGCCACCTACCCCACTTCTCTATCGCCATCGTACTACTTGTGTTTGGTGCTGGAGCCAGACTTAAATTATTAAGACACAAGAAGAAGTGCTAAATTTTCGTGATATAAAAATCTTTTGCAATAATCTTTTTCAACTTCGCAGCTTTTTCACTATTGTTCTCAATCAACAACCTTGCCTTTCCAATGCTTGCCAGCCTGTCTGTAAGTTTTCTTAAAAAATCAGGGAAGGCTTCTCCCGCCCTGTACAAATCATGGATAGCTTGCTCATCTGAAGCAGTAAGGGTTGTGGTGCAAACAAAATTTTCCAAAACAAGAAAATGATGACGCTTAAGAAGCTTGCTTAACCGCACACTCTGAATATGCACATAAGGTGTCTTCAGCAGAGAGTGGGCTTTCTTGTCATGTTCTTGGTTACCACCAACGGCATAATACGTATGTCGACGTTGTTCAGTGAAATACTGGTAAAACTCTTCTTCGCTCTTCGAACGCATTGGAGCATAGGGCCAAAATGCATGTGGCCCACACATGAATACCGGTTCGCCTGGATACTGGAGGAACAAGTCGAAAACAAGATGCTTCCAAAACGCATCAAGACTTGATAGGTTCGCAAAAGACCACTGAACAGACTCTCCTTCGAGCAAGTCTAACCTAGACTGACCCGGTAGAATTTTCTGCATACGTACAACCCACTCTCTACTTACACTAATTTGTTTACCATGCTTTACAAGGACACCCTCATCAATAAGTTTATTAACAACACCATATACAGCCTGAAGAGATATTTTTTTATCTCGTTTCACCAGAATATCGTGTGCCGCTGCTATCGTCAGCTGAAAACTTTCTAGTAAAATCTTAACCAGAAGATCTTCTGTGTTTAATTTTAGACCACCTAACATGAAATCAGGATACCACTTTTTTAAAGTTTTTATTTAAAAAGTCTTGTTTTTTGTTAATTTTCTTTATCTCATCCGTATAAAAACTATAATTCTAAAAAAATATGAAAATGAAAAAACTACTCTTCAGACTACCCCTCTGCATAATTCTTATCTATTTATTAGGGTGTAGTTCTCCCCACTTCATTCAAGTATCTTCAAAAGACGTCATGGTCATGGGAGACTCTTTGAGTTTCAGTGAGAAAAAATTTTTCATCCCAGAAGAACTTCGAAGCACGATCACCGAAATCATGAAAGGCGACTCTTTGTTACTTTACGTGACAGAGAATCAAATAATTGGAGCAAGATCTAAGTAAGTAGAACCTTTAACAACCCAGGAATGAAACCACAAGACCTTTTAACCTTCACATCTCGCGAGGGCTGGACCCTCAACCCTGTTTTCCAGTTCTCAGGAAACCTCAAAGAAGCTGCTAGTTTTCTACTAAAAGCCATAGAGTACTGGGAGAACGAACACTGTGTACCTCCGCTATGTATTCCCGCATCTGACGGTAAAATCACAGTAATGGTTCCACCAGTAAACTGTGAAGATTGCGACAAGGCAGTGAAAGTTCTTGATGCTCTTTTTGGAGATCACAAAAAATTTATCAACCTCCCAGGTATTAACCAAGGGATGCTCAACAAAAGAGCTTTCCATATAAGCATTGAGGACTTGAGTATTTTTGCGAACAATTAAACCAAGCCCCTCCGGGGGCTTTTTATTTTACAACTCTTGCCCCACAACAGCACCAAGTTCTTTTGCGGCACTTTTTCCTTGAACCACGAGCTCCAGGAAACGTTTTTCCCCTAACCCTGAGCTTCCAATGATACAAGCAACCTCATCATCAGGAACATCCTTCAAGCGGTCATACATAGTGAACTCTCTCCCCATAAGAGCAATTGTTTCTCCAGCCTGCCAATCTACATCTTCTTTGGTAAGTGCCGTTTTACAGTTACCAAAATTATCAATCCACCAAATTACCTTTGGAACATCTGCAACATTATCAAAGGAATATGTCTCACCAGGAAGATCTTTTCGATAGTTCGCGATAAATTGCGCTACGCGTGGCACGAAATTAAAACTACGGAACTGAGTTTCGATAATACGATCTCCCGCCTCTTGCGAAAGCATGCCATACTCTACAAAAACCGGCACTGAGGTGTGCATATCTAGAATACGCAGTGAATCTGCTAATCCCAGCTTTTTAACCAAAGACAACGTATATCCTGAGACCGTCGCAATAACCAAAGTATTTTGATACCAAAAATATCCAAACGGAGTACCATTTTCAAATTGCTTTGCGGCACCAAAGCGAGGTGCAACATTCACAAGGAGCATAGTTTCTGAATCACCAGCAGCGTCAAGCATGTCGATAACGTTTCCAGCAGCAGCCAGACTATCGTACTGCGGAACCCCTACATACGTAACCGGTAGACCAAGCAAGGCGCCAACCCGAAAACCTTGTCGGCCACGAGTATTATCATCTGAACAGTCGTTTACAATACCAACCGCTTTCGGTTGAAAATTTTCGTAATCCATAGCGTTAAATCTCTAGTTAGTGAATGATCTGAACCAGTGCTTGCATGAGAGAGGCAGGATCAGTATGTGTAGTGATGGCGGGGATATCAGTAGTTGCATGCATCACGTTCTGCCTCACTTGCTCTTGAAAATCAGCTGGTGACACATCAGTAACCACCGCAACTGGCACCCCTACCTGCACGGCAACTTCAATAGTTTGCCACAACGCATCAGTAAAACAAGGGATAAGGAGCACCTCTGCGCTCACCAACATATTGCGAATATGAGCGGGATCGCTTGCGCCGGTGTACACCGTCATTTCGGCCCAGCTGGTATCGAGTCGGTACACGGTCTCTTGTTCTAACTTATTAGCCCCAGGAGAAAAAGCCACCACGGTATCACCACGCATCTCATTCGTGATCCATTCAATTCCCCGATCGGAAGCAGAAGCCAGTAGTACAGATTGTCGCTGATGCATGATTTGACCAACTTGCCTTAAAACCTGACTCGCACCAGGAACCAACTCTTCTTTAACACCGAGCGGCGTTACTACCGCAACAACATGTTTCTTGGTAGATAATTGCATAACTACTCTAGTATAACGGTTTGGCCTAATGTTGGCACATCAGCCTTGATTCCATAGTGATCACGTAACCGCTGCGCCAAAAAACGTGATGATTTTGTCTCACCCATAGTACAGAATACTTGCGTAACTTTGTTTTGGAGCGGAGAAAGGAAATCAAGAATGCCAAGCATGTCTTTGTGGCCAGAATATCCTTTAATGGTATCAATATGAGCTCGGACTCGAATCTTATCGCCAAAAATTTCAACCTTTTTAGGCTTACTCTGCAGCAACCGACCAAACGTACCTACCCCTTGGTATCCCACAAATAAGACCGTGCTTTTAGGGTCTGACAGATATCTACGCTCATGATGGATCACACGACCAGCGTGAGACATGCCAGAACCAGCCATGACAATCTTCGGACCTGCCACCCCATTAATACCTTTTGACTGCTCTTTGGTTTCAGTGAGTGTGAGCCCGGGAAAAGCGAATAGGTCATCTGTCTTAGCCTGAAGCCTTGCCGCCTCGTTAAAATAATTTACATTAGCCCGATACACTTCCGTCACCTTGATAGCAAGTGGCGAATCAAGGAAGACCGGAACTTTAGGTACTCGCTTTTGTTCAACCAGATTATTGATCTCAAACAGAATCTCTTGGGTTCGCTCTAATGAAAAAATAGGAATGATCAGTGTACCGCCGCGATGAATAGTATCCTCTATCGCTCGCTCCAGCTTGCCGAGACGATCAGCAACATGTTCATGTTCACGGTCTCCATACACGCTTTCAGTCACCACGTAATCAACCTCGGGAGCAGGTGCCGTGTTGCGGAGCAGTGGCATTGGTGAATTACCCAAATCTCCTGTGAACAGAACCTTTTTGCCACCAACAGCAACCTCCGCCATCGCAGACCCCAAAATATGTCCTGCGTCATGAAAGGTCACTGAAAATACATTTCCTAGTACGGAAGTGCCATGATATGGCATAACCTCCCATTGCGACAACGCCTGACTAACATCTTCTTGAGCGTACCAAGGATCAAGCCCAGCCTTATCAGACTCACCAAATACGATACGAGCGCCATCTTCAAGCATGAGTGCAGCAAGGTCTTTGGTTGGCGGGGTTGAATAAATTGGACCACGATACCCATCTCGGACTAATTTTCCGAGTCGACCAATGTGATCCATGTGTGCGTGAGTAATCACCACCGCACTAATGTTGTTAACGTCATAATCAAACGCCGCACGGTTGCGCTCATCAGCATCTTCAAGACCCTGAACCATTCCACAATCAACCATTAGGGTGTTTCCTTCATAAGAAAGCAAGAAATTAGCCCCTGTCACGGTCCCCACACCACCGGCAAACGTTAACTGCACCTTATCGTTATTCATGCTTCGTTAAAATCCATAATCCAACAATGTACGCGCCCAAAAGGTCCATCACAAGGTCAAGCTTCGTATCCATAAGACTTGGCTGCATATTCGTATCAATCCATTGATCCATGAGATATTCGAACACTTCCCAACCAAGACCAACAAGTAATGAGACAACGCCGAGACCAAATAGGTACCAACCTGAATGCAGTCGCTTAACAATCCGCAACCTAAACAGTAGCCACGTACTGAGGAAACCAAGCCAAACACCCCCTAAGAAGTGCATTGGGATGTCAAAATTTGGATAAATCCAGTACAACCCTATCTCTTGAGCAATGATCTGCATAATTCCCAGCCCAACAAGAACGTACAGTCCTTTTTTCATCATGTCCTGATTAAAATTCATAGTAACAGTATACTACGACCCCTGTAGAATCTAGCTAGATTCTACACCCCTCCCCCAAACTAAAAACACCTCCCGTACGGAAGATGTTCTCAGTTAGACTGGTAGTTCAAACAAATCTGATCCTGGCATCCAGGTGAGTGCTAGAAGTCTGTACGTTACATACAGGCTATCAAAGCTCTCAGATAAAGTAGTGTTGATAGATTCGTTTGGTACCAGTCTTGCCTTAATTATAGCAAAAAGTACTACTCAAGGATACCGTCTAGGTTCACATCGTACAGCATTGCTTCGTTGATGTGTCGGTAGTCAACCATAGCAGTCTCATCTACCCACAATGCAATCTCTCGCTCTGCTTCTTCAGGTTCGTCTGAACAGTGAATGAGGTTACGAACAGCTCGAGCATCAAGGTTTGCCAAGTTGTATGAATCAAGCGTTAGGTCACCACGAATGGTACCAACATCTGAAGTAAGTGGCTCGGTTCCACCAACCAACTTCTTCACCACCCCAACCGCGCTGTTTCCTTCCAAGACCATCACCACCACTGGACCAGCGGTCATGAAGGTAATCAAGCCGCGAATGATGTCTTTACCATACTCAATCGCTTCCTTGGTAATTTCGCGACCAGCTTCTTTTAGGTTTTCAACGGTTTTCTGTCCTTTCTCCTCAAACCATTGATCATCTTTGTCGTAGTGCTTCCACAGACGCTCTTCATCAAGCACCTTCATTTCCATGTGTACCAGCTTTAAGCCAGTTTTTTCAAAACGACCCACAATATCTCCAACCAATGATCGCTGAATAGCATCTGGTTTCAAAATCACAAAACTACGTTCCTTTTTAGGATGATTCATACAAAATAGTTGTTACTATATAACGCCCGGAGTATAGCAAGACAAACATTATGGGGCAAACAAAAGCCGCCACAAAGTGGCGGCATGTATCAATCGCTTATATCATATCTATCGGCGTGCTTTTCCGCCGCTGCGAACAAAAGGAAGGTGAGCACCCAGTGCGTTAGTACGCAAAGTACACCATGTTCTTGAACATACGTGTGCAGCACCTGGTCTCCATATCGAGACACAAGGTGCGCAATAGGCACACCCAGAAACCAAGCCAGCGCAGTAAATCTTGTAACGTCTCTGGCAATCACTGGACAGAGCTCCCATGAATACTCTTCATGATATTCTTCCCCCTTGTCATAGTCCTTCATTCGAGACAGGGCAATTTTGAAGTTTCGCCCAAGCAAGAAGAAGGCCATAATTGGCCAGGCCACCCCAAAAGGTATCCACCTGAAGAAGAGCAGCCATACTTTCTTGATTTGAGTGGCTAAATGTCCTCCTGCAAGATAAAGAGAACGGCCAATCCTCCTCAATATCAAAATACTTTTTCTGATAGGCTTTCTTTTAAGAAAGTCAGTGGCGGTCTTACGGTAATCGACAAACAACAAATAAAGTCGTTGCCGAAGTGTCAGCACAAATTTGAATATTCTTTTTTCCATAAACTAATTTTCTGCAACATACCACGCAGTTTCAGAAAATTCTAGGTTATATCTTTTTACACACCAAACGGATTCGGAGGTGCCGGGGTCTTCTCTGCTGGTTCTCGAGCGGCTCGATACTTCGCCATGATTTCTTCTTCAACCTGATTACGGTCACGACCATATTTAAGATATGAGTACTCTTTAAGCTTTGCTACGACATCGGGACGACCACCTGTAATTTCTGGCACCTTCACATTAAAAGGTTTCAGTGGCGTACCATTTCCAAGCATTTGGAGGTAATAGTTACCCATGGTGAGCTTCATAATATCTTGCGCACTAAAGGTTGGAGACAGGCGTCGTTCTAGATATTCAGCGTCATCAGGACTAATACGGAACACCCCAACCGAACCAACGTTTCCAAATACGGCATTCTTAATATCATCTTGCAATTGCGCAATAAATTGATGAGCAATGTTTAGACTCAAACCATACTTACGCGCCTCGGAAAGAATTTGCGAAATGGAATTAGTGGTCACATTCTGGAATTCATCGATATACAAATAGAATGGAGCTAGTGATTTAAGATCTGGTGTATCCACGCGGGACAGTGCCGCCATTAGAATCTTACCAACCAAAATAAGACCAATCAGATTAGCATTAATCTCACCCAGTCTTCCTTTAGAAAGATTCACCAAGAGAATCTTTTTGTTATCCATAATGTCTCGGAAATTAAAGGCAGACTTTGGCTGACCAATAATTGGGCGCATGATCTCATTAGACAAGAACACATCAAACTTACTCGTGATATATGGAACAATATTTTGCAGTGAAGCTTCTCCCCCGGCCTTTGTGGCCACCTCACGCCAGAACTGCACAACAATTGGGTTCCGACAACGACTGAGTTTCATTTCTCTAAATTTCTCATCTGCCAACACTCGAGAAATCTCGAGCAATGTGCTGCCTGAATCAGGGTCTTCAATTACCAGCATTGTTGCATTACGGAAATACTGTTCAAACATTGGACCACCAGCGGTCTTCATATCAAACAATTTATTGAAGATCCCAAGCATTTCATCCACCACAAATGTTTTTTGTTCAGGAAACCGAGTATCATATTCGAGCATATTAAGCCCCATTGGCCTTGGTGCATACGCCGGGTCAAAATAAATTACATCATCAATCCGTTCTTTTGGAACGTATGACAAAATCTCATCAACATCTGAACCATGGGGATCAATGAAACAGCAGCCATCTCCGTTTTCAATATCTTGCTTAATAAGGTGGCGCAAGAAGTATGTTTTACCGGTACCTGTTTGACCAATGACGTAGAAGTGGCGAACTCGATCCTTCGGGGTCATTAAAATATCCTTGGTTTGATTTCGATGCTGATTCACACCCATAAAAATACCCTCTGTTGGAACCTCCATTGGCGCTGGAGCAGTTTTCGCAGCAGCCTGCTTCAGTTGTGGCGCCTGATCCACATCTAACGGGAAATGGAAAATGGTAGAGAGCTCACGAAGATTGAGGTGCATAATTTCTCGCTCAGCAAACTGACGATAACTAAAGCGGTGGAATAGATTTCGCTCTATTTTTCCGGTCGCAAGCACAAACTGAATACCATTACCTTGCGGATTCTGAAACTGATTAAACGCAGACTGGAGATCACCAAGGATTTTCTTGGCACGAACCTCATTATGAGAAGACGCAATAATTCTGATGTTGGTCTCCACAATAGTGCTCTCTAGCTTTTTAGACATGGACTGCACTGCCATATCATCAACCTTCTTTTCGATCGTTTCTTCTGGCTTCTTTGAACCAACGATGATCTCTTTACCAATCTTCATGATTCCAGCCAAAACATTTCCAGTCTCATGTTCAGCTTTCTTAAGACTCATCCCTTCTTTAACTTTTTCGAGCACCTTTTGCGTGTGCTTGAATTGCTTGTCACCAGCTGGCCGAATCATCATTTGAATCGCTGCCCCCTCTCCTTCAGTATCAAGCTTTGAGAATACATTTAAAATCACATCAAGCGGATCATGATCGATTGAATCGTAGGTTTTAATTGTAAGCAAATCACTCTTTACCGGTCTTGCATATGCACCAACAGCTGAGCCCTGGCGGTTAAAAACATTGTAATCATCAGGAACTCGCTCGATACGAGCCTCCGGATAAAGACCAAGGATCTGCTTTTCAAAAAGATCTAACTTTGGATTAGGAACCCCACAATAGAACACGATTGCATCAGATGTGTTCGTTAATGCGATCTCAAGAGTGAAATAGTTATGATTGGCATTATTTTTATCACTGGCCACGGAAAGCATTCCAGCATAAAACTGCTCCATCAGTGTCATGAGTTCACGAATTTGTTTCCCCTGTTCACCCGGTTTAGATTCTGGCAAGGTCACTTCGAACAAGGACATATTAATAGCCTTAAACAGTTCACTGTTGGGAGAAACACCTGGGATTTGATAATTCGCCAAAAGGTACTGCACGAGCAAGCGATGGAAATCATCATCAATATGAGGATTGTTCATCTTTTGAATAGCAGCAAAAGTCTGCCTGATTCCTTGCTGAACTGCAATTTGAAGCAGCTGCTGCATCATGGCGTCATCCTGCTCAGGTGTTAAACCAAATTGCTGTAAATCAACTTGCCGCACCTGCTGCACCACCTCTTGAGCAGGCTGCACTGGCGCTGCTTCAGTTCGAACCTGTTGAACAACCTCATGCGCAGCTTGTTCTTGAGCAACCTCATTGCGAACGCCCAACTCAGCTAATTGCTGTTCTTGTAAGCGCACCTGTGCACGCAACGCCTCAATTTCAGATTGAGACGCAGGAGTTGGCTGTGTCAAATTCTCAAAGCCTTCTGTCATAAGACTAGTATATCACCCCTTACTCAACCTCTTCCCAGGTAAGAATTTCATACTCGTCAGAAGTGAGTGGGAAATTTGGCGGCGGTGCGTAACGAAGGTTTGCGTCATACACCAAGTTACGAATGCCATACCCTGTCCCATCAGTATAGGCAAAACCGTAACGCTCATTACTCCCAATCATACCCGTCACAGTAATGGTGTCTCGAGACGAATAGGTACCACATGCACTTGAATAGTACAAACGACCCACCCGACCATTTTGTGCAATAAGCGCCGCATCAATGTCTAGTTCATTATCTGAGTAAAAACCAACACTAATATCGTTCTGAGCAATCAACGCAATAGCGTCAGTGCCATCGTAATTCGTATACGTTAGATCCTCATTCAAAATAATGTTTGTCCTCGTTGCTGGAGTGTCCGGGAAACGGCCAGACGCAACAGTGACTCGAGCACCGTCAATCTCGCCCCGCACCCACACATCATCTTCAACAAAAATAAGACCGTTATTGGGAACATTATAGTTACCAAGATACGTAGTCTGATTAATACTCAAAGACTCATCATCAGACCATAAGCGACACCACCAACTCAACCCTTCAGTACTTCGAACTTCATAGATATCAAACGTATCGTTGGTATTAAAATCAATGAGGTAACCCTCCCGGCTTGAAGGTGTAAAATACTCTCCGTCAGACTGTGCCTCAGACCTAATTGAAGATAGGTCCTGAGTGATACCTGCAAAATCAACCTGTGGAACTGGAAATTGCCTTCCGGCTGCAAACACGTCAGGACGCTCTGGAACAGAAGCGGGTGGAATAGGATCTATAGGTGATACGTGTGTGTGGACCCCAAACTCAAATGCGCCACCATGATCAGGATCATCGTACGTCTCCTTTGCACTTGATACAATGTTGTTTGCATATCCATCAAAGCGAATTCCTCCATTTGAATGGATCTCTCCAAACACCTCGGTACCTTCTCCCAAGCGAACATCACTATTAGAAGCAACTGAATATTTTGCAAACGAAGGAATCGCCAGCTGGACTCGAATTGTTCGAGTTAAACCACTTCCGCCCGTAACTGAACCTGTTGAATCAACCTGAATTACTGTCGAATACGGAACAGGAGCAGTAACAGTAAAGACTGCTCGGCCGATCTCAACCCCATCTTTGTCAGTCAGCACCAAATCTTCACTTGGCACTGGTGGAGGATCCCCTGGCTCAACCGTTGAGTGGGCCAAAAACCATCGATAATATTCAACTCCTGCCTCAGCAATATGAAAAGCTTGTTCACGCTCAATTAAATTACGCGCACCTCGAGTGCTCGTCCCAGCCCATGAAACAAAAGCCGTTGTCATGTAAAGAGCAATCCCTGTAAACACCAATAGTGTCATGAGCGCCGCACCTCGTTGTGATCGCAATAGCTTCATAGCGCTATTCATCATTTTTTAAATTTCGTAATTGAGCGTACATACTCACTTGCCCCAATGGATTTGGCGCTCGATTCGCATCATCATCAACAGTTACCTGCACCTCAATCAATCGAACATCGCTCACTGGAAAAGGATGCAGTAGAGCAGACTCTGTTCCCGTAAAAGATTGATCATAATACCGAAATGCCAATTCAGTAACATTGTCCATTAAAATATTTACCTCTTCGTCTCCTGCGTCATATGAAAGCGGAACACCATCTGGCACAATAACACCACGCTTTAACTGACCACCTTCAACAAAATAGCGGATACGTTCACGGTATCCATTATCAATCACATCAGAGAAAATTGTGAGAGTTGTAGAAGAAACCTCGTCAATCGCATAGTCTCCAACGCTTGAATCTTGAACCTGACGAATCTCATCAACCATTGGCCTAATGACACGTCGAACATCATCAAGCATTTGAAAGCGCCCCTGGAATTCGTCTTGAAACCTAACGGTGTCGTTGGCAAACGTAGCCACGCCAAGCGTTACCACAGCCCCAAGTGCCACCGCAATAATGAGTTCTGTAGTTGTAAGACCCTTTTGATGCATGGCTAATTAGGAATTAAACGTACTGTTATATTTTCAATAGTATCACCGTCAACCGTCACCACAGCATCACCCGCTTGATACCCAGACTTAGTCACATCAATATCATAATCCCCCGTTTGTGTAAGCCCAGAAAACGTAACCTGTCCTGGAGCAGCGCACTCAGCGGTATAACCAATGTAAACATCAGATAAATACGGTGTCTTTCTAGCTTTCGGATGTAGCGTGGTAAATACTGCTCGGTACCGCAGATAACGATCCCCAGCATGGCCAGAATATAAATCTAAATTCTGATAGTCATAATACGTCCCCGCCGTACCATCAGGACCAAGGAAACTCCAGGTTTCATTATCATTATTCGTAGCAATTTGAAATTCAAGCAACTGTCTCTTTTTTCCAGATTGATTCAATGGTGACCAAGAAAACGAACGAAGCTCTCCTGTTTCACCCAAATCAAACGTAGAGGACTCAAGCCAGCCAGTGATTGGGTCATACAACCTCGGACTGCTCCCCACCTGAATTAAATGAACCTCGCCAGGATCAGACGTGTAGTCCAAATCAGCTTGAGCGTAAAATCGTCCTGAATCAGCAAAATCTGCTTGCCCAGGACCTCCAGACCAGTCTGTTTGAGAGACAACTCCTACACCGGTATTAAGCGTATTGTCATACCCACCAGGCCCGGTCATCTGAATAGCAGCATCTGATATCGGAGCTCCACTAGTATCATCAACCACCAAAACACTCACCATATAAGGATCTTCTGGCTCAGCAATCATGACAATCGCCTCATTATCTCCTGGATTCACAGAAGCCGGATTCAGTGGCGTCATACCCGTAATGACATATGACTCGTCATTACTGGTGAATGTGTATGTGTCCCACTCCACATCTTCAACGGTAAGAATTCCAGCCGCATTCGTTTGATGCGCCTCATCATATTTTAAAAGATCAGGATCCTCGCTCAGAAGCTTTGATCCTGTCATCTGAAACGCAAAATCAGGCACTGGGGCGCAAGCAGGCGTAATCACTGAAAATGAAAGGTCAGACACAAGATCAATTGCAAAACTTGCTTGTGCCAAAGTAGAAGACGCCACTGTCAGATTTGGCTTTACCGGATTGAGCACCCCATCTTCCCCGGCGGCATAGGTACGCTCTGTTGAATATCCATCCTTAGTCACAATAATACGATAAGTCTCGGTGCCTGGCGGGGCATCAACGATCAAAAGCTCTCCTGAATCATTTGTTGTATCAATAAATGAAATAGGTGGATTTTCAGCATCATTAGCAATATCAACACGCGCGCCCTGCACCGCTTCACCACCCGCATCAAAAACCTGCACCAGCAGTGCACCGTTACCACTTGAAGTCTCAAGACCAGGTGGACCAACTCGGAATGTTAACGTGACTGGATTAAAACCAGTACAATCTGGACAACCCACCTCAACCTCAACCATCTTATTATCAGCGGGAGATAAATCTTCTGGCAAACCACCAATAGTACCATCAAACGGTTCATCAATGGCGCGGATAGTCCTTACAACACTAAAATCAATACCATTCATGGTAACCGTTGCATACTGATCAAATACACCACTTGGAATTCCCCCAACCAGACCAACATCTTCATAGGGTACATTTCGCACATACTCAATCTCAGAGTTTGCAATAAACAGTGCAATATTTTTCAGCCGTAAGTTATTTGAGGTTTCAATAACACTGGTATACACCTGGTAAAAACCAACCCCGATAATGGAAAATAGAGTAGCAGAAATAATTACCTCTACAAACGTAAAACCTTTTCTTTTACTGCGAAATGAAACCATACTAGAACGTTTCTAACACTGAATACATTGGCTGAATCATGGAAACCGCAAAGAACCCGACAGCCCCACCAATGATAACCATAAGGAATGGCTCGATTATGGTAGACAGGTTCTTTGTCTTAGCCTCAACCTCTTCTTCATAAAACACCGCAATATCAAGTAGCATTTGCGAGAGGTTTCCCGTTTCCTCCCCAACCTCCATCATCTCACTCATCATGGGCGGATAGAGCTTCGGATATGACATAAAAACCTCAGACAAGGAAACTCCTTTTTCAATTTTTGTCACTGCATCTCTAGCAACCTGTTTATACTCCAAGTTTTGAATTACCTCTTCAGTAATCTCAAGTGCTCGAACCAAAGAGACACCGGAACTAAGTAGTGACGACAATGTACGAGCGGTACGCGCTGTATTAATCTGCTTCACGAGCTCTTTAATCATAGGAATACGTAGCACAAACTTATGAAAGTAAGGCTTAAGCTTGGGCGACCGCAGTCCATACACCACCGCACCCACAATGGCGCCAACACCAAGCAAAAGCAGGATTCCATTTGTTTCCAAAGAGTTTGAAAGCCAGACAATAAATTGGGTACTCTTGGGAAGCTCAGATCCAATATTGGCGAACATATCGATCAATGTGGGAACGACGAAGATAAACATAAGAACCCCAACAATACCAACCACAGAAATAATGACGGCTGGATAGATCATCGCCCCCTTTACCTTTCTTCGTAGTTCATAGGTTTTTTGTAAGTATGCACCGATAGTTTCCAGTGCATCCGGCAAGCCACCAGACTCTTCCCCGGCATGAATCATCGCTGTAAAAAATGGTGGGAACACTTTAGGGTGCTTTTTCATACCATCACTCAATGAACCCCCATCGTGAATGGTTTTCATGAGCTCTTGTAGAATTTTTTGGAATTGAGGATTCTTTGCCTGCTTCTCTAACACAGAAACCGCGCGATAGATAGGCAGTCCAGATTGAAGCATTCCTCCTAAGTTTCTGGTGAATAAAATCTTGTCTCGCAACTTAATACGATGTAGCAGGTTATCAATAAAAGGAATGTTAATCTCCAGGGCTTTCTTTTTCTCCCTCACAGACAACACAGCATCACCTTGCTGCGAGAGCCTGCTCAACACCTCTCCTCGGCTAGAAGCTTGCATCACCCCCTCATGCACTACTCCGTTACTATTTCTGGTTCGATAACTAAATTCAGCCATAGACACTACTCGGAAATAACTCGAAGCACTTCTTCAACACTCGTAAGTCCTTTTGCTGCCCAATAAATACCGTCTTCAAGCATAGTTAACATGCCCTCACTTCGCGATTGCTTTTCAATCGTTTCAGCGTCTGCGTTTTTCATAATCAGCTCTCGCGTTGCTTCTGAGATTTCAAACACCTCATGAATACCTAGTCGACCTTCGTATCCTTCAGCACATTCAGCAGACTCAACCGCTCGGTAAAAAGGAATTGTCTTCCAGGTTGCACTGGCCTCTACAATCTCTTCTTGTTTTAAGACCTCAAGCAAAAGATCCATGTTGGCAAGTTTTGCTAATTGCTCATATTCACCATCTGAAAGATGGTATTCTTCTTTGTTTTTACACAAGCGCCGCACAAGACGCTGGGCCACAATCGTTTTTACCGTTGAAGCAATCAGAAATGGTTCAATACCCATATCAATCAAGCGAGGCATGACACCAGCAGCTGAGTTGGTGTGAATTGTTGAAAGCACTAAGTGACCTGTCAGGGCTGCATTAATACCAAGACTGGCTGTCTCACCATCACGAATCTCACCAACCATGATAATATCTGGATCTTGACGCAAAAGTGAACGCAATCCACTGGCAAAGGTGAGCCCAATATCAGAACGGACCTGTGTTTGATTAATGCGTGCCATTTGATACTCAATAGGATCTTCGACTGTTGAGATATTTACCTCAGGAGTATTTAAAATATCAAGGATCGTATATAGCGTAGTGGTTTTACCAGAACCAGTTGGACCAGAAACAAGGATCATACCAGTTGTCTGTTTCATACCGCGGTGTACTCGCTCCAACCCTTCCCCATGAAACCCGAGCTTATCAAGCGTAAGCCCATATGAGTTTTCATTCAAAATACGAATAACGGTCTTCTCTCCGTAATACGTTGGCAGCGTTGAGACACGAAACGATACTTTTTGCGTGTCACTCACGAGCTTAAAACGACCATCTTGCGGTAAGCGTTTCTCATCAAGCTTAAGGCTTGAAAGCACCTTGATACGAGCTACAATTGCCGGCCCCACGTCTTTCGGAAGCTTCATGGCATCATGCAAGATTCCATCAATACGATACCGAACCACCACCTCTTTTTCACCGGGCTCAATATGTACGTCCGAAGCCTTTTGTAAAATCGCATGAGAAATAAGCGTATCAACAATCTTTACGATCGGCAGATCTTCCGCCATTTCTTTCAACTTCTTTTCATCAGTCTCTTCCTTCGCTTCACCTACTGCAGTAACCGAAAGTGTCTCTTTCTTAATGATGTCATCAAATTCTGCTTTCAGACTACGCTTATACTGATTTAAAGCGGCTTGAATAGATTTTTTATCAGTAAGACGTGGCAAGATTTTCAAGCCAACCTTCTTCTTAATAAAGTCAATGACCGGTAAATTCTGCACATCAAGCATGGCCACTTCAAGTGAGTCCTCATGCTTTTTATACGCCACAATATTATTGCTTCGCGCAATTGGTTCTGGAATAAGAGAAAGAACCTCAAAGTCTATTTTTTGAGGTGCAAGATTCACAAATGGAATCCCTTGAATATGGGCATACACTCGACTCAACTGATCTTCAGTGAGCTTTTCTCGCTCAACCAAAGCACGCCCCAGGGGTACATTTGTTTTCTTAATAGATGTTTTTGCCGCAAGGATGTCAGCCTCAGGAACCAACCCTGAGTCGATAAGAAACTTTTCCAGGCGAGCATCTAGGCTCGTGGTGGGCGTAGGCATGGACTAAGTATAGCACCAGCTATAAGGCTATTTCTGTCACCTCCTCCTCTTCAGTGGGCAAAACATCTACCGAGCTTTGCAGCTGAAGCACAACATCATACTGGGCAGGATCAAAGCTTACTGGCCCAGTCTCAATACTTCGAGCAAACGTATCTGAACGCTCACGCTCATTGGTCAACACATCAAAAAGTTTATCAGCCTTAATGTTTTGTGTTCCCACCGGCTGAACCCCAGCAGAAGAATCAAAAGCCTCTCTATTTACTCGCTCATAAAAGGAGTACTGCAAAAAAGCCACGGTGGCCACGATAATAATCGTCACAAACTTAGCAATACGCCAATGCATGGCAGCCATCCGGTGGGCACTAGAAATCTGACGAATAATTACCTGCATTTGTTTTACGGTACTCTTTTGTCCTTTCCCAGATTTAGAAAATTTTTTCAGAATATTTTTTATTGAAAAACTCATGATTCACTCTGATTAATATCTGGCAACCCCTCTTCTGAATAGCTTTGAAGAGTTAGCTCAATATCTGCCCGCCATTGCCCGCCAAGCTCTTGCCCCGCGCCTTCGGTGACTGGAATATAACCCAAAAACACACTGTTGATCGTAATTCTAAAAGGGGTGTACTCTAGAGCTTTTACATACTGATGGATACTAGAAAAGCTGCCACTGGCACTGAGAGCAACACCGAGACTCTCTCGATCTGCTGCCAAATTAACCCTTGTAATTGCACTCAATACATTTGTTTGAGCGGCTACTGCCTCAAGTGTTCCTAGGAAGTATGGAATTGAATCTTGATTCACAAAAAATGTATTGATCTCTTGCTGCTCATCAACACTGCTCAACACGCTACGCCTAACCTGCTGCATACTTCTCATTAAGGCAACTTCATTCTCTAGTACGATGCGCTCTTCAGCTACCGCCTCATTTCGGTTCTGCAGCCACTGCGCCAACGATAAGAGCCCAACCAAAAGGAGCACGAAAACCCCGAACGTCGCACCAAAAATAATTGTTGTTTTACGCCCCATCTTCCTCTTGCATATCATCTGGTAAAACAAGCTGCAGCTGCAATGTGTAGCTTAAATCATCTGGCGTCACGTAATTCGAGACGGGAGCGTCAACCACATCTAGCGCTTCATCACTTTCAAGAACTTGAATAAACTCAACCAAAGCCGCTCGATCCCTCGCCTGACCACGAAGCTCTATCGTCCTTCCTTCTGTGCCACGTTGAGCATACGCAACATTAGCAATAGTGACGTCATTCGTTTTCCGCAGAAGTAATCTGGTGATGAGATCATCATATACCGCAATCTCTCCATCCCGATCCATCACCTCAATACGCTCATTTACAATCCTAGCGGTATCCCGCAACGCATCAAACTCAATGTACTCTTGGGTAGACTCCAGCAGTTCACGCTCTTGTGCAATAAGATTTTCTTTGGTGACCGTTAAAAAATACGAAGGGATCAAGAGGATGTAGCCAGCTAGAACAGCCACTGAAAAAAGTACAAAAAGCATCGAGAAGAATCGCAGTCGGTACAGCTTAGTTAGCGAGCGCTTTTCATCAAGTGGCAAAAGATTAATCATGATCCAACCCAGCTATGGCTAACCCAACTGCACCCGTGTAACTTAGAGCGATATCTGGTGTAATCACAGGAACATATGCATTATGCGTATCTCGTATTCTGGTCCATGGGTCACCCTTCTCAACAGGAACCGTGATGGCATCCTGCAGCTCTGGCAACAATCCAGGCATATGCGCATTTCCCCCACAGAAATACAAACGGGAAATCATTGTGTTTTTTGAACGCCGTTCTTTTGCCTGCTGCGCCTGCCAATATTGAACTGTTTTCTGAAGTTCTTTTGCCAGCAAGCTAGTCAAAGAAATAAGTTCTTCATGCACAGCCTGCATGTCTGCATGCTCCAAAACACCATGCTTACGCTTTAACTGGTTAGCCTCTTCTCGGTCAACCTTCAATGCCTTCCCAATAGCCGCTTCATAGCGCAAACCGGTAATGTCACTAGTGGTAGTAAAGAGAACGTAACCATTTTCTATTACGGAAATACCCGTATGCGTATCGCCAAAATCGACAACCATGATCGTTTCATCATGCTCTTTTGGCAACAATGCACGTGCGGTTGACTGAGGTTCAAGCTCAAAAAGCACCACCTGTAAACCAGCCTTCGTAAAGACATCAAGATAGGAATAAACTGTCTTTTTATCAATAGCAACAACCTGCACCTCAAAGGTGCCATTCTGAATAGACACCACGTCAAAATCAAAAATAACATCCTGGAGCGGTATAGGAACAAACCGCTCCATCTGCAACGACAGACTGTCGCGTATTTCGTCAGCTTTCATTTTCGGGACCGTAGTACTAAACAAATATGCCTGCTCTTCGGGCAGCGCAACATTTACAAAAGAAGTGCCAAGCTCAGCCTTCATCACAATCAGCTCATCGACAAGCCGTTGAGCATTCAAAACCTTACCACCCTGAACAACCTCATCAGGAAGCGCTTGCTTACCATAGTGAGCAATCCTCACTCCGTGAGTGTGACGATGAAGTTCAACAAACTTTATCGATCGATCAGAAATATCAACCCCTGCCGCCGGAAGTGACAGGTAGCGAGGAGCAGAAAAAAGTCGACGCAAAAAAGCCGGTATCATACGTTCATTATACGCAAACACCGCAAAATCGTATTACTTGTTCACAGTCTAGCCAAGACGGGTGAGAATTTCTGGACCAGATTCTGTGACTGCAACGGTATGCTCAAAGTGCGCAGCCCAAGCACCATCTTTTGTAATAATGGTGTAATCATCATCAGCAACGCTAATTGCTTCGCCGCCCATAACCAACATTGGCTCAATTGCCAACACCATACCTGGCACGATTTTCTCACCAGCACCAGGCTTTCCATAATTTGGAACGTACGGATCTTCATGAATTTCCCGACCAACACCATGACCAGCGAGCTCACGAACAATCCCGTATCGACCGTCCACAAAACTTTCTACGGCGTATCCAACATCTCCCGTAGTATTCCCCACTACCGCTTTTTCAATCGCAAGCTGTAAGCTTTTTTTTGTTGTAGCAAGGAGTTCGGCCACATCACCAGCGACTGCCCCAACTGGCACGGTAACCGCATGATCAGTAAACATACCCGCATGCTTAATACCACAGTCAATGGAAATAATTGAACCTTCTTGAAGGGGCATATCATCAGGAATTCCATGAACAATTCCCTCATTTACGGAAGTACACAATGTTGCCGGATAGGACACGCGATGTCCCTCTGGTCGGTAACCCAAAAAAGCAGGTGTGTCGCCCTGCTTTGTAATTGCCTTATATGCAATATCATCAAGCTCCGCTGTGGTCACCCCCGGCTTTACATGTTCAGCAACCAGAGCAACAACCGCAGCAAGTCGTTTTCCACCTTCGCGCAATAGTGCAATTTCTTTATCAGTCTTGATTTGAATCATGGCTGCATAATGCCACAGAACGGAGAAATACGCTATGCGGTAATAATTGATCCGGGAAATTCTCCCCCTTTAATACACGTATCAAAATTATCAAGATCACTAGCAGCAACAAAGGATAATGTGAGACCAAGCTCTTTTGCTTTTCGTGCCGCCATCGGATCAAAAGGAGAAGACAGCCCCGGCTGCCAATCTTCAGGGATGTATGATAAATATTCATCCCAGGTAGCCTGCGTGATTTTCACAGCCTCAGCATCCTTCTTAGGATCACTCGTGTATACAAAATCTATGTTAGACAAATTAATAACACGCTTTGCTCCTAGTTTTTCAGCGAAGCACGTCGCAACGTAGTCAGTACTCCAGCCCGGCTGCCACCCGTGACCAATCAAAAGAGATGCTTCTTCTACCCCAGAAGGCAGAGCCTCGGGAGAACTAAGTAGCTCAGAAAAAGCCTCTCCTTCAAATGAACGCTGTAACAACTCAGCATTAAGTCGCGTGCCCGCAATACCAATCCAATCCACCTCAGTAGCTGGAATATCACTTACCAACTCTTTCAATGCGGCTTGATACCAACGTGAAATCTTTCCACCGCCAACAATAATTAAAAACTTCTCTCCTTTGGAAATATGATTCCGTATTCGCTGCTTGAAATCACGGATAAAAGAAACATCGATCTCGCCCGGCATAAGTAACGATCCACCAAGCGAAATAATATTCCAATTCGCTCCATCCTCCATACTACGCAATATCTAATTTACTGAGCACATCATTATGCACGGCCTCAATGCTCTGCTCACCATTTACGGTATGTACGGTATACCAATCAGGATACTGATTAAAGAATTCAAGAAGCGGTGCGACATCAGCATTATACCAACCGAGACGCTGTTTAATCGCCTCCTCTGTATCATCATCTCGCCCTCGCAAAAGCAATCGCTTTACTGATTCTTCTTCTGAAAGCTCAAGAACAATCACATGAACGGGTAAGCTATAGAAACGAACCATCTGATGAAACATCTCGGCCTGCAGCTGCTTTCTTGGAAATCCGTCCGCAATCACGTGCTGATCTCCAGTGTATTGATCAACCAAAATACCAGCGGCACCGAACACAGACAGGAAGTCAGGCTGCAACTGTCCTTGCTGCAACGATTCACGCACAAGGTCATTTGCATATCCATCCTCACTTACCAGATCTCGAAAAAACTTACCGAGCTCAAGCTCAACGGTCTCTTTACCGGTCACCTCGAGCAGCTTTTCTCGTAGTAACTTTTTTTGTGTTCCTTTTCCTGAACCTTGAGGACCAAAGAACATAACATTGTGTAGTGTTTCCATAATACCTAACGTGTCAGATTAAAAATGAAATCAGCCACATACCTTTTGGGTGTGGCTGATTTCGTTGTAAAGATGTCACTAAGCATATCAGAATTAGTATTCGCGCATAGCGAGTTGTGCGTCAACACGCTTGAGAAGATCAAGCAATACAGCGACAACAATGAGGAGCGCTGTTCCTCCGATTGCAAACGACTGAACCCCTGTAGCTGATTGCAGTGCAATTGGCAATACCGCAATAAGACCAAGGAAGATTGCACCGATAAAGGTTGTTCGACTTACCACTTTTGCAATGTAGTCTGCAGTCGCTTCACCTGGGCGCACACCAGGAATGAATGCACCATTCTTTTGGAGATTGGTTGCGATAGATTCTGGGTCAAAAGTAATCGCAGTATAGAAGTAGGTGAATACAAATACCAGCACGAAATAAATGATGGAGTAGATCCAGCCATTCTCAAGCACACTCAGCACTGTTTGTGCAATAGTTTGCATGGTCACATTGCTTGAATTCACCAAGAATCCAGCGATCATCTGCGGGAATAGCAAAATTGAGAGTGCGAAAATGAGCGGCATCACACCAGCCATATTGATCCGAAGTGGTAAATATGTAGCAGCACCACCATAGGTTTCCCCACCACGTGACTGCTTAGCATATGTAATTGGTACGGTACGTTCTGCTTCAGTAACAAGAACCACACCAGCGATAACAAGCGCTGCTACAGCCAGAAAGGCGATATACAACGGCAACTGATCAGGGGTATACGTAAAGAGTAGCTGACTCACCTGAGCGGGAAGAATCGCAACAATACCAGCGAAAATAAGAAGAGATACGCCGTTCCCGATTCCGAACTCACTCATCAGTTCACCAATCCACATAATAAGAACCGCACCCCCAACGATAACAAAGAGGTTGGTAATAAGGGAAAGTGGTGATAGATCAGCCAGGATACCTTGCTGGTTTAAGAGCACCAACAAGCTAAATCCCTGCAAGAAAGCAATTGGAACCGTCAAGAGACGTGAGTACTGCATGAATTTCTTCCGCCCGATCTCGCCCTCTTCATGGTAGAGCGTCTTAAGACGTGGCACCATCACAGTTAGGAGCTGCATAATAATTGAAGATGTAATGTAAGCCCCCACCCCAATCATAATGATTGAAAGCTGAGACAAACCACCACCAGCAAAGATGTTCAGCAATCCGAAGAATTGGTTACTCGACAGGAACGCCTGCAATTGTGCTGGGTCAACACCCGGCACTGGAATAGCAGCCATTAAACGAAATACGATCAATGCTCCCAAGATGAACAAGATACGTTTCATCATGGCCCGATCTTTTATCAGGTTCTGTAGTTTGCGCTGTAATGTTTTCATAGAAGTATTTATTCGCTGACGGTACCACCAGCTCCAACGATTTTATCACGAGCTGATCCAGAAACCAGACATCCGGTTACGGTAAGTGCGTGAGTGATCTCTCCAGACCCGAGCACCTTTACGGTCACCTTGCTTCCCTTGCTGCCTCGCACCAATCCTTTTGCAACAAGTGCTTGAGGATTAACGGTTTCTCCAGCTGCAAAATTTTCTTGCAACTCAGCAACATTAACCACCTGAGGTTTCTGCTGAATTGAGTTGAAGCGGTATCCTCGCAATTTTGGAATTTTCTTAATGAGGTCGCGTACCGCAGGTCTCTTACTGTTTCCAGCACGAGCGTTCTGTCCCTTGTGTCCACGTCCACTGGTTTTTCCACGTGATCCACCACGTCCAACCAGCTTTTTGCTTGGTGACTTAGTTTTTGGTTGTAGTGTGTGTGTTTGCATAAGCGTTATGACGTTTTCTTATCGTCTTTCTTCGCTCCTTCTTCAGTCTTTTTGGGAGCTGTTTTTTTCTTATAAGGAGTAGCGATTGGATCAAGTGCCACCACAGTAGCACGAGCAATGTTGAGCTGATTCTTGCTGCGAGACAAGATTCGACTTGTCACGTCAGTAACTCCAGCCAACTCAAGAACGGTACGCATTGCGCTTCCTGCCACAAGTCCACGCCCAGTATTTGGCATCAACATTACGCGAGCAGTGCTGTACTTTGCATCAACCTCAAACGGAATTGATTTGTTTTCAGTCAAAGCAAGCTGTACAAGATTGCGCTGTGCATCATTGTAGGCCTTTTGAATAGCCAATGATGTATCATTCGCCTTTCCAATTCCTACACCAACCACGCCATTCTTATTACCAATCACCAACGTTACACTGAAGCTGAAACGACGTCCTCCAGCCATCACGCGCGTAACACGGCGAATATTTAAAATCTTTTGTTCATACTCCGGCTTTACTCGTTCACGGCGAGCACGGTGAGGGCGACGCCCTCCTCCAGCACGACCACGACGCGGTGCCTCTTTCTTAGGCTCTGCTTTCTGTGCTGGTGCCTGAGTATTTCCTTGTTCTGTTACAGTAGTCATCATACTTAGAATTCTAATCCAGCTGAGCGAGCTGCTTCCGCTAGCGCTTTTACGCGACCAGCATACAAGAAACCACCTCGGTCAAACACGACACTAGTAATATTTTTATCCTTCGCAAGCTTAGCGATAGTTTCACCCACCTTCTGAGCTCGTTCAATTTTTGTTCCACTCTTTGCATCCTTATCAGAAGCTGATCCAAGTGTTACCGCATTCACATCATCAATCAACTGTGCGTACATGAACTTGTTTGAGCGGTATACAGACAATCGTGGTCGTTCCGCAGTACCAGAGATACGTGATCGGATACGTCCATGTCGTCGAATTCGTTTTTGTGTTAGAAGATTTTTCATACGCATTATACTGACTTCTTACCTTGCTTGCGGCGAACTTCTTCACCCTGATAACGAATCCCTTTTCCTTTATATGGCTCTGGCTTCTTCTTCGCTCGAATCTTGGCAGCAAAAGCAGTAACTGCTTCTTTATCAATTCCAGCCACAGACATCTTGTTCTTTTCCACGTTTACCTCAAGTCCTTCAGGAACTGTCATGATCACTGGATGAGAGAAACCAAGCTGCATTTCCAAATTGGTTCCAGAAAGAGCCCAACGGAATCCGACTCCTTCAAGTTCAAGATTCTTCTGATACCCTTCTGTTACTCCCACAATCATGTTACGCAAGTGTGATGCGTATGTACCCCAGAGGCTACGAGCAAATACTGAGTCATTTGCTGGCTCAGTCGCGATCCCTTCAGCGGTAACTTCAATAGCTACATCTTTCTTAGGGAAATCACGAGTCAAGGTTCCCTTGGGTCCCTTAACCGTAACGGTAATACCGTCTTTAGATACTTCTACCCCGCTTGGGATAGTAATTGGTTGTTTTCCTAGTCGACTCATATGCGTTTACCAAATAATGAAGAGCGCTTCACCGCCAACTTGCTGTTCGCGCGCTTCGTTACCGGATAATACTCCCTTTGGAGTCGACAAGAACAACATGCCTTGCCCGCTCTTCACAGGTCGAATGTCTTTCACGCGGTAATATACTCGTCGTGACTGCTTTGAAACCTGTTTGATTTCACTAACTTTCGGTTTTCCTGCGTCGTTGTATGCAACACCAAGAACCAGTACAGGGTGATTACCCTTCATCTGCTTCTCATGACTTGTTACATATCCTCCTTCAAAGAGTTTGTGTGCGATTGCTGCTTTAAATTTTGAATACGGTAGTTGCACCTCGCTCTTTCCAGCGCGGCCAGCATTCTTAATACCGTTTAACATGTTTGATACTACATCCATACGCCTACCAAGATGATTTACGAACGCCCGGGATAAGACCTTCATTGGCCATTTCACGGAACTGAATACGAGACAATCCAAAGTCACGAAGGTATCCCTTCGCACGACCAGTTAGTGCACATCGATTCTTGATGCGTACCGGACTAGCATTTCGAGGCAATTTCTGAAGTGCTTCAAAATCACCAGCAGCTTTTAGTTCTGCTCGCTTTTTGGCGTACTTCATTGCCGTTTTGATTCGCTTTTTATTGCGCTCAACGAGTGCTTTTCGAGCCATACGTTCAAATAAGTTATGAATAACTTGTTTGGAATATCGCGTGATGTTCGCTAGAAATCGATTGATACCTAGCCAAAAGCACGGATTACACAAACAAAGCGCCAACTAAAGGCGCAGGAAGAGATTACCTGGTTTTAGGGTGAGTGTCAAGATATAAAGGCGAAAAACTATTGACATTTAAGGCCACAGATGGTTTTATGAAGAAAATATAAACCATGAGACTAATAATCCTGGGCTTAGCTGCAGGCTTCTCACTCTTAGGTGCCCAAATGGCCCATCAAGAAATTACGAAGTCAGCAGCAGAAAGCATTGAAGAAAAGGCGGCACCTGGTTTCAAGGTGCCGCAAACGCAAAGAACAGTGTCTCCGAACTCTGAGGTTGAGATGGAGGATTTTATTACCCTCTTCACCAACTTATTCCCAGAAGAAGGAACACTAAAGGTTCTCAGCAGCCTTAATCATCCCAGCAACGAGTACACCACGTATTCGTACGCAATCGTACTAGTCATACCGCTAATACTCTTAGCTTTCTGGTCTAGTGTGATATGGAAAAAAGACAAGCTGGCACTCGTTTTTGTGGTTGTCAGCGCCCTCATTGCTTTGTATGTATGCTTCATTTACATACATCATCATCCTTAACAACAAAATACTTCGTCATGACAAAGTTACTTTTATTTCTCACCGTAGCAACTGGAATTTTTGCACTCCAAAGCTGCAACCAAGCTTCGCAATACACCTCCAAGGGAGCTCCATCGAGCATTCAAGAGGTGGTTGATACTACCGCTACTGGTGGCAATAGCGCCAACCAAAGAATCCGAGGTACTACCAGTGGTGCCGGTCAAAAAAACGACCAGCAACCGATGGCTGCCAATGAGGTAATTGAAAGAGTGGAAACCCTTCCCGCCACAAGCTTTGACGGCTCATTCGTCGAAGGAGGTGGCGAAAAAGGTTACGCCTTCAACAGAAACGTCGTCACCAAAGTGGTGGCAGAAATGACATGGGTGATCCGCGAAAGTCTACCCTTGATGCGCAGAAGCGGTACCGATATGGAAATTTTGGCATATCTTGACCTGTTCACGAAACAGGAAAAGATAATGAAAAGGTGTGCGGCAGGACTCTATCATGAGAAAGAGTTCTACCAAGCTGCTGTCCGAAACTTGGCAGGAATTGAGTATGTTACAAAAAAACTACTCACAATTCGCAGTCAAGCAAGGGGCACACTGATAATTACCCAACTTGAGCAGGGCAACCCTAACGGACTCGCCCCTGGAGACATCATGCTGTATGGGGTCTATAAAGGATCTCAGCAATGGGTGGAGAGAACCAGAAACTTCATACCTGAAAACTGGCTTCCACACATCAATGTTGAAACCCTCCGCCAGGAGGCGGAGGATTACATTGAACGCCGAGAGAACTCGGACCAATGGCTTAATTTTCACTTCCAGGTTCGTAAAGGCAGCTTCACATCATGAAACTACCAAAAATCATCCTATGCCTACTCCTGGTAGGCATAGGCATCGCCGCACTCTCCTCCCTGAACAGGGACGCAGAAGAGAAGCTGTGCACTGGCCCAGATAGCCACCTACTCTATCCTATAGACTACGTCGGACCAGACCAGTTTCTAACTATCGGAATCTTTGATGTCACCAAGCCTCTGCATTGTGCAGAATTTTGGGACATCGAAGAAGAAAAGATGGTTGTGGTGCTAGATCAACTAGGACACATTGTCCAAATCGACAGCATTCAAGACTATCTATATCCCGGCACAAGACAAGAGGTGGAGCGGGCCATTAAGGCTCACCCACTTATCGTAAAGGAATAATTTTTAGGAGCCCTCAAGGGCTCCTTTTTTAATACCCCATGCTAGACTATTAGCATATGAAAAAGCTCTCTTCACAACGCCTTGCAACGTATTTAGTGGCTATAATCGGGTCTGGTTTTTTAATTATTTATCTGAGAAATTTCTTTGCGCCTCTTGCGCTAGCATTCCTGTTTGCCTTAATGCTCTACCCCGCCACCAAGCGGCTTGAACAGTGGCGCATTCCCCGCGGGCTCTCCATCTTCGGACTTCTCTTAAGTTTCTTAATTACTGTTGCCGGCATTATATTTGGTATCTCTCTAGTCTTCAGGCACTTCTTGCGAGACCTTCCCGCTCTTGAATCTCAATTTCAAAATAATGTAGCTAATTTCAGAGAATCCCTCCAAGCAAGATTTGGATTAGGAGAACAAGCATCTGAAATTATTACTGATCAACTACAGATTTCAGAGCTGTTCAATAGTAATGTAATTGGGACGATTGTGGGAACAACGACAAACACTATTGTGATCGCTGGATTCACATTAGTGTTTACCTTCTTCATGCTTTATTATCGCGAGAAGTTTACCCACTTCTTGCACAGTATCTTCGAAAAAAGGCGACACAAAACAATTCATGAAATCATGGATCAGATGGACGACATCGCTCCGCGCTATCTTCTTGGAATCGTAACTGTTGTATCAATTTTGGCGGTAATTAACTCAACTGGATTTGCGATCATTGGAGTTGAGAGTCCAATTTTTATGGGAATCATTGCCGCAATTCTAAATGTCATCCCCTTTATTGGAACCATATTTGGCTTTGGTATTGTATTTCTTTTCACGCTTGCCACCCAATCAATCGGCACCGCTATCGGAGTACTTATCATGTTCGTATTTGTACAGTTCTTTGATAACAATGTACTCACGCCGAACATCACCGCCTCAAAAATCAAACTAAATCCCCTCTTTGCAATCTTGGCTATTTTGTTGGGAAACATTATTTGGGGTGTGCTTGGTATGTTTGTAGCGCTGCCATTCTTGGCAATGCTTAAAATCATATTTGACAGTACTCCGCACTGGAAACCAATTGGAGACCTCCTGGGGACCGTCAAACCAGTGGACACCGATGAATAAAACATGGGTAGCAATACGAATTACACTCGGTGCAGTATTTTTTTATACCGCCACATCATTGGCTCTAATTCTTCCAAGACTTCAAGGTGTTTTTAGTTTGGAAACCATATCTGCTTCAAAAAAACTACAGCTTATTATGGTAAGTCTGGTGTCTTTTTCTGATTTCTACACCACTACCACTGGATCAATCACCATCCTTAATGCCATCCTGTTTGGACTAGTGGTTCAACTTCTTTTCTTACAAATCAAAAGAAACCGTCGCAGCTCACCACAAACCGTAGGGAAATCATTCGCAGCAGCTGTGCTTGCTTCGATTGGAGCTGGATGTGCCGCTTGTGGCACGCTCATCATTGGTCCTTTTCTAGCAACTTTCGGCGCCACCGGACTTTTGGCGGCATTACCCGGGCACGGAATCGAATTTGGCCTACTAGGCACCTTACTTTTACTATACAGCGCCACGGCGCTCTATAGAAAGATTCGCTCACCCCAAGTGTGTGCGGTATAATTTAAGGCATATGAAGATTTTTCAACACATTTGGGATATAAACAGCCAAGACCAATACCGCACGGTTTCTGACCTTATTAAACGTGCCACACCCAACGCAAATTACTATGCTCTACTTGTATTATCATCTCTTGTGATCACTTCAGGGGTACTCATGGGTAACACGGCCGTACTCATCGGCGGCATGCTTATCACCCCGCTTCTCACCCCCATCCTAGTTATTGCACTTGGCATCACTGCCGGCGAACCAAAAGTTAGTGGAACCGCTTTCCGACTAGTAATCCAATCATTAGCTTTCGTAATTGGTGGCGCACTAGTCCTGGGCATTCTCTTTGGTAAACCAGACGGATCTGTCATGGTGGACAATTCAATGCGAACCACCCTTCTTTATCTCATAATTGCGGTAGCCTCTGGAATTGCTGCCACCTATGCATGGATCAAAAAAGAAGCTTTTGATGCCCTGCCAGGTGTCGCTATTGCAGTGTCATTAGTACCACCAGCTGCTTATATCGGGGTTGGACTTGGAACACTGGACTTTGAAATGGCAAGAATGTTCTTTGTCATTATGACCATAAACGTCATTGGGATTATTGGCGGCAGCATGGTTGTATT
>Ga0075480_10000187_pt1 | contig 33683 bp, 28 predicted proteins | sample DEB08_DNA_7_FD_81590 | JGI IMG/M metagenome (GOLD analysis project Ga0075480, IMG submission 81590) | Aqueous microbial communities from the Delaware River and Bay under freshwater to marine salinity gradient to study organic matter... | ecosystem: Environmental > Aquatic > Marine > Coastal ... | reverse complement strand
TGTCCGAAGTGTCAGCACTGATGAAGCTGCTCATTCAGGCTCTTCGGCGGGAGGCACGAACGTTTCATGACAATGGCATCCGCCTCAGTGCCATTGGATCGCTTGATCAGCTACCCGGGAAGGCGCAGGAAGAGTTGCGCTCCCTTATCGACGACACGCAAGGGTACGCCAATATGACCCTGACACTGGCCTTGTCCTACAGCGGCCGATGGGATGTGACAGAGGCCATGCGTGCACTGGCCCGCGAGGTACGTGATGGCACCCTGAACCCGGAATCCATCACGCAGTCCTTGGTTGGAGAGCACCTTTCAACGGCTGGCATTCCGGATCCGGATCTTCTGGTTCGGACCGGGGGAGAGGAGCGGATATCGAACTTCATGCTATGGCAGATGGCCTACACCGAGCTGCACTTCACCCCGGTCTATTGGCCACAATTCCGTCGCCAGCACCTGTTTGAGGCGATTGCGGACTTTCAGGACCGGGAGCGTCGGTTCGGCGGTGTTCTGACGCCCGGACCATAGCCCCGAGATCATCCCCACATGCTACTCGCATCCCATACCGGTATCCGGTATGCAACGCGAGGCACTCTTTAAACGTACCTCATGCTGTTATCCCGCCATCAGGAAACACCCTCCCTCGCAGGGCCGTTCACCCTCTCCTTTCCCTCGTGCTGACGGATCTTGAAGCAACCGACAACCCCTTCTATGCGATTGCGAGCTCTATTTTTTGTCCTGACCCTGCTGGCCGGCGCTCTGCCTTCTGCAGCACAGGTGGGAAACACCGTGTCCTCGGCGGCTGCCACCGGAGGAATCTCCCCGGAAATCGTGGAGATTCTCGGAATCTCCGTCGAGGGCGCCTCGGATGATTATGCCAACAGTTTCATTCAGCAGACCTCCCGGTTGCAGGTCGGTCAGCGGCTTACGCTGCCCGGTGATCCGGCCCTCGGAGATGCCATACGCTCTATTTACCGCCTGAGAACCTACGAGGATATCCAGATCGTGCAAGAGCGTCGCGTGGGTCAGGGAGTGTACCTGGTCATTCGTGTGCGGGAAGTGCCGAAGCTCAGGGATTACGAGTTTCTGGGCGTCAAAAAGGGGCATGCGAAAGATTTGCGCAAGGAAGTCCCGCTGGTGGCCCGCGGCCCCGTGCACGACAACAGTATTGCTCGCAGCATGCAGATCATCGAGCAGTTCTTTGCTGAAAAAGGCAGGCCGCTTGCGACAGTTGATGTGCTCCAAACCCGGCATGACGACAATACGGTTACCGTCTCTTTCGACATCGACCGGGGCCCCAAAGTGAAGGTCAAGGAGATCATCGTCAACGGCAACGAGGGTCTGTCGGATGCCGCGGTGGTCAACGCCATGGAAACGAAGCCCAAAGGGGGATGGCGTTTCTGGCGCAGTGGCAAACTGGACCGGAACGAGTACGACAAGGACATCGGTCGTATCGTCGATCGGTACAATGAGAAGGGGTATTACGACGCGGAGGTACTCCGGGATACGGTATACATTGCCGGGGCCGAGAGCAGCGAACCGTATATGGTCGTCGAACTCGATGTGCGTGAAGGTCCCCTTTACCATATCCGCGACATTGAGTGGGAGGGCAACACGCTCTACAGTGACGAGCAGTTGTCCGAACGGCTCGATCTGCAGCCGGGCGACGTGTACAATGCCAAGAAGCTGACGGAAAACCTGTATGGGGTTGGGAAAAACAACGACGTCTCCAGTTTGTATTTCAACAACGGCCACATGCGGTTCAGCGTGCAGCAGCTGACTTCGGTCGAAGGAGACAGTCTGGACCTTGTCTTCGATATTTTCGAAGGCGAAGTCTATGAGTACGGTACGGTCAGCATTGCGGGTAATACAAAGACGAAAGATCACGTCATCAGACGGGAACTGACCACCATTCCGGGTGGCACGTTCTCCCGGACGCAGATACAGGAATCGATCCGACGCTTGATGCAGCTCAATTACTTCACGCAGGAGTCACTGGCGGGCGGGCCGAGTGTGGACGTACGGGAGGAGAGCAAGACGGTTGATCTGGCCTACAACCTGGCCGAAACAGGTACGGACCAGTTGGAATTGTCAGGCACCTGGGGGCGCTTCGGCCTGATCCTCATGCTACGCTTCAACTTCAACAACTTCTCTGCCCAGAACGTGCTGAAAGGGGATGAGTGGAAGCCGCTGCCCGCCGGAGATGGTCAGCGTTTCTCTGTAGGTATCCAGACCAACGGACGTCGGTATCAGCAGTACTCCCTCTCATTCACGGAGCCGTGGTTCAAAGGGCGACCCCGACAGCTTGGTTTCTCCACCTCGTTCTCGCGTATTGCAGGCTATACCTATTACATCGAGGACAACAATGCAGGTCAGTTGTTGACCTTCTCACAGCGGGTGTTCTATTCCCAGCGCCTAAAGTTTCCGGATCCGTGGTTCACGACCCAGACCCAGCTGGGATTCCAGTTCTATGACAACCGGGATTGGATTTCCACGCTTCCAACAGGCGTCAGCCAGGAAGTGACCATTACGCAGTCCTTGTCCCGCAACAACACGGACAATCCCATTTTCCCGACGTCAGGGTCGCGATTCACGCTGTCCCTCGAGATTGCCCCTCCGCTTGGCAACCTGATCCAGTACCATAAGTGGCGGCTCAGCAATGCCTGGAACACGCCGTTGGCACGTAAAATAGCCCTGGGTTTCACGGCAGATTACGGGTACATCGGCTCCCTGACAGGAGAGGAGGTCCAGTTCGAGCGGTTCATTGTTGGGGGTTCGCCCTTCGAGACCCAGGGCTTCTATTCCTATTTCGGCAAGGACATCGTCTATTTGCGCGGCTATCCCCTGGGTGCCCTGGGTCCGCGCAGCAGCGACAACGATCCCTTCGGCGGTCGCATTCTGAACAAGTACTCCGCCGAGCTGCGCTGGTCGGCAATTCGATCAGAACAGCTTCAAGCCGTCCCGTATCTGTTCATCGATGCTGCGAACGCATGGGATGGTTTCGATGCCTACAACCCTACCGACCTGTTCCGCTCTGCTGGACTGGGCATGCGTTTCTTCCTGCCCATCCTGGGTATGGTGGAGATGGCCTACGGATACAACTACGACGAATTCGAGCCTATCAACTCACGGCATGATGGCTCGAAGAAATGGACCTTCCAGTTCAGCCTCGGACAGGGCTTCGGTCAGTAACACGGAAAGAAAGCCAGCCCGAGACATCACATCGCTCCATGATGGGAGGACACCGCTCATGATGACGCATTCGTACATACGTGGTTGTGCACTTGCTGCCATGACCTTGCTCATCGCCTTTGCCAACCCTGCGCAGGCGCAACAGAAAATAGGATACATCGACTCAGACTACATCCTGGAGCAGTTGCCGGAATACCAAACAATCCAGCAGCAGCTCGACCGGATGGCGCAAGGGTGGCAGTCGGAGTTGGATGAGCTCAAGTCAGCGCTCGATGAGAACTTCCGGGAGTATCAAGCCCGTGAGTTGCTCTATACAAACGAGGAACGTCAGCGCCGCCGTCAGGACATCCTGCGAGAGGAGGAGGACCTGGAGCGGTTGCGCGTCAAGTACTTCGGGCCGGAGGGGGACATTTTCCTCCAGCAGGAGCAGCTCATGCGCCCCGTTCAGGAAAAGATTCTTCAGGCCATCAATGATGTGGCCACTTCAGAGGGATACGATTACGTCTTCGATGCGGCTGGTGAATTCCTGTTCATGTTCAAGAGGGATCAATATGACCTCTCTGACACCGTCCTCAGAGAACTTGGCATAGACGTTGAGAGTACGCGCCGCTGAGATAGTCAACTTCCACTAACCCGAGGCGGGCCCGTGCCTGCTTTCTTCATTTCCGGACCCTCTGCGTTCGGATGAACCAACGAACCATGAAAGCTTCGATTACAACCTTTCTTTCGCTGCTCTTGCTGGCCGGAATCCACACGACGTCTGTTCAGGCACAGTCCGTACAGATCGGCTACGCCGACCCGGAAATCATTATTACGTACATGCCCGGATACCAGGAAGTCCAGCAGCAGATGGCCATTGAGTATCGCACAAGCCAGGAAGCCCTTCAGGCGCTTGCGGAAGATTTCCAGGAGCGCGTCGATCGGTATCAGCGCCAGCAGCCGTTGCTCTCTGAAGAGCGGCGTGCCGAGCGTGAGGCCGAACTGGCCGCCCTACAGCAGGAAATCCAGAACTCTGCCGCGGCGAAGGACGAGGAATTGGCAGCTAGGCAGGACGAGTTGATGGCTCCGCTGCTGCAGTTGGTACAGGATGCCATTGATTCCATTGCCAAGGCGAAAGGTCTGGATATTGTGATGCGGTCTCCAGCACTGTTGTATGTAAACGACGAGCGTGTCGTGAACATCAATGTGGATATCGCGCGGCAGCTGGGCATTGAAGTGGATGAGGAGCAGGTCTCAGACGTCAACTGATGGCTGAACCTTGTGGATGTGGCCGTTACTTCTAGGGACATTGGCGACCGCGGTTTGCCACCCTCAAGAGCCGATAGATCGGGCTCCTAACGCACCTTCCTGTCACCATGAGCACTCGAACCTCCGGTAGAAACGCGCCTCAAGATGTTGTGCGGGTAACCACACGCACCTTGCAGGAGATGAAAGCTTCGGGTGTCAACATTGCCATGCTGACTGCCTATGACTATACCTCCGCGCGCATTCTGGATGCGGCGGGCGTCGATGTCATGCTGGTGGGCGACTCGGCCTCCAATGTCATGGCGGGACACGAGACCACGCTCCCGATCACGCTTGATCACATGATTTACCACGCGCAGTGTGTAGTGCGCGGTGTTGATCGGGCATTGGTTGTCGTGGATTTGCCCTTTGGGACCTACCAAGGCAACACAAAGGAGGCTCTTTCTTCCGCTGTGCGGGTCATGAAAGAGTCCGGAGCCCACGCGGTCAAGGTGGAGGGCGGGCGGTCCATCGTCCCGACCGTTGAGCGTATCCTGGAGGCCGGAATCCCCGTGATGGGTCATCTGGGTCTGACACCTCAGAGTATTTACCGGTTCGGCTCCTATCAAGTTCGTGCACGGGACGAAGTCGAGGCGGAAGAGCTGAAGGAAGATGCCGTGCTGCTTGAGCGGGCTGGCGTCTTTGGCATCGTCCTGGAAAAAATTCCTGCAGACCTGGCTGCAGCGGTGACGGGCTCCGTTTCCATTCCAACCATCGGCATCGGTGCCGGCCCGCAGTGTGACGGGCAGGTACTGGTTACCCATGATGCCCTCGGTCTGACGACCGATTTCAATCCACGGTTCGTGCGGCGTTACGCGCACCTTGACGAGCAGATCGAACAGCATGTGCGGCAATATATTGCTGACGTGCGTTCAGGCGATTTCCCATCTGAAGACGAAAGTTACTGAGGCAGGGGTACAGAACGTATGGCAGATAACCGAGATCGGCCCCTGATCCTCATCAGTAATGATGACGGGATCGAGGCAGCTGGCATCCTGTCCCTGGCTGCCGCATTGGATTCGATCGGAGATATCGTCATAGCGGCTCCGCTACAGGAGATGAGTGCCGTCGGGCATGCCATCACCATGCGGGATCCTGTGCGTGCGCGTCCCTGGCCCTTTCGCGGTCCATCAGGCCAGCTGACTGCCTATGCGGTCTCAGGAACGCCTGCAGACTGTGTCAAGCTTGCGTTGGACAAACTGGTGCCCAGGCGGCCGGATCTTGTCGTATCGGGTATCAACCACGGTCCCAATACAGCGGTGAATGTCATCTATTCGGGCACCGTCAGCGCAGCTACTGAGGCAGCCATTCTTGGTATTCCCTCGATCGCCTTCTCCTACTGCAAGTGGGGAAGTGGTGATTTTGAGGCTTCGGGACGGGTTGCTCGGCAGGTCGTAGAGCAGGTTCTGGACAATGAGTGGCCGGCCGGTATCCTTCTCAATGTCAATATTCCTGACATTCCATTCGATCAGATCAAGGGTGTCATGATTACGCGGCAGGCCCAGGCGCGGTGGGAAGAGCAGTTTGCGGAGCGTCTCGATCCGTTCGACAGGCCGTATTACTGGCTCTCGGGTACCTTCGTCAATCTTGATTCCGGCACGAATACCGATTTGTGGGCAGTAGACAACGGCTGGGTTTCCGTGCCGCCTGTTCACCATGATCTCACAGCATACCGGGCCATGGAAGCGTTGCAGCAATGGAATTGGAACGATAAAGCGTGATGCGGTTGTTGGACTAAGTTTTTCCTGTAATCACCCTCAGGTACACCATGGGTATTGTGAACGTGCATCTCGAGCGGCAAGCGGCCGCCTTCCATTTCAAGGCCACCAACGCCGACGGGCATAGCATCGACATTGACGACGGTACAGCCTACGAAGACGGAAAGGGGCATGGGGTAGGCCCCATGCAGCTGTTGATGATGGCTATTGGGGGGTGCAGCGGTGTGGATCTTGTTTCGATACTCCAGAAAGGACGGCAGCGTATCGATAGCTTCACGATAGACGTCACTGGTACGAAGCCGGATGGAGTAGCCCCTTCAGTCTATGAAACAGTCGAAGTCCATTTCAATCTGGAGGGCGATGTGGATCCCTCGCGGGTGCATCGTGCCATTGAGCTCAGCCTGGGCAAGTACTGCTCCGTCTCCCGCATCCTCGAAAAAACGGCTGATATCTCGTACCGCTACACCGTGAATGGCGAAGCGTTCGAGGGCGGACTGATACAGGCGGCGACGTAGTGTCCCGGTCTCCGGGTACATGCTTGTACGCGTGTGTACGTGCGGTATCTGCCTGAGAGTGCGGTGCTTACCAGTCTTCGCGGATCCAGACAGGTGCCGAGCGGGCCGGAACGGTCACGTGTCCAGTCCACTCAGCGCTCTGGATGTTCAACGTATTGCCGCATTCGCAGCCGTCTTCCCTGAACCGGTTGCCATCTGAGACCTGTGTCCAGCTGCCACTGGGCAACTCCGACAGGTCAAAAGTGGCCTCCTCCCAAGACGTGTTCATGAGCACAAGGGCGCTTCCACCTGTCACGTAGCCCAACAGTTGGTTATTCTCGGGCAGGAACCATTGGTAGTGATCTTCCGGCACGGAGCCACCCTTGCGGAACACCGCGCCGGCCTCACCAGCTCGAAGGGCTATCAGGCGTTTCCAGTAGGTGTTCATGGCTGCGTAGTCGATGGGTCGTTCGCCGGGGCCGGCTCCGGCATACTCCCACTCAAACTGGTTGGCACGACGGTGATTGTATGTGTCCCGCTTGCCGTGGTAGGCCAGGTCGCCGGAGGCCGTGGTCTTGACGATTTCCATCAGGGGAGCAGCTCCCTTCGATCGCAGCATTTCGGTTCCTCCATGGATGACAAGGGGCCCCAGCGAGGTGAATAGCAGTGTTGCCGCCAAGCGGACACCAGCCTCATCGACATGCTTCCTGCCGTCCCAATCGACATCAGAGAAGCGATCGGCCAGAGCCCAGTTATCGTGGATGTCCAAGTAATTGATACCGCGGTTGGGGTCTATTTCTTCCGGGAATGAGTTCATGAGGCCCATCATGGCGCGCTCGCGTTGGCTCCCGTCGCCGCCGGCAAAACCCCGGTCTACGGCCGGGTCTGATGGATTCGATACGGGTCCCTTGAAGGCATTGCGCGCATCGTCCTGGAAATAGGTGATCGGCGCGTCGGCCTTGTACCAGTACAGATCCGGATCGGCCCGGGTCACGGGATCCGTGGGCGCTATCCATGCCTCGCCGTAAATGATCAGGTCATCGGGCAGTTCGTCTTTGATCCAGGCAAGGGTCTGCTCGTCGATCTGCCCGGCGAGGTCGATCCGGAAGCCATCCACGCCCAATACATCCACCCAGTGACGAAGCTGGTCCAGCATCCAGCGCTGCACCATCGGGCGGTCTTCTGGGCGTGTTTCATTGCCGAACGGTCCGATATGACCCACGTTGCCGTCCGTGCGGTAATAATAAGGAAGGTCAATGCCGTTGAAGTTGAACAGGTAGTGGCGGCCATCCATGTTCTCGCCGGTGTGGTTGGGGACTACATCGATGATGACGCTGATGCCCTCGCGATGAAATGCTTCGACCAGCTGCTTGAACTCTTCGCGTTCTTGTCCAATGGCAGCCGAGCGCGAGCGGAAGCGGGACTCGACTGCAAAGGCATGCGTAGTCCGGTACCCCCATTGGTAGTTCTCCATAGCCACACCCTGCTCCTGCATGTACGGATCGTCCGCAAACGCCTCCCGCCATTCATCATCCGGGTAATGCAGGTACTCCTGCATGGGCATCAGGTGGACCACGTTGATGCCCAAGTCCAGAAGATGATCAAAACCGATGGGCGCTCCGTGTTCGTTGCGCAGGCCGGGCTCGATCATGGCCAGCATGGTGCTCTTGATATCGTCTGATACCGGAAGCCTGTCCGTAAAGTCCTGCACATGGACTTCGTAGGCCACGACATCCTCCATGGCCGGTCGGCCTCCCATGACAGGTGCAGGTGGCGGACCTGGCTTGTACACCATGGCTTTCCCGAACGAGTCATCGCTGACCAGTGCATAGGGATCTGTAAGATGCACAGGGTGCGTCCCATGGAAATAGTTGCCTGGTTCATCCGGGCCATGAACAGTGAATGTGTAGAAGACCCCATGGTGATTACCGGCCTGCTCGGCCTCCCATACGCCATCGGGATCCCGGGTCATGAGTACCGATGAGGAGGGCGTATCCAGGTCTTGGTATCTATCCAGAAAAAGGTGCAGAACCACCTGATCAGCGCGAGGGGCGAACAAGCGGAACGTGGTCTTGGAATCATCGTCGGAAACCACAGCCCCCAACGCTTTATCGGAGTACAGGGATTTGAACCAGTCGTTGCGCCGAACCAGCACGGGATCTTCCCGTCCTTCAATATGGAGTCGGTAGAGTCTTTTTGTATCCAGGGGATGTGCGGGGGAGATCAGGACCTCATCGGCCCGCCTTGGAAGGACACCTGCGATGGGGATGTCCGTACCGTCCAGGTACTCAAGTCGGTAAGAGGTCGCGGACCGTACCGATGCTGCCACCGGTCCCTTCACGATGATGGCTGAGCTGGGTTGAAGCTCGGCTGTGACATCCGGGAGCGATTGGGCCGAGGAGGATGCAGGATGGAGGGTACACAGCAGGATACCTGCGAAGAGAGCCTTGAGGTACGTCATCAATGTCAGGATAGGGTGGCAGAAGGCCGTTACCATCGCCGGAGTCCGGACGCAGAGTGCGAACCCGACGCATTATGATATTCCCTTCACTCGTATTCGATCCGGGAAATCGGACGTATGGGGGCTGTCCTCACGGTCGGGTCCTTGCTGGGAGCCGAGCGCCAGTTCCTTTCAGTAGGAATGATTGCCTCGCCCGCTTCGGCTTAGCTGGTGCTGGCAGCCAAGAGCGTGTTTTGCAGCAGGACGGCAATCGTCATGGGTCCGACGCCGCCGGGCACGGGAGTGATGAGGCTTGCAATTGGCGCTACGGCCTCGAAGTCCACATCGCCCACCAAACGATATCCGCGCTCTCGGGTAGCATCTTCGACCCGATTGATACCCACGTCGATGACGACAGCGCCAGGTTTTACCATGTCTGCTGTGACGAAATTGGCCCGGCCTATGGCAGCGACCAGGATATCCGCTTGCCGCGCGATGGCCGGTAGATCCTTGGTGCGACTATGGCACACGGTAACCGTTGCATCCACGCCCTTGTTGAGCATCAGATTGGCCAGTGGCTTTCCTACGATGTTTGATCGCCCGATGATGACGCAATGGGCGCCACTGGTTTGGACACCAGAGCGTTGCAGGAGCTCGACAATACCGGCTGGCGTTGCCGGCTTGAATCCATCCAGGCCGATGACCAGGTTACCGACACTGGCAGGGTGGAAGCAGTCAACGTCTTTGGCAGGGCTGATGGCATCAATGACCTTGCGATCATCGATATGATCGGGCAGGGGCAGCTGCACCAGGATACCATCCACCGAATCATCACTGTTCAACCGGTGGACGACATCAAGCAGCTCTTCTTCCGAGATCGATACGTCATAGGTCAAGGTGTCGCTCTCTATACCTACCTCGGCAGAGGCCTTGGCCTTGCCCCGTACGTAGGAGGCAGATGCCGGATCATCTCCGACCAGAACAACGGCCAGGTAGGGAGCTCGGTGGCCTGCAGCCGATCGGTCAGCTACTGCCTGCTTGACCTCTTCTCGAATGCGGGCTGAAATGGCTTTTCCGTCTATGATATGCGCCATGGTGATTGGAGAAGGTTCGACGGGGATTGGTTTACGACCGGCTGTTCGCAAAAATACACGCTGAGCCGAGAATGGGTGGTTTTTTGCTCGGGATTGGCTGTCAACTTTGAATGAAGCACCGGCACGATTCCATTTTACGGGCGATCTGTGATCTTCATGTAAAGCTGGTTGACGTGCTTGATCCAAGTGCCCTCATTGGTGTATTATTGGCACCTGTTCCAAGCGGGTGTAGCTCAGTGGTAGAGCATCACGTTGCCAACGTGAGGGTCGTGAGTTCGAATCTCATCACCCGCTCAGGTCTTCCCAAGGGCCGGCTTTCAGCCGGCCCTTTTTTTATGGCTTACATGCGCCGGCTTTCAGCCGGCCAGCGCTCCTCGCCAGGACGTCACCCCGGGGAAAACTCCACGGGTATCAGGCGTCACCCCTTGGATTCAGATCGACCAGCACCGGGAGATGATCTGACGGATAGGCGTCATTCCTGACCGGATCAAGCACCTCGTATCTTGTCGTTCGCCAGTCCAATGTGTGGAACACATAGTCAATTCGAACCGAAGTATCTGAACGCAGATCGAACGATCGGTAGGTGCCAGCTTCATCCTCTGGAAACGTCGGTGACCCACCGGCATCGATCAGGCCCCTTGACGTGATGGCCTGCCACGGCTCCGTTTCGGGCTCAAAATTGAAATCTCCGAGCGCCACATCACCCGCGGCGGCCCACTCGGCTATCATTCGTGCACTTTCAAGCCGTGCCTGTTCGCCCCGATGGTCAAAATGGGTATTGATGACGCGAAGCGTATCGCCGGAAGCCTTTTCTTCCAGAACCACCCGCGTGGCAATACGTGGCAGCGCAGCGTCCCAGCCTACACTTCCCACGGAGTCGGGTCTCGAGGAGAGCCACTGCGTATCCCACGAAACCAGGTGGAATCGTGTCGTATCAATCAGGACCGGCGCATATTCGCCTCCCTGCAAACCGTCATCCCGCCCCACGCCGACATGGATGAACCGTGTCTGACGAGCCATGATATCGATAAGTTGACCGTGGGTAACCTCCTGCAGGCCAATAACATGGGCACCCGTAGTGTCTATGATCGATGCAACCCATTCCGCCCGGTATTCCCACCTGTTTGCCCCATCATCCGGGCTGGCCCATCGAATATTGAATGTCATGACCCGAAGGGCCTCGCTGGGCGTAGGTACACCAGTCGAACAGCCAGAAAGGGGCAGCAGGAGGAGCAGCGCTGCGGTTGTGAGTGGCAGGGAGCGTGAGGCAGTACGTTCAGGAGTCATATCAACTTTTCCCGATGCAGAATGATGGCCAGGAATGCAAGACCGCCAATGGCTCCGGCGGCCGTGGTGAGAAGGGGAAGCTCCAGCTGGGACACCATCCATACCCCGGCAAGCAAGGGCGCGCCAATCAGTATATAGCGTATATAGGGTCCAATCATCGTCCTGACAGGGCAGCCGGCAAGCGTGAGGAGCCACACAATCTGACCAAAACGCACGACGGCTCCTCCGATACCGAGGAAAAGGAGCAATGTCCGGATATCTCCCTGCTCTCCGCCCAGTAAGAGCGCCCCGCCGATGACGAACAGGGAAAGGAGCGTAATGAACAATTCGAGACGCTGACGCTCAAGCACGTCAAACAATCGGGTAAGCGGAGAGGCGACGACGGTAAGCAGGATCCAGGGGCCGACGTAGCGCAGGTAGGAGGCCCCGTCGCGCCAGGCGTCCCCGAATAGTGTGGTGAAAATGTCGCCTCCGGCTACCATCAAGACGGCAGTGGGCCAAAAGGCCATCAGGACGAGGCGAGCGTGGACATTACCCGTGAAAGATGACAGGCCACCGGCCCGGTTGGCTTCGACTGCCCGAACGAAAAAGACCTGGGCAATGGAGGCCGCCAAGAGGCTTAGAGGTACAAACAGGATGCTGAAGCCTCGGGAATACTGCCCAAGGACAGCCATTCCAAAAAACTCAGGAATGAACAGGATGGGCAGTCGGGTGATCAAACCACTGATCATGGCCGCAGGCATGGTAAACTGTGGAAAACGCCGATACCGTACGGCTATACGGCCCATCTCGCCAAGTGATGGCAGGCCCCGCAGTGACTCTTGCAGCGTTGTTATCACACGCGTAAGCATCGAGATCGTGGACAATCCGAATCCGACGACGTAGCCCCATATGAGACCGCCTGGCCCGGGTCCAAGAAGCCCGGCACCCAGGCGGACACTGACCATCGAACCCGCTTGCACGACTTGGGCTACGGATATCCGCCCGAAAGACTCCTGCCGACTGAGCCACAACTCCGAGATCTTTGCCAGTCTGTTAGCCAGGATGGCCATCGGAAGGATCAGCATCCATTGACCACCTTTGCCTTCAAAATACCCCATGACGGTACTTGAGAGGCTGAGTAGGAGGAGGAGTCCCGTACAGAAGATGAGAACGGCCGACACCGAGAGAAGGAACGCATGTGCGCTTCTTCGCCGATCCTCGGGTAGCATGAGGGCATCCTCATAACGCAGCGAGGCGACAGGTGCCAGAATGGAAACCCACGCCGTTACATAATCAGCAATGCCCCAGTATTCATCCGGATAGATGCGCAGCAGGGCGATTTGTGCCACGTAGGCAATGACGAATGCTATCCCCGTCCCTGAAAGAAGCTTCAGGACCGGTGCCCGAAACGCGGAATCTTCGAAGAGAGCCAATATGCGTTGTTTGAGCGTCACAGGGCGGGGGACTCACGCTGAGGCAAAATCATTCAGCTACGGGAAGGAAACAGACATCATGGGAGGGAAGGACGAGCAGGCTGGGTGAGGATACGACCAGCCCAGAACACACACCACCGCTCTGAGCACCACTCGGCTGTTTCCAGATCCTGCCAATCCGCCGGATCAGGTTGGGGGCGAACAATGAAATCCACATCATGCCTGGCTACGTACGTCCGCATGTCGCCAAGCGGACGGTGGGTGTATGCACTGTCGAGTTGCTGCAAGAGCGCAGTTCCGCCCGTACCGATCCGCTCGAGCGGCGCAATATCCTGCAGGCGTTGCCACCATTCGAGCGTAGGTTCAGAGGCGAACGGGAATGACTTGAAGGATACATACTGGGCCCTTTGGGCACCATACTGAAAGCCGGTCATGGATGGCGGTACCACAAAGACGGCATCCATCGGGCTGTTTTCCTCTGCCCAGTTATGCAGCGCATGGTCGGGGTGCTGGGAACCACGCAGGGCGTCCTTGTTGGCGTGGAGAGCATAAAGCACCATAATACCTCCCAGAACAATCAGGATCGCGCTTCGCTGCGTAGCCTCCATGCGAGCCCCCCGAACGTTCCACACAGCACCTTTGGATCGAAGCCAACCAATACTGCTGCCCACGAGGGTCATTGTTGCAATGACCCGCACCAAGGGAGATGCCGCCCACGGTTGGAGGCGAAGCGCGAGAGGCCATTGAATCGGCCAAGCGGTCAGGAGAAGGGAAAAAACGAGAAGCCCTGTGGGTACCAGGAGCAGGCGCAACAGGAAGGCTCGGTCCCGTTGTGCGATGATGAACTGTGAAGTGGTGTCAGGCGGGATGCTGCGCGGGATGTTTGAGCGTCCATACCATGCAAGCATACTACCTGCACCCACCACCAGGAAGCTGAACAGGATCCATGATGAAAGGGCAAACGAGCCGGGCAGGTAATGATGGGGAGCACGAAGGTCAGTAAGTATCCTGGTAGCTTCAGGCCCTGCTGTTCCAATGGAAGCCAGTTGCGCCGTGATCGGTACTGCCACGATCAGGAACGGAAGGGCCAGCTGAAGCCGCTGCCGGTTCAATATCGCCGACCATGTCAAAACCACGACCAGCAGAATACCCCCGGCCTGCAATCCGAGCAGTGGATGAAAAAGGGCTGCTCCGCCCAAAAGTAGCCCTGATGTCATGAAATGGCGCGCGTGAAGGCGCTCCACAGCAGACAGTACGAGGCACCAGGCCACGCTGCTTGGCACCAACAGTCCGTGCAGGATGTCATTACCACCCGGATTCCAACGGCTAGTGATGCTCAAGATGGCAACGGTAACAGCGAGCGTGACCAGACGGGAGTTGAATATTCTGTCTGTCAGGTGGGCGACAGCACGCGCACTGATCATGGCCGTGCTCAGATGCAGCAACAGGACTACACTCCACACCGGGAGAAGGGTGGCCGGCAGGGCCACCAGAATGGCCATGGGCCAGCGGATGCTGAAGCCCTCGAACTGCATGGAGACAAACCAGTCGGCCTGAAACAGGTCTTTATCCAGTATCCGCGCGACAAGAGGAAGGAACTCGTCCTGGTCGCTGTACCCAAAACCGTAGCCGTAGCGCAACAGAAAAAGGGCAGTTGCGACCAGCATGGTTCCCAGGATCCAACCTGAACGGGCGCCGGACTTGGAAGAGGTGAGTAAACTCATTTCCGGAACCGGTGAATCCATTGGGCAGCCCGCTCGGCCATCACCCCGGCTCGGGTCGCGGTCCTGACATGCAGATAGGATACCAACGCACCTCCGAATCGGCGCTTGAACTCGCCAATACCCGCTGTATTGGCCCCCATCAGGTCAAGTACAGGCACACCCGCGTGATGGAGATCGTCCTGGACGTGCCCCATCAATACGGTCATTGCAGGGCCTGGCAGACTGCCGGCCAACCAATACCACGCCATACCGGCTCTACCCAATGTGAGAACACCGGCCTCAATCGAACCGCTCTTCGAAGATCGAAGTAGATGCAGCGTACCCCGCTCGTGGCGAATCAGCTCCTCAGATAGCTGCAGCAGCCCTGCGCGGCTCAGGGGCAGTCGGGATCCGTGGCGATCATATCCCCCCGCTGTCAATGCAGCAACCTGTTTGAGATCTTGTCGAACGGTATCGGACGCACGGGTCAGATCCTGCGCATCCACGCGCTGATATCGATACGTGGCCTCATGCCTGCGGAATGAGCGTCTCTGGGATGAAGACCATGCAGCGACCGCATCCTCGATGGGTGCAGTGGAAAGGTGATACGTAAACCGCCGTGTTACGGTATGCCCTTGCTCGGGAGCAGGTCCGAGAATCGATTCGTCCAAGCCTGGCTCCAATGAAAAGAGACGGGTTGGAGGTAGGTTGGGAGTGGACAGAAGCAGACTGCGAGTCATGGCTTCGGATCCAACACCTTCCTCTGGATGGACGGCACTGTAGGGACAGAATGGCGGCAGCACCAGGTCCTTGACTGGTCCACGTCGACGTACGAAAACGCTTGCCGCACCCAGGCCGGGCGCATGTATGAACAGCCGTTTCCAGGGAAGGATGCGCTCCAGACCGTCCAGAAATACAGGGTCACAGAAAGGGGATGCGTCTGCGTGGCTAGCATGGACATCACGCCAGGCCATACGACCCGCTTCCGGATCGGAAATAACGGTCACATCGGTTTTTTCTGTACGCTGGTGGGAGGTGGCCAATGGTCGTCCCCCGGTCAGAGGATGTACTGGCTCAGGTCCCGATTCTGAACGACCCCAGCCAGTTTCTCTGTAACCATTTTGCGGTCCACGACGAATGAGTCTTCCCGCATGGCATCCGGGACATCGAAAAGAAGATCTTCCAACAGCGTGGTCAAAATGGTGTGCAGTCGCCGCGCACCGATGTTTTCGACCTCCTCGTTAACGGCCGCGGCCATGCTGGCCACCTCTCTGACGGCTTCATCCTCGAATGCCACCGTGACCCCTTCGGAGGCCATGAGCGAAATGTATTGTTTGAGCAGGGCATTCTTCGGTACGGTCAGGATCTGGAAGAAATCATCCTCGGTCAAACTGTCCAATTCAACCCGGATCGGGAAACGACCCTGCAATTCAGGGATCAGATCAGAGGGTTTGGCCACGTGGAAAGCACCACTGGCGATGAAGAGGATGTGGTCCGTTTTGACCATCCCGTACTTTGTCATGACGCTTGACCCCTCGACGATGGGCAAGAGGTCACGTTGTACGCCTTCACGGGATACGTCAGGGCCACTTTTGCCGCCTCCCGAGCGGGCGGCAACTTTATCAATCTCGTCGATGAACACGATCCCCGACTGCTGTACTCGCTCAAGGGCCAGTTTGGTGACCTTGTCCATATCGATCAGCTTCTGGGCTTCCTCGGCTGTCAGGATTTCACGCGCTTCCTGCACGGGTACACGACGCTTTTTGCGCTGTTTGCCGCCCATGTTGCCGAAAAGGTCCTGCAGGTTGACACCCATTTCTTCCATGCCCATCGGCCCAAAGACCTGAAGCATCGAGGATTGGTCGGAGGCCACCTCTATTTCCAACTCCCGGGTATCCAGGTCACCCTTCTCCAGCATGCGCTTGAATTTCTCCCGGGTCCGCTGCCGCAGTGAATCCTCGTCGGACGTATCCTGAGACGCGGTATCGCGCTCTGTCGCTTGAGAAGCGACGGGTGATGTCGGAGCGCCTGCAGGAGTGATGCTGGAACGTATGCCGGAGCTGGTTGCAGCTGGGGGGATCAGGATGTCAAGAACACGCTCGTCCGCCAGCTCTCGTGCCCGATCCTGAACCGATACCGTGTGCTCGTCCTGGACAATGGTGATGGCGATGTCGCACAAGTCGCGGATCATGGAATCCACATCCCTACCGACATACCCGACCTCGGTGAATTTTGTGGCTTCCACCTTGATGAAGGGTGCCCCGGAGAGTTTGGCCAGTCGACGGGCGATTTCGGTCTTTCCGACACCCGTGGGCCCGATCATGATGATGTTGTTCGGAACGATCTCCTCGCGCATGTCTGCCGGAGCGTTCAGCCGTCGCCAGCGGTTGCGAAGGGCGATGGCAACACTCTTCTTGGCTTCTTTCTGGCCGATGACATACCGGTCCAGTTCAGCCACGACTTCGTGGGGCGTCAGCTCGTTGTTGATGGACATGGCAAAGAATGGTGATGTAGATCCTGCTTTCTGCGTCCTGGGCGCTCATCCTCACGCAGGGGCGTGCTCGTCATCGTGGCTATCGTCCTCTTCATCAAAGTCGTCCTCTTCATTAAAGTCGCCCTCATCAACAAGGGTGCCCTCATCGTCGTCGTAGTACGATTCCTCATCCAGATCTTCGTCATCAAAGTCGTCGTAATCGTCCGCCTCATCGAGGCTGTCGGACTTGATGTCGGCAACATCCGGGTGCTCCGTATTCATCAGGAGCACGGTATAGTTGTGTGGAAATCCTCTGCGCTTCTCGAGCCAGACCGCACCCGCTTCCTCAAGCGCACTTATCATGACTTTGGGCTCATCATCCGATGAGGCGAATACCTCGGATAATTTCCGCAACAGCGGGGTCAGATAGATCTCCTCGTACTGCCCGAAATAGGACTCGATGATGCCAAGGGTCTTGAGAACAGCCGCATCTTCAATGGCATACGTTTCCACGGGCTTCCTGTCGTCTGCATCATCCCCGGCATCAGAGGGCGCAGTAAGACCCAGCACACGGCCTGGACCGCCGAGGAGGAACTCGGCATTGAGATACATGGACTGGCAGTCTGCGGGCAGATCTTCTGGTTCCGCCGGGCTCTCCAAGGTGGCCATCAGCACATAGTGTCCCGCCCGATGCAATCGCTGCACCAGCGGCACGTACCACCGGTTCCCAGAGAGGATGATGATCGCCGTCTCCGGATGCATTTCGTTCGACACATCCAATGCACCCATGGTCAGGTCTACGGCGACGGCACCATCCTGCGAGCGCGCGTAGCAAAGTCGGGGTTCTACTCCTTGGGACAGCCATGCACCCGCTGCCCGATGCCCTCGTGACGTACCGGGAGGGATATTGGCGAAGGCCATGGTCCTGACAGTATTCAGCGTCAGATGATCGCTGACGTGTCGTTTGAGCGATGAAACAAGGTCCAGCACCACAGCGTCGGGCTGATCGTTGTCAATGCGTTCCGAGATGACTCCAAAGACATTGGTGTAGTCAATCAACAGAACGGCGTTGCGCACAACAGGGCGGTTGGGTGACTTGCGTGCCATGAGAATGTGTGGGGTGAAATGAATAAAAAAATCAGCCCGGAAGCGGTACTTATCGCCTATTCGAGCTCAAGAATCGTCAACCTGTCGTTTGAATAGATGCAGATCTCAGAGGCGATGGTGAGGGATTGCTCCACGATGGTCCTGGCATCGAGGGAGGGGGCGTGACGCATCATCGCCCGCGCTGCCGCCAAGGCATACGGACCTCCGGACCCGATAGCAAGAATCTGGTCGTCGGGTTCGATCACATCGCCGGTGCCGCTTATGACGAGCAACGTGTCTTTTGCTGCAACGGCAAGCAGTGCTTCCAATCGACGCAGATACCGGTCCGTTCGCCAATCCTTGGCCAACTCGACCGCAGAGCGTGTCACGTTCCCGCCGTACTGCTGCAGTTTTTCCTCGAAACGCTCGAAAAGGGTGAAGGCATCCGCCGTCGCGCCGGCGAATCCTGCCAGGATGGATCCGTCATATAATGAGCGGACCTTCCGGGCACCCATTTTCATGACCGTATCACCCATGGTTGCCTGCCCATCCGAACCCAAGACCACCTTGCCATTGTGTCGCAAACCGACAACGGTTGTACTTCGGATGCGTTGGCTAGGCTGCGGGATATCGTGCTCACTCATGCAGAGGGGATCGCAAAAAAGAATTCAAAACAATGAGTCAATGTGTGGGGTCAGGTACCCTCGGGATGCGGGCTTGTTTCGCGCCCCGTAGCGGTGTGGCAGTTTATCGGCACACACAGGCACCCGAGCCTCAGTTTTCGTGTTGCGCCAGGATGGCCATGACCTGATCCTGTACGAGTCGCGCTGTTCTGGAGGATTCTGTGTAATGATTTGCCATCATGGAGACGATCAGGACACGCCCCGCTGCTGTGCGCACATAGCCACTCAAAGCGGCAACGCTTCCCAGGGTACCGGTTTTGGCACGAGCGTTGCCCTCGGCAGCCGTACCTCTCATGCGTGAGGACAGTGTTCCATCCACGCCGGCAATGGGCAGCGACTCCCAGAAGGCATCCCTCGTTGCCGGGTCCTCGTGGTGCCACATGTAGGACAGGAGCTGGGTCGTCATGGTGGACGTGACCAGATTCTGGCGGGCAAGCCCCGAACCGTCCACCAATTGGATGCGCACCGTATCCATACCTGCCGGGCCGAACGTCTCACGTCGGGCTCGCGTCAGGGCCAGGGCTGCGGACCCGGCTGGCGGCTCGTCTGCCTCTGGTAATGCTTGTACTGCAATGGCGCGGAGTACCTGCTCTGCATAGAGGTTGTGACTGCGCTTGTTGAGGGGGTGAACGATATCCGCCAGCGGCGGACTGAAGTGGCTGAACAGATGGGTCTGGCCATCTCGTGCAGGTTTGACGGGAAGCTCGTCAATATCGACCGACCGGCCCCTGACCGAGATACCCGCCTCCAGGAGAACCTCCCTGAGAACATGGACGAAGAATGCGGTTGGGTTGGAGACGGAAAGCGATTCTACCTCTACCCGACCCTCAGGCACGCGTGAGCGGGCGACGAAATCGTTCGTTCCCTGCCTGCGGAAATAGTCTTCCTCGACTGACGTATCCGCCTCCGTCGAGAGCGACTCATTGCGCACCGTGACATAGGTCGTTCCCAGCGGCTCCCATGACAGGGAGGCAGGCATGCCCGGCTGCCTTCCTTCCAGTCGGATATCAACACAATTATCGTTGAAGCTGAGAGCGCTCAGCTCGGCAGCGTACCACCAGGGCAAGTCGTCAAACTGCCAACCGTATCCGATATACTCCTCGTCGAAGGCATCATCATCCCCGATGATGTGTCCGTCGATGGTTTGTATCCCCAGTGAGATGAGGGAGTCTGCCCAGGCGCGGAAGTAAGCAGTGGCGTCGCCGTCGGTGAACCGACCACCGATGACGGGATCACCGGACCCGACTACGGTCAGATTGCCATGCAGCACACCATCGGCAATGATCCCGTCGGTAATCAGCTTGGTCTCGAATTGATACTCGGGACCCAGAATGTCGAGGGCTGCCGCGCTTGAATACAGTTTCGTGTTGGATGCCGGGATGAAACTGCGCCCGGTATCTTTTTCATACAGTGGGACACCGGATTCGGCATCCTGAACAAGGATGGTCCACCAGGCATTGGGTATACCACCCGAGGCAACCGCCTCATCGATGGCGGCCCTGAGCTCTGCGCCCGTTCGCGTCTGTGCCGCTACCGGCAGGGTCAGGAGGTAGGACAGGAGGATAGCGAGAAGGGAGGGAGCGGGGCGCATGTAGTATGGATTCATTCAATGGGGGATGAGGGGTCGTCACGGGCGTTCCGCCGGTAGCAGTCGGGTGTCGATGGCTGTAGCCGGCTTCGTACTGACGACAAATACGTGACTCAGATTGTCGAGCCGAGCGGCGGGCCGCACGTGGATGGTCCACGTGCTTGTACCTGGCTCGGCAAACACCGAGTCTACTTTTCCGATGGGATAACCGGGTTGGAAAACGGTAGAAAATCCATTTGTTACGACCAGATCCCCCGGCGATACGGCGGCCGATCGCACGACATGTTCGAGCAACAGGCGGTCAAAGCGACGTCCGTCCCAGCGTAAACTGCCATCCGTCAGGGAGGGAAGTATGCTGGCCGGCACGAAAAAATCCGGATTGAGATAGGTCATGACCCTGGCGTGTCGACGACCCACGAGAACGACCTTGCCGACGATACCTGCAGGGTCAATGACGGCCATCTCTTCCTCGATGCCATCTTCCCGGCCCATATTGATGGTGATGAAATTGCGTTCGGAGGTGATGTCCTTGGAGGTCACGCGCGCCGCGACCACCGCATAGTCGAGCGAATCACCCAACATCAGCAATGCCTTCAGGCGCTCGTTCTCAGCCTCAGCGCTTCGTAAGAGGGCCACTTGGTTGGCAAGGTCGATGTTCTGCGTTCGAAGGAGTTCGTTTTCGTCGAGTGCACGGACGTAGCGACCCAACCCCGCAAACACACCCTCGACAGCCGCCGTTGCCTCAAGCGCCCGCGCACGAAGTCCACGGAGCATGTCCTCATTGACGGTCAGCATGACAATCAATGACGTCATGATCAGCACGAACAGAAGCACCCAGTCGCGGGCCCGCTCCAATACTCGATTCATGGCTGTGGGGTGATTGAAAAGATGGACATACGCGGTTCGTGAGGGCGTTGGGGTGGGGTACCAGCCACTGACCGGCTCCCGAAGGGGCTATCAGTGGCGAAAGTGCCGCCGGCCTGTGAACACCATGGCGATGCCGCGTTCGTCGGCTGCCCCAATGACCTCTTCATCACGTACGGAACCGCCCGGCTGAATGGCCGCCGTAGCACCGTTGTCTGCTGCTTCCACGAGACCGTCAGCAAAAGGGAAGAAGGCATCCGAGGCCACGACACATCCGTCAAAATCCAAACCAGACTTTCGACCTTTGGAAACGGCAATTTCGGAGGCATCGATGCGACTCATCTGCCCGGCCCCGATACCAATGGTTTGTCCATCCTTTGCATAGACGATAGCGTTGCTCTTGACGTTCTTGACTACGCGCCAGGCAAAATCCAGGTTCTTCCATTCCTGTTCGGTGGGTTGCCGTTTCGTGGGCACACTGCACACTTCCCTCAATGCTCCGGCCGAGGGCAACACCTCGTCACGGTCTTGCACCAGGATTCCCCCGGCAACGGATCGTACGTCCCAACTGTGCTCCTGAGATGCCCATGTCCTCATCTTCATGAGGCGACGGTTCTTTTTCTGCATCAAAAAGTCGAGCACGCCCTCCACGTAGTCCGGGGCGATGATGATTTCGGTGAAGACGGAATCGATGGCCTCGGCCGTGGACCGGTCCAATGGCCTGTTGACCACCACGATGCCGCCGAAGGGAGACTGTCGGTCGGTAGAGAATGCTTTGTGGTAGGCAGTCGTCAGGTTGTCTGCGGTGCCCACACCACAGGGATTGGTATGCTTCAGGATGCAAACTGTCGGGTCCGCTTCCCGGAATTCCTCTATCAGGTTGAGCGCAGCACTCAGATCGAGCAGATTGTTGAAAGAAAGGTCCTTTCCATGAAGCTTCTCAACGAGATCGGACGTCGCGCCGTAGAGGCGGGCCTGCTGGTGCGGATTCTCTCCGTATCGCAGGGTTTGCTCAAGAGGTAGGTCCAGGCTGAAACGTGTCGCCCGGCCCCGGAAGTAGGCAGTAACCGCCGAGTCGTAGGCCGCGGTATGCTCAAAAACCTGCGCGGCAAGGTTTCGACGGGTAGCCATGGACAGGGCACCACCGGAGGCGTCCATCTCGGCCACCAATTCGCCGTATGAGTCCGGAGCACATGCCGCCGCCACGAAAAAGAAATTTTTTGCAGCCGCTCGGAGCATGGTTGGACCACCGATATCAATGTTTTCGATGGCGATGGCGTCAGTCACGTCGTCACCGGCGGTTGCGTCGGCAAATGGGTACAGGTTGACCACTACCAGGTCGATTTCCTGAATGCGCTGATCGGCCAGTTCATCCTGATCTTCCGCATCGGTTCGCCGGGATAGGAGCCCGCCGTGGATGGCGGGGTGGAGGGTCTTCACCCGTCCGCCCAGGATTTCAGGGTAGCCCGTCACGGAGTCTACCGACGTTACGGGCAGTCCTGCTTCGGTTAGTGCACGCGCGGTACCGCCCGTCGAAACCAGTTCAACCCCGTGTCGGTGGAGCGCCTTGCCGAGATCCACGATACCCCTCTTGTCGAACACGGAGAGGAGCGCACGGCGAATGGGGTAAAAGTTGGATGGTTCGGGCAGGTCTTTGACGTGGATCATGGGGCGATGGGGGTAGAGACGAGATGTCTTGATTCAATGTTCGGGGCGAATGTGAACGGTACGACCTTCCCTGTGGACACGCCCTTCGGAGAAGGCCTTTATGACGGACGGGTAGAGTCGGTGTTCGACCGAGAGGACGCGGGCGGCCAGCTCCTCCGGCCCGTCGTCAGGCCGGACGGCTACACGTTCCTGAAGAATGACGGGCCCGGTATCATATCCCTCGTCAACCATGTGGACCGTGGCGCCGGAGATGCGGCGGCCCGATGCAATGACAGCGCGATGCACATTCATGCCGTACATCCCCTGACCACCGAATTCTGGAAGCAGTGAGGGATGAACATTCAGGATCCGATCCGGGAAGGCCTCGATGAGCGATAAAGGAATCTTTCTCATGAAACCAGCCAGGGCAACGAGATCCACCTTGCGATCATGAAGGACTGTCAGGAGGCGGACTCCCCAGTCTCCAGCGGCACCGTCAATGACCGTATACGGGATACCCATGGCCCTAGCACGGGATATGACGCCGGCCTCCGGCCTGCTGGCTACACACAGTACAACCCGCGCTGGTATGCTACCGTCAGCGCATGCGTCAGCTATGGCCTGGAAGTTGGAACCTCCTCCCGAAGCGAATATCGCAATATTCATGCGGCGTGGAAGAACGGATCGTGGTTCGTTGCGCTTTCGAAGCGGCAACCTACGAAGCCCGCGTGCCGAAGACACGTGCGAAGCATGAAATGTGGATACTTTTGTCGCCACCTGCCGTTGTATCGGCTCCACGGCGGGCAAGGATACGGTCGGTGCTCGGGCGGTGCCCTTACCGGGTCGGTTTTTCCAGAAGCGTAACGACAGCTCGGCCGTCACTGCGGGCATCGAGACGGGCTCGGACTCCAATGGGAACGGCAACCTTATCCGGAAAATGGCCGTAGCGCAGGCCCGTTGCAACAGGAATGCCCAGGTCTCCGAACCAGTCCTCGAATACGTCTCTCATCGACAAGCTGGGCTTGCCGGCAGGCAGGTCGACACCGGTGAATCCTCCAAGTACGATTCCCGCCAACTCGTCAAGGATTCCACTGAGTCCCAGTTGCGCGAGCAGTCCGTCCACCCGGTAGGGCGATTCTCCTACTTCCTCCAGGAAGAGGATGGCCCCCTTCATATCGGGCATGTGGCGGGTTCCAATGAGTTTGGTGACCAGGGAAAGATTCCCCCCCAGCAACACACCCTCGGCCTGACCGGAGACGAGGGTCTGCTGATGCTTTTCAGGATCCAGGGGACCTGGCTTCCAGTCAGGTGAGGTTATATCCAGAAAATGCCGGCAGTTGATGCCCTCAGGTTCCGGCCACTCCACGGCCACCATGGGACCAGATATACTTGGCATGCCAGTATGTTTGTACAAGGCAAGCTGCAGAGCGGTAATATCGGAGTATCCCACTAGCAGCTTCGGGTTTGTCTCAAGCAAGCTGAAATCCACCTGGTCCAGAATACGAAGAGCGCCGTACCCGCCACGTACGCAGATAATGGCATCAACATCCGGGCGAACCATCATGGCATGCAGCTCTCCGAGGCGCTGCTCGTCGGTACCAGCAAGGTATCCGAGGGCATCATATGCTTCGCGGCCGAGCACGACCTCTATGCCAGCCTGCTCAAGTCCCTTCAGCCCGGCCGGAAGGGAAACGTCATCCCGAGGCGCTGAGGATGGGGCAACGATGCCGGCCCGGAAGGGTGTGGCCAGCGCGGGGGGCAGGGTACGTATGTCGGACACGGCAGAATGGATAGGATTCGTATGTTGCTCAATATACACAGCGGAGCCCCATGGACGTCATCCCAGAATACCTTCCCCGACTTGAAGCGCTGCTGCCCATCCTGGGTCGAGACACAGCTGTTTGGCGTGCAGATCGGCCATTCTCCCGGCAGGCGTGGCAGAATCGGACGCGTCTTCGGAATCCGGATGGATGGCAGTGGATTACGGTACCCATCGAGCACGGTCACCACGGAGAAGCCATTTTCCGCACCCGTATTGCCTACCATGACGGATGGCGCAAGCGCCATTTGAAAGCCTTCAAATACAACTACTCAACATCCCCGTTCTACGAGCACTATGAAGCAGATCTGCATGATCTGTTATCTACTCGCTACGAAACGCTGCATATGTTGAATAAGGCGACCATTGACATGATTCTGGGCTGGTTGGGACACTCCGTTTCGTGGGAGATTCGTTCGGAACCCGCCGGGACAGCGATGAAGGAAATATCGTCCGCAGTCCCGTTCAAGCATCCGGTCTATCGCCAGAATTACCCGGGCTTCATCCCGGACATGACTTGTCTGGATATATTGTTTACCAACGGTCCCGCCGCCATCCACCAACTCGCCGCCCATCCATGAATCGTCTCTTCCTCCTCGTTGTCGCCATCCTCGTACTGACCGGATGTCAAACTGCCCCCGAGGCCCGATGGTACAAGGGCAATCTGCATACCCACACCTTCTGGAGCGACGGAGATGATTTCCCGGAGCAGGTAACGCAGTGGTATGTCGACAATGGATATGCCTTTTTGGCCATTTCCGACCACAATACCATCGCGGATGGAGAGCGATGGCTGAGCATCCCGGAATCGCACTCCCGTTTTGACACGTTCCAGCGATATCTGGCGAACAGTCCTGAAGGGTGGGCCGAGTGGGAACAGAGGACGGACACCGTTCGCGTTCGACTCAAGACGTGGGAAGAGTACTCAGCACGTTTTCAGGATGAGGGCCGGTTCCTGATGATGCGGGCTGAGGAGGTGAGTGACGGCTTTGACGGCAAGCCCATACACGTCAATGCCACCAATATTGCAGAGTACGTCGAGCCGCAGCACGGCGGCAGTGTGGTCGAAGTCATGCAGAACAACGTCAATGCCATCCTGTCTCAGGGTGAGCGCCTCCAGCGCCGGGTCATGCCGCACATCAACCATCCCAATTTCATCTGGGCCATACGGGCTGACGAGCTGGCAATGGTCGACGGCGAGCGTTTCTTCGAAGTATTCAATGGTCACCCACTGGTGTACAACGATGGGGACTCATTGAGGCACGGCATGGAGAAGACGTGGGATGTGGTCAATACAATCCGGTTGCGTGATGGTCGCCCCCTGATGTTCGGTATCGGGACGGATGACTCCCATCACTACCAGGAACTGGCACCGGGCCGAGCGAATGTCGGTCGTGGATGGGTGATGGTTCAGGCTGAGGCTCTGAATCCGGATGCTATTCTGAAGGCCATGGACGAGGGGAGCTTCTACGCATCTTCGGGCGTGACGCTGTCTGATGTCGCGTACGATGGCGAATCCTACAGGGTGGTAGTCGAACCCGAAGAGGGGGTCAGCTACACGATCGAATTCTACGGCACCGATGCCGACCACGATCCGGCACCCGTGGCTGTGAACGATCCCGAGACGGGCGAATTGATTACGTATAGGTACAGCGATGACGTGGGACGTCTGCTGCAGCGCACGACGGGTATCGAGGCCTCGTTTGCCGTAGCCCCGGACCTGCTTTACGTCAGGGCACGCGTTGTATCCGATAAGGTGATGGACAACCCGGTCGTGGAGGGCGAGCAGGAGAAAGCCTGGACGCAGCCGGTACTACCGGGGATTCCCAGATAAGAGTCAGCCTCCCGAGGAAGTTGGAAGGATGGTATCGCCCGACGGACGGTCCGGAATGAAATTCCACCGGTCCAGGTGGGAGGGCGATCGGGCATCCATGACTTCCCGGATTTGTGCTACCACGTCCGGGTGATCGGCTGACACGTCAATCGATTCGGTCGGGTCCGATTCCAGGTCGTAGAGCATGACGGGGGAGTCCTTTTGTCGCCTGATCTCAAGGCGAACGCCTTTCCATTGACCCATTCGGACAGCCTGCATGCCGCCGAAGGCATGGTATTCCCAGTAGAGCGGTGCATCGGCTTCCTGTTCCAGGCCAGTCAGGGCTGGAAGGAAAGACTGGCCATCAATGCCCTCAGGTACCTTGGCGCCGGTAATCTCGGCAATGGTCGGCAGGACATCCCAAAACGCAGATACATGATCCGTCGTCGATCCGGCCTCGATCCGTCCCGGCCACCGCGCTATCATCGGAACACGGATGCCGCCCTCAAACACGCTGCCCTTCAGGCCGCGGAAATCACCTACCGACTTGAAATAGTCAGCATAGGACCCCTTGACGTAGGTGGTACCGTTGTCTGAGGAGAACATGACGATCGTGTTGTCATCGATGCCGTGCTCCTCGAGACGCGCCAGCATTGAGCCGATGTCCCGATCCATGCGTGTTATCATGGCGGCGTAGGCTGCCTTCGGGCGGGGATGCGGGAGGTAGGGGCCACCAAGGAAAGGCTCCGTATCCATGCTGTCCGGATATTCTTCTACGGAGTCATTGGGTACTTGCAAGGCGAGGTGCGGGACCGGGGTTGCAAAAACAAGGAAGAATGGGTCCTGCGCGTTCTTGTCGATGAAATCCAGCGCGGCGTCGATCATCAGGTCCGGTGCATAGTCGTTGCCGCCAAACCGCTCGTAGTATGCATCCTCTGAGGACAGGGGCTCATCCAAGGTCTGATGCGCCGCATACCATTCGCCATTGTCAAGGGAGTCAGCCTCCGAGTCACTCCAAAGGTGTGTAGGGTAATAGTTGTGGGCGACGCGCTGACACAGATACCCGTAGAAACGGTCGAAACCCTGGTTGTTGGGGTGCCCTTCGGAATCTGGTCCGCCCAGACCCCATTTACCGATGAATCCGGTGGTGTATCCAACGGGCTTCAGCATTTCAGCGATGGTGACTTCCGAATCTTTCAGGGGTAGTTGTCCTTCGGGCTCGTCCGGACCCCAACCGCCCATCTCGAAGTTGTCCCGTACGTACGCGTTACCCGTGTGTTTGCCAGTCAATAGCGTCCCGCGGGAGGGTGCACAGACCGGGGACCCGGAGTAGTGTTGCGTAAAACGGATGCCATCAGCCGCCAATCGATCGAGGTTGGGCGTACGGATGATGGTCTGCCCGTAAGCCCCGAGTTCGTTGTACCCCAGGTCATCGGCCAGGATATAGATGATGTTGGGAGCGCGCTCCTCGGATGCACATCCGGTCAGGACCAGTGCCGTCAGTAGAAGCAGGCGGAGTTTGGACATGGTGGCAAGTGGGGTTGACAGTGGTTTGCAGGAGGAATCCATTATCAGGGCGCGAAGAGTCGTATTTCGGGTACTGCCCGATTTGCTGTGGATGACCGCAGTGTGACCGAATCTAATCATTGATGGCCCTGGATCTGCAAAAGGCCCAAAAAAAACCCCAACCCACTTTCGTGGATCGGGGTGTGTCTGGCGGTCCGGACGAGACTCGAACTCGCGACCTCCTGCGTGACAGGCAGGCGTTCTAACCAAACTGAACTACCGGACCGTTTGCTTCCGAAGAAGAGCCGAAAAGATACGGTTGTCTTCGAGCGGCGTGCAACTCCCGGATTTTGAGGAATCCGTGGAGGACTCCGGCGATGAACGGGTTGGGGATCCAACGCCGGGGTGTGGTCAGGGAGGGAATTGAACCCCCGACACATGGATTTTCAGTCCATTGCTCTACCAACTGAGCTACCTGACCAAGCGAGCCGACGAATATACGCTCCCACTCCGAGCGGATGCAATACCAGGTTCGCTACCAACACGGTTTCACCAGAGGTTGACAATCACTGGACTCTTCGACCGGAAACAGCCCGGGGTGGGAAGATCCTTTCGTTTATCCGGGAACACACAATGCCGACAACTAAGCGGCTCAATGCTGCTTCCTGGCACCCCACATCAACTTGGATCGCAGGGTCGAGAAGTAATCCTGATCCTTGAATCGCACCAGCCGGACACGATGCTCCGCCCGCGCTATGCGGATGGGGCCAGGGAAATCAGAGCCGTTATAACTCACTCCGTCCGCTGTAATGATGTAGGGACGGTCCATGTCAACGACCTCAATCTGGATTTCCGCCGTCTCCGGCAGCACTACAGGCCGGACTGTCAAGGTATGCGGCGCGATGGGTGTGATCAGGACCGATCCGCACCCGGGCGCCATGATGGGGCCTCCGAGCGCAAGGGAATAAGCCGTGGAGCCCGTGGGTGTGGAAATGATAAGGCCGTCTGAGGAGTAGGTATTCATTTCCCTGCCATCTACCAGAACGCGGATCCCGAGAAGCCCGGCAGCGCCTGAGCGCTGGACAGTGAATTCGTTGAGGGCAAAGCGAACGGGAAGGGTCGAGCCGGACGTACACGTCGCCTCCAGAACGAGGCGCTCCTCCACGATGAACGTGCCGTCACGCAGCAGATCGAGGCGACTCGACAGTTCGGAGCCCTCGACGTTTGCCAAGAACCCGAGCCGGCCGTGATTGACGCCAAGAATAGGTTTTGATGCCTGCCCAAAGGCTGCCACAGTGTTCAGAAGGGTACCGTCGCCACCGAAAGACAGAATGATATCGGCTGCTGCAATGAATGCGCTGTTACTGGCAGCCACTGTCTCTTCGGACGGAGCCAATCCATGCGTTACGAGCATATCAGCCATATCCCGATGCAGCACATAGGCATAGCCCGATTGATCAAGAATCCTGATCACATCCGTGAGGGCCTTCCACAGAGAGTCTTTGCCGGCGTTGCCGGTTATTCCAAAACGCATGGGTTGAGTCCGTTGGGAAACCGGGTTACGAGGACACTCCCGGGCCGTTCCGCAGAGGTTACGCCTGTTCGCACCCCGGGTCCATTATACACAGCGAATTGGCAGGGCACGTAAAGAGCAAGAATACATTACATCTGAGACCAGTACATGCCGAATAGAACCCGGTATTTCAGGATTCAAAGTGCCAACCCATCGAGTCTGTACTCGCCGGGCGTTACCGTCGAGATTGTCATCACCCCGGGCATACCTCGGCATACCGTGGTGGGATTGGCCCAGGGAGCGGTCAAGGAATCACTCGATCGAATCCGGGCTGCCCTCGGAGCGGCTGGATACACCTTTCCACGAGGAGCCATTACTGTGAATCTCGCTCCCGCGGATACGCGCAAGGACGGCTCTGCATTCGATCTACCTATCGCGTTGGGTATTCTGGCGGCAGATGGTCAGATGAGGACTGACGCGTTGCAGCAGGCTGCGTGGCTGATAATGGGGGAGCTGACCCTGGACGCACGGGTTCAACCGGTAGAGGGAGTCATGCCGGCCATTCTGGACGCCAGGAAAGAGGGCGTCTCCAATGTCATCCTGCCCCGGGGCAATATGCCCGAGGCATCTGCATTTCCGGGAATGCACGTGGGGGCCGTTCGTTGTCTGAAAGAGGCCGTTGACATCCTGGAAGGAGCGCAGGCTATTCAGCCCATAACGAATCTGACTCAGGCACCGTTGCCGACGACCGCACCAGACTTTGCGTTGGTCATCGGCCAGGAAGCCTGTGTGCGCACCTTGGCGTTGGCAGCTGCAGGATCCCATAATGTACTTCTGACAGGCCCCCCGGGGTGCGGAAAAACCCTTATGGCCCGGTGTATGGAGGGCATTCTGCCTTCCTGGTCCCGGTCCTTGGCGTTGGAGGCCACGTGTCTGCATTCCCTGAGGCGCCCGGGAATGGCTTTGCTGGAACGTCGACCGTTCCGAAGACCCCACCACTCCGTTTCAACGGCCGGGTTGCTCGGGGGTGGAACGCCATTAAGGCCGGGTGAGGTATCACTGGCCCACGGGGGTGTCCTTTTCCTCGATGAGTTACCCGAATTTCACCCGGGTGCCCTCGAGGGTTTGCGGGAGCCCATGGAGGAGGGTAAGGTGACACTCTCCCGTGCAAACGGTGTAGAGGAGTATCCCTCCAATTTTCAGCTTGTGGCCGCTATGAATCCGTGTCCGTGTGGCTTTGCTGACAGTCCGGATCGGCGCTGTTCGTGTACGGATCGCAGACGAAAGATGTACCGTGCACGGATAAGCGGTCCGTTGCTGGATCGGATTGACATGCATATTCCAGTCGGTCGCGTTGACCCGGCGCGCCACATCGACAGGGATCCGGTGTCATCGTCCGCTTGGGCGCAGCGCGTAGACCGGGCTTCAACCCGGCTCGTCGAGGAACCACCTGTGATCGATCAGACTGAGGAGCAGGTACTTATAAAAACAGTCGCTTCGCTCGGAGTGTCCATGCGAACCGTAGCCAGTATCAGACGCATTGCCAAGACCGTAGCGGCCTTTGAGGAGGCCGACCGGGTCAAGCGTGACCACATGGCCGAGGCCATTCGGATCGGTGGACACAGTCGACTGATCTGACGGTCACGTGCCCTTTTTACCGGACACCCGAGGTAAGGCGCTGGTCCGTGGCCATCAGTAGCCGCAGGTTGAGCGCGCGCGCAGCCGAGGCCACATCAGCCAGGTCCTTCACATACGCGTCCTCGTCGGCCCGCAACACAAGGGCGTTGCGTCCCTGCAGGACATCCTGGATGGAGGGAATGAGTTGGTCCCTGCTTACCTGGCGCTGCTCAACGTAGAAGGTGCCCTCCGAGGTGATGGCCACTGATACATATTGGCCAGCGGTCGGCGACGCTGCTTGCGTTCTGGGCAGGGTAACCTGGATCCCGAATTGCGGGATGAAGTTGCTGGTAAGCAAGAAGAAAATGAGCAGCAACAAGACGATATCAGCCAGACCGGCCTGACTGAAGCTCATCAGTGGCTTGCGCTCTGTCGAGAAATTGAGGGGCATGCTGTGCCGGAATGCGTCCGTTTATCCTAGAAGTGCGAGGTGTAGTCGGTCGACGACCGGGTGTTCGGGGCTGGGGCCTGCAGGAGGTCGATGAACTCCGTTGCGGACTGCTCCATGTCATTGACCAGCCTTTTGATCAGGCCCAACAGGTAGTTGTAGAAAAAGTAGGCCAGAATCCCGACCACGAGTCCAGCAGCCGTGGAAATGAGCGCTTCCCAAATTCCTCCGGCAAGGACGCTCGGGTTGACGTTGCCCTGCAGGCTCTGGATTTCCTGGAAGGCGTCAATCATCCCCGTAACCGTGCCAAGGAATCCCAGCATCGGAGCAATACCGGCAATGGATGCCAGGATATCCATCCGCTTCTCCAGTTCGAAAGCCTCATGCTTACCCGCCGCATTCACAGCGTCCTGTATCTCGGCAATCGGTCGCCCGAGCCGTTCCAAACCGTGTTTCAGGATGCGCGTAAGCGGTTTGTCATTGACCTCGCAAAAAGCGTGGGCACCGTCAACATTACCTGAGGCCACAAAATCGCGTATGCGACCCATGATCTCCTGCTTGTCCGTAGCCGACTTGCGGATGGTTGTCAGACGCTCGACCAAGAGATAGACGGTAAGCAGCGACAGCAACAGTATAGGTACCATGATCCAGCCTGCCTGGAAAATGATATCCAACTGGGTAGCGGAAGGGACATCGGTCAGGGCCTGAAGCGTGTCAACAGGCAGGACGTCTGCGTCTTGCAAGGCGTGGAGCCGCATGGAGGTTGTTTCGGTTGATCGTGGTTGGATGATGTGCAAGGTGGTCAGCGCACAGAGAGGACCCACGTCCCGTCTGGCAAGTCGGAAGCAAATCGGGTTCTGGCTGAATCAGCCAAGGCCGCGGTGCTGAAATGGCCTACCGCAGCTCGGTAACGAATGCCATTCTCGGATTCGTATCTGAGGATCCCCTGTGGCCAGCCAAGCGCTTCGTAGGAAGCGAGAAGGGATTGTACCCTTTCCTGACGCAGTGCCGAGCCGATAATGAGCGTATATCCGCCCATACCTTGACTGATCGACACGCGTGTTTCATCCACCTGGTCCTCGGTAGAGCCCGGGATAATGGCGTGAGGAGCCTCGACTATCGGAATTTCCTTCATCGGGGTTGTTTCCTCGGAAATGTCCTTATCGTCGGGCAACCCGGTTTGTACCTCCTCGGGGGTGGGTCCGGCGGTTACCTCCGAGAATGGTTCGGCCGGTTCAGGAGGCGAAGATGTGATTGCAAGAGGATCTGTGCCGTCCCCTTGTACGAGGCTGAAAACGACAGCGCCTGAAACGACAAGAAGCAAGGCCAGCGCAACCCATCCCGCACGTGTTGATGACGATCGTTGTAGTCGCCTGTCCCGATGTGAGGGACTCGTTGATGGAGGTGCAGGGGAGGGTTCTACCCCAGTGTCGGCTGTCAGGCCCTTCAGGGTGCCCGGCGGCATGCCTGGCGCGGTATCCGTCGTGGCGGGTACGTGAGCAGGCGCTGCTTCGGTGGTACCGTCATTGGCGTCCACCGTATCGTCCGTGGTAACGTCGCTGGATTCATTACCAGCTTCGTCGGCGGGCACTATGGCCTCCTTGGAAAGACGTTCCTCCGATGCGACAGGTTGACTATTGCTGGGCTCCAGATCTTCGGATTGAGTTCCTCGGACAAACCCTTCGACCTCCGGTAAGTCGTACACTACCGGAAAGTCGCTGTCCAGTTCGAAGCGAAGTCCGTCCCCGCTGGTTGTGAAGGTGCCCAGTCCCTTAATGATGCTGATACCGCTGGTCCCGATTTCCCTGCGGATCTCGTCAACCCATGCATCCGCCAGGCGGGTAGATTCCCGGGCGTCAAGGCCTGACTCCAGCCGGATCAGGTCGGCAAGGGTAATGGGATCCTGTCGATTCCCCTCAGTCATCTTCACGAGGGCTCTGATTCATTTGCATATCCCACGTCTGGGTGTCTGACGTGAAGGCGATCCCGTTGACGGGTGGGGTCCA
>Ga0075480_10000186_pt1 | contig 33713 bp, 31 predicted proteins | sample DEB08_DNA_7_FD_81590 | JGI IMG/M metagenome (GOLD analysis project Ga0075480, IMG submission 81590) | Aqueous microbial communities from the Delaware River and Bay under freshwater to marine salinity gradient to study organic matter... | ecosystem: Environmental > Aquatic > Marine > Coastal ... | reverse complement strand
TTTTGAAAATGAAGAAGTGAAATGTGATTTTGTAATTTCAGGAGCAGATTACCACCACACCGAAAAGTTATTACCTGTGAAGTTTAGACAATACTCAGAAAACTATTGGAAAAGCAGGGTTTTTGCTCCATCATCACTTTTATTCTATGTAGGTTTTGATAAAAAAATAAAAAACATTGAACATCATAACTTATTTTTTGACACAGATTTTGATCAGCATGCAGATGAGATATATGAAAGTCCTAAATGGCCCTCAGACCCTCTATTTTATGCAAATTTTACATCAAAAACCAATCCTACTACTGCGCCAAATAATTGTGAAAATGGTTTCTTTTTAATTCCGATTGCTACAGACCTAGATGATTCAATAGAAGTTAGAGAAAAATATTTTAATATTATTCTAAATAAACTCGAATATTATACAAAACAAAAATTAAAAGACTCAATCATTTACAAAAAGAGTTTTTGTGTAAGTGACTTTAAAAAAGAATATAATTCATTTGGAGGAAATGCATATGGATTAGCTAATACTCTATTTCAAACAGCATTTTTACGTCCGAATATTAAAAGTAAATTGGTACAAAATTTGTATTTCTGTGGTCAACTTACGGTGCCAGGCCCCGGAGTGCCTCCTGCAATTGTCTCTGGAGAACTTGTAGCAAATTTGATAAACAAATAAAGATATATTCTAATTTATTGTTAAATTGTAAAAAAAAACTGATGAAAAATATTTTTGACGAAGTTTCTTACAGCTGCAGTGAAAATGTTACTAAAACTTACAGTACATCATTTTCTCTTGCCACTAGATTACTTTCAAAAAATATCAGAAAAGACATTTATAATATATATGGTTTTGTAAGGTTTGCAGACGAAATTGTAGACTCATTCCATGATTATAATAAAACTGAACTATTTAATGACTTCTCCATAGATTTAGAAAAAGCCTTACATAACAAAATTCACTTAAATCCCATATTAAATTCGTTCCAATATACTTTTCACAAGTATAGTTTAGATAAAAATCTTGTTGATTCCTTTATGAAAAGCATGAGAATGGATTTGACAAAGAAAAAATATAGCACTGTTGAGGAATATAAAGAATATATTTATGGGTCTGCTGACGTTGTAGGACTTATGTGTTTAAAAGTTTTTGTACAAGGTAATGCGAATATGTATAAAAAACTTAAGAATAGTGCTATGAAACTTGGCTCAGCTTTTCAAAAGGTAAATTTTCTTAGGGATTTAAAAGCCGATAAGGAAGACCTAAATAGAACATATTTTCCAAATACAAAATTTGAAAAATTAAGTGAGTCTGAAAAAAATGAAATCATAAATGACATCGAAAGTGATTTTAATGAAGGATTAGAAGGAATTAAAGAATTACCCTTAGATGCAAAATTTGGAGTATTCATGGCGTATCGTTATTACAATCAACTACTCAAAAAGCTTAAAAAAACACCCGCAACAGAAATTATTAATAAAAGAATAAGGGTCCCAAACCTCAAAAAATTAGAACTTCTAACCAGAAGTTATGTCAAATATCAGTTAAATCTACTCTAAATGGAAATAGTCAAATTTGCTATTGTTTTTGTGTCAACATTCTTATTTATGGAATTTATGGCTTGGTTTTCACATAAATACATAATGCATGGTTTTTTATGGTCACTACACAAAGATCATCATAATCAAAATTTAAAAACATCATGGTGGGAAAGAAATGATTTGTTTTTTGTTTTCTATGCAGTTGTAAGCATGCTGTTTTTTTATTCCGAAGTTGAACTTGGTTTTAAATTTGGATTCGCTATTGGTTTTGGTATAATGGCATATGGATTAACATATTTTATTGTACATGACATATTCATTCATCAGCGTTTTAAATTCTTAAAAAAAGCAAATAATTGGTATGCAAAAGGAGTTAGAAAAGCTCACAAAATGCATCATGCTAATATTAAAAAAGATGGGGGCGAAAGTTTTGGTATGCTATTTCCTCCGTTAAAGTACTTCAAGGAAAAATAACATTTCTCAATATTTTAATTATATGAAAGTCAACTCGCAATTTGATTTTATTATTGTTGGAGCAGGTCTTTCAGGTCTTCATTTATCCTATTGTTTTTTAAAAGATGAATATTTTAAGGATTATTCGTTTTTAATAATTGATAAGGAAAAGTCTAAAAAGGAAGATAATTATTTTTCATATTGGGAAATTGGAGATGGCAAATGGGATTCTATTTTAAAAAATAAATGGAGTAAGGGTGATTTTTTCTCAAAAAAAGGAAAAGTTGAAATGGATTTTTCAGATTACAGTTATAAAACTTTAAGTTCATCAAAATTTAAAGAATACGTAAAAAAGAAAATAAAAAAGAAAAAAAAGTTTAAGCTTTCAAAGGATACTGTTCTGAAAATCAAAGAAGAAAAGAATAATATTGTTGTAGTTGGAAATAAAAAAAACTATAATGCTAAACATGTTTTTGATTCAAGGTTATCACCAATACTAAATAAAAAAATAAAAAAGCACACATATTTGAAGCAACATTTTCTTGGTTGGGTTGTAAAAACAAATGAAAAAATATTTAATAAGAGATCATTTGTCTTCATGGACTACAGAATTAGAGATAAAAATAGCACAGCATTCACCTATGTTTTACCATTTAAGAAAGATGAAGCTTTAATTGAACACACATATTTTTCAAAAAATGTGCAAAATCATGAAGTTTATGAAGAATATATTAAAGATTATTTAAATAAATATTACGGTAAATCAACTTACAAATTGGTGAAATCAGAATTTGGTGTTATTCCAATGACTACATATCCGTTTCACAGTGACTCGACCAAGAATATAACCAAAATTGGGACAGCCGGAGGATGGGTGAAACCTTCAACTGGTTATTCTTTTAAGAATTGTGAAAAATACTCAGAAAAAATATTAGATAATATAAAGAATGGAAAAGAATTTAAAATATCACCTAAAAAAAGATATTTATTTTTAGATAAAATACTTCTTGGTGTTCTTTCAAATTATAATTATCAAGGAGAAACTATTTTTCATAGGATGATAAAAAGAAACAAAACAAAAAATGTATTAAGATTCTTAGATGAAGAAAGTACACTTTTAGAAATGATTAAAATTATAATTTCTATGAGATCTATTTATTTTGTAAAAGTTTTTATAAAAAGCTTATATAAACAAGCTTTATGAATTTTCTTTTTTAATTAGATTTAAAGCAGAACCTTCGTCGTACCAATCGATTTGTGACTTATTATATGAATGATTTAGATGTATTAAGTCTTTTGACCCATCTGAATGCTCCAATTCGATTAAAATCTGTTTTCCTGGTGAAAATTCATCTAAGTTTTTAAAACTAATTAAATCATCTTCTTGAAACAAATCATAGTCGGATTCATTATTAAAAGTTAATGCCAACATGCCTTGTTTTTTAAGATTAGTCTCATGAATTCTTGCAAATGATTTTACTATGACAGCACAAACACCTAGATGTCTAGGTTCCATTGCTGCATGCTCTCTTGATGATCCTTCTCCATAATTATGATCACCAACTACTACTGTTTTAATATTATTAGACTTATAATCTCGTTGGGTGTCAGGAACACCTGCGTACTCGCCGGTAAGATGATTTTTAACAAAATTAGTTTTCATATTAAAACTATTAACTGCACCTATTAAGCAATTATTAGAAATATTGTCTAAGTGACCTCTATATCTCAACCATGGACCAGCCATTGAAATATGATCAGTAGTACATTTACCGTGAGCTTTTATTAGTAACCTAGCGTCTTTAATTTCTCTACCTATAGGGGTAAAAGGGTCAAGAATTTGAAGTCTTTCTGATTTAGGATTTACATCAACAGTAACACTAGCCCCATCCTTTTGCGGCTCAATATATCCAGAGTCTTCACAATCAAAACCATCAGAGGGAAGCTCTACTCCAACAGGTGGATCCAGCATAACTTCTTCTCCATTTTCATTAATTAGTTTATCCTTTGTTGGATCAAAATCTAAATTACCAGCTATAGCTATAGCTGCTACAATTTCAGGAGAGCCAACAAAAGCATGTGTATTGGGGTTTCCATCAGCTCTTTTGGAAAAATTTCTGTTAAATGAATGAACTATCGTATTTTTTTCTTGACCTTTTAAGTCACTTCTATCCCATTGACCTATACATGGTCCACATGCATTAGTGAAAATTGTAGCATTAAGATCTTCAAAGATTTTGAGTATACCATCTCTTTCAGCAGTATACCTAACCTGCTCTGAACCAGGATTAATTCCAAAGTCAGATTTTGTAATCAAGTTTTTATCAATAGCCTGTTTAGCAATTGAGGCAGCTCTGGTTAAATCTTCATATGAAGAGTTTGTGCAGGAACCTATAAGACCCCAGTCAACTTTTAAAGGCCAATCATTTTCCCTGGCTTTATTTCCAATTTCAGAAACTGGAGTAGCTAAGTCAGGGGTGAATGGTCCATTTAAATGAGGTTTTAATTCAGAAAGATTAATCTCAATAACTTGATCAAAATATTTCTCAGGAGAAATGTAAACTTCTTGATCTGCTGTCAAATATTCTTTTATTTTATTTGCTTCCATAGCAACGTCTTCTCTTCCTGTTGCTTTGAGATATCTTTCCATTGATTCATCATACCCAAAAGTTGAAGTTGTTGCACCTACTTCAGCTCCCATATTACAAATTGTTCCCTTACCTGTACAAGAAAGAGCTTTTGCTCCAGGACCAAAATACTCGATGATACATCCAGTACCACCTTTTACGGTTAAAATTCCTGCAACTTTTAAAATAACGTCCTTTGCAGACGTCCAACCGTTTAGTTCACCTGTTAACCTAACTCCTATAATCTTTGGAAATTTTAATTCCCAAGGCATTCCTGCCATAACATCAACCGCATCTGCACCACCTACTCCAATCGCTACCATTCCTAATCCACCCGCATTCACCGTGTGTGAATCTGTACCAATCATCATTCCGCCAGGGAAAGCATAGTTTTCTAGAACAACCTGATGAATAATTCCTGCTCCTGGTTTCCAAAACCCAATTCCGTATTTATTAGAAACATTTTTTAAAAAATCAAATACTTCATTACTCACCTTGTTAGCCTGTATAAGATCTGGCTTAGCACCCATTTTGGCTTGAATTAAGTGATCACAATGAACAGTAGTAGGTACGGCAACCTTAGGTTTTCCAGCTTGCATAAATTGTAATAATGCCATCTGAGCAGTAGCATCCTGACATGCGATTCTATCAGGCTTAAAATCAACATAATCTTTTCCTCTTTCAAAAGATTTTAATGGAGGCTCCCATAAATGAGAATAAAGAATTTTTTCAGAAAGAGTTAAAGGTTTATTCACAATTTTTCTTGCTTCGTCAACATTTTTGACAATGTTTGAATAAACTTTTTGTATCATTTTAAAATCAAACGCCATATCTTATTTTTTTAACCAATTACTAAAAAAGTCACAATCTCCAAAATCATTACTTATATTGATATAAGTATCAAAAATTTTGTCATTTTGCCACTTCTCAATTTCCTTAAGCTGTTTATTTTGTAATGCTAGCTTTTGAATTTTCAAATAATCTTTAGAAAAATCCGCTACATGTTCATCATACCTGTCTGAAACAGTTAGAATTTTAAATTTAATAGGATTGAATTTATCTTCATCTTGGAATACTATACTTACTTCATCCTCTTTAAGGTTGGCAATTTGAGAATAAAGCTCAGGGTCCATTTTAGTTAATTCAAATTTGTAATCTTGGGTTTCGGGATTAATTAACAAGCCGCCATCATTTCTTGTTTCTTTTTCATCACTAGCTTCTTTAGCAGCGTCAGAAAAAGAAATTTCACCACTTGTTATCCTATCTCGAATATCAACTAATCTTTTTCTTGTATCATCAATTTCCTTCTGATTTATTTTAGGCCTTAGAAGAATAGTACGAATATCATATTCTTGGCCTCTTATTTTTTCAAGATAAATAATGAAGAAACCATATTCTGTTTCAAAGGGATCAGAAATCTCTCCCTCTGACAGAGAAAAAGCAACTTCATTAAATTTCTTAATCATGGGGGAGTTTTTTCTATTTATTGAATATTTTCCCCCTTTAGTTCTTGATCCTGGATCTTCACTGTATAAAACTGCTTTAGAAACGAAACTAGCACCATTATCGATAACGTCGGCCTTAAATTCTTTTAATCTATCTATTACTTTCTGCTTTTCATCCTGAGTAGTTTTAGGGTATAAAACGATTTGTGAAACCCTTAACTCAGTACCAAAAACTGGTCTATCCGCTTTCGGAATTGAATTAAAAAACTGACGAACTTCTTCTGGTGTGACTTCAATATCTTCAATTATAGCTTGTTGCATTTTTTTTGCTAGTTCAGCATTTTTATTCAACTCAAACATTTCTGATCGTAAGTCTTGTTCAGAATCTTTCTTATAATATTCTAATAATTTATCCATTGAACCTATTTGTTCGGCAAATGCGTTAACCTGCTGATCAACATATGATTGAATTTCTGCATTATTTACCACGATACTATCTTGTATTGCATGATGCTGATATAATTTATCTTCAAGAAGTTTTCCAAAGACCTGGCATTTTGAAATATTCTCCATTGATACACCAGAGACTCTGAGTTGAGTAAATTGTTTTTCTATGTCTGACTCAAGGACAACAAAATCACCAATAACGGCTGCAACACCGTCAATTTTTTGTCTTTCTTGAGAAAAAACAACTGAAAAATAAAAAAATATTGATATTGTAATAATAAAACTTCTCATTCTAAAAGATTTCTAATTTTTTATTTTGAAGAGCATCTCTTAAAATCTCAGATTTGATATTAATCATCAACTCTTTTTTTCTTTTATTAAGAGACATATACTCTAAAGTTGGTAAAACATGCTCAATTGGTGAAATATCACCTTTTCCCACTAATTCTATAATCTTAATCAAATATAAACTTATTGAATCTTTGAATTGAAAAAAATTATAGTTTTTTAAGCTTTTGTATGAATAATTATTAATAAAAGGAAATTGTTCTAACAATCTTTTTTCAGTTATCCAATTGTTAGTACTTAATGAATAACTTTTATATCTATAAGAAATTGAATCTAAGTAGATTTTGTCATCATTTCTAAACCTCTTTATTTTTGAACGAACCTGGTATGAGTCAGAAAAATCTAACGGTAATTCTATATATACCATTTTAAAAATATCTTCATTCAACTTAAACAATTCTTCATTCTTATTATAAAAATCTTGTATTTCAACCGAATCAATTTCAAGATCAATTGTTGAATTAATTAATGCTTCAAGATATGCTTCTGAAAGCAAACTTGATTTATATTCATTAACAAGGGACTGTATATTTTGAAGTTTAGATTCATCTAGGTTTAATTCTGCTCTTTCATTTAGTATTTTTTCAATCGCCCAGTTATTAATAATATAATTTGACTTGGAAATAGAATCATCCTTTTCGACACCTTCCATCATTGATGAAAAATCTTGTTTAGACAAATAAGTGTCCCCGTATTTTGCAACACTATTCGAATCGTCATCTGAAATAATATTACAGCTTGTGAAAAATATCAAAAACGATAAATACCAGAAATTTTGATTCATTAATTGTATTTTTTCTTTAATCGTTTAATATTTTTTTTATTCAAAATCACTTTATGCTTAGATTTAAGATCATCTAACCACAAAGATTCTTTTTGTTGCTGAAAGTCCCCTATTATTTTACCCCTATCATCTTCAAAGGATATATATTTATTTCTGTTTTCATTGAAAAATTTCTTCAAATTTGTTGAATCTGAGTCCTTTAGCGTCCATATATTATCTTGCATTAAATTAAATAGCAACAAGCCTTCCCTGTATTCCTTAATCACAAATCTGTAATCAGAATTCTCTTTTTCAAGATTGTTTTTATATTCTTCTAGAATATTATAATTTATAAATTTCTTGTACAGATCATAAACCAATTTTTTTATAGAAATTGTCTGAACACTTTTTTGATTATTTTCAATAAAAGTTGCAAAGTCAATATATCTTAATTTTTTGTCACGAACAGTAATCAATATTTTTTTCTTTTTGATATTTTCTGGAATAATCCAATCTCCCTTAAGGAGACTAGTATCCAATATTGATGTAAAATATTCAAGATTTTTATTTTCGTAGTTAAGTTTATACTTTTTTAACAAAAAATTATAAAAGGATTCTGACACCTTATCAAATCTTGAACTTTTTTTCAATTTGTTCAATAACTGAAATTTTATATCATCAAATTCTTTTACATTTTTTTTGTCATATAATTTAATTATATGCCATCCGTATTTGGTTTCAACAGGATTTGATATTTCATCATTTTTGGATAAATTAAATGCAGCTTTTTCAAAAGGAATCGAGTTAATTTGACCGCTTGAGAACGGATTCAATCTACCGCCTTTGAATGAAGAGTTTTTATCTTCAGAGTATTTTTTTGCCAAATATTCAAAACTTAAACCGCTTTTTAAAGAGTCGGAAATATTTTTTATTCTTTCGAAAGCGTCTGCTTTATTTTTATAGGTCATAATATGACCGACTGTAATTTCCCCAAGGGAATTTCTTTTATCATTAACCTTTAAAATATGGAAACCAAATCTTGTTCTAAATGGTTCTGACACTTGACCGACAGGTGTTTGATATGCAATATTTTCAAAATCATAAATCATTTTAAATGCTGAAAAATATCCTAGGTTTTCTACAATCATTTTATTGTCCTGATTGTGGTTCTTGATAAAATCATCAATAGATGAATTAAGAAAAGCATTTTTTAACGATTTAAGCTTATTATAAACTTGAATCGTATCATTGTTATTTTCATCAAATTTAATTAACACATGGGATACATTTACTTCAAATTTAGTTCTTTCGTATGCCTCTTTTAAAAACTTTTCTTCGGTGACTTTATCAGTTAAATAAGTGTTTTGAAGTTGTTTAGCATATTTGTTTAGTTCACTTTTATATTTCGGATCCTCATGTAACCCTAAATCATATGCTTCAGCTAATTTAATTTTGTAGTTTATAAATAAATCTAGATAAGATTCAAAATCTTTTTGATTAATCTCATCAATTAGTTCGATGTTTTTATTATAGACTCTGTGAAATTCTTCAGTTAGTATTATACTATCATTTACCTCAAATAAAATATCATTTTTATATAGTTGACTAAATGAAACGTTAAAACATATTAAAAAAAGTAATAAAATTCTATTCATTTTACTGATAATTGGAGGAGCAAAAATAGAAATATATGATAAATAATCTTTAATTATCTCGAGTAATTTGGAGCTTCCTTTGTAATATTTACTCCGTGTGGATGACTTTCAACAATTCCTGAAGATGTGATTTGGACAAACTTTGATATTTTTTGCAAAGTTTCAATATCTTTAGCTCCACAATATCCCATACCAGCTCTTAATCCTCCGACAAATTGATGAATACTTTCAACTAAATCCCCTTTGTAAGGAACACGACCAACAATACCTTCAGGAACCAATTTTTTTATATCACTTTCCACATCCTGAAAATATCTGTCTTTACTTCCTTTTTTCATAGCCTCTAATGAACCCATTCCTCTGTAAGATTTAAACTTTCTACCTTCAAAAATAATTGTTTCACCAGGTGACTCTTTGGTACCTGCTAATAGAGAACCAAGCATTACACATGAAGCGCCAGCAGCAATAGCTTTTGCAATATCACCTGTATATCTAATTCCACCGTCTGCTATTACAGGAATTTTGTTGTTAATTGTTTTACAAACTTCTAGAATAGCTGAAAATTGAGGTACACCTACCCCAGCAACAACTCTTGTAGTACAAATTGAACCTGGACCAATACCAACTTTAATTCCATCGGCACCAGCTTTTAATAAAAACTCAGCTGCTTCAGAAGTAGCAATATTTCCTACCACAATGTCAACTTCTTTTGCGATTGTTTTTAAATTTTTCAATAAAGAAACGACTCTTTCTGTATGACCATGAGCTGTATCTATAACAATTGCATCAACACCTGAATTAATTAGTGCTTTTGATCTTTCTATAGAATCATCAGTAACACCGATAGCAGCAGCAACTCTTAACCTTCCGTACTTATCTTTATTAGCAATAGGTTTTAATTTCAATTTTGTTATATCACTAAAAGTTATTAATCCAACCAACTTATTTTTTTTAGTAACAACAGGTAATTTTTCAATTTTATTTTGCTGGAGTATCACCTCAGCTTCCTCAAGAGATGTACCTTCTCCTACAGTGATAAGGTTATCCTTTGTCATAACCTCAGTTATTAATCTGTCATTCTTTTTCTCAAATCTTAAATCTCTATTAGTAACAATCCCTTTCAAAAAACCTGAATCGTCTACGATTGGAATACCTCCAATTTTATTTTCTTTCATACTTTTTTTTGCATCAGAAACTAATGAGTTTAACGGAAGGGTTACAGGGTCTATTATCATTCCACTCTCAGCACGCTTTACACGTCTTATTTTATCAGCTTGCAGTTTTATGGACATATTTTTGTGAATAACTCCGATACCTCCTTCTTGTGCAATTGCTATTGCCATTCTACTTTCGGTAACTGTATCCATAGCTGCAGAAACAATTGGAATATTTAGAGAAATATTTTTAGAAAATTTAGAATTTATATTTACTTCTCGAGGTAATACGTTAGAATATCCAGGAACTAAAAGGACATCATCGTAAGTAAGTGCTTGTGAAATATTTTTTTTGGGGAGATTTTCCATGCAATTGACAATTAATTGCATGCAAATATACAACTTGGAACTTAAACTTTACTCTTTTTTGATAATGATTGACGTAAAATTATAAAAGAACTGATTAGAAATACTATTGCCATAAGTGATGAAGAAATAAAAATTACATATTTCATCCATGTTACACCATTCCACAGCAAATAGATGCCTCCAAAGGTCAATAGTATAGAAAAATATGGCTCGATAATTAAAAACATCTTAAGATGATAATTTAAATCAGTGATTAGCAAAAGTAATCCAGTAATAAAAAAGATTATTGACATTGAAATAATATGTGAATGTATAAGATTATATATCTGGTATTTACTCTTTTTAAATTTATAAATTGCTATGGTTTCTTGTGATTCATTTCCTAGATAATTTTCCTCAATGCCTGTTGGTGAAAGACTAGATGTGTGATCAACTAATAAAATTGAAACAAAATAGCCTATCGATAAAACTATAATAAAAGGAATTACTAAGTTCTTTAATTCTCTAGGTAAAGAATAAATTAAACCATTAAGCTTCATTATAAGACTGAGTTTTGATTTAATTTATTAACTGATTCAAGAAAAACATTCACTGTTTCAATCATTGATTTAACCGAAATTGTTGCACCTGAAATAGCTGAAATATCTTTCATATATTTTAATCTATCTTCTTTTCCTTTACCCGTAAATTGTTTTAACCATCTTTTGCTACCGATTTCGCCGCCCCAATTTTCTCTATAAACCAAAATTTTTGAATCTATGATTTTTAAATCGAGGCCTAAGATAATTAAATAATCGAACTCATAGTGCATACTAGGTGCTTTTGACTCATAAGAGTAGCCAATCAAAGTATCATTGTGTATTATTTTTTTGAATTTTGAATAATTAAATTCATCCCATATTTTCTCTTTAATTATATCGTCAACAATAATAGTTGATAATTCAAATTTTTCTATTTCAAATACTGACTTTATCTGTTTTGCAACTTTTTTTTTATTTCTATCTTTTTCTGAGACAGATAAAAATAAAACCGACACAAAAAATAAAAATATTATCCTCATATTTTTTAAATATGAACAAGGAGTAAATCTATAACGATTTTCTCCCGTTCAAATATGCTTAAAATATTAAACCAAAAACAAAATTAGAACCAAACTCCTATACCGAAATTTATTACCGAAGTATTTTCATCCGATGCCTCATTTCCAAGAATTTGATAATCCATTTTAAATGCAGCACCAGGTGCAACATGCCAACTAAGACCTGTTGTTAATACATTTCTGTTATATGCGTCATTTGCAACTAATGACCCAGCTACACCAGCGTGAGTGTCATAGTTTGAATAACGAGCAAAAAAATCAAGTTTTTCTTCTTTATCTAATGAGAATAGATTATATGATGCTTCTAAATACCATCCATTCATTTTAGATCCAAGGTCTGAATCCCAAGCTAAGTTATACTCCTCTGATCCATCGATAGAAGTTGTAACAAATTGACCTCTCATACCAAATCTATCCTTAACGTATCTAGCATCAAGACCAATCATTGAAATTCCAACTCCTGGAACATCTGTATTTACGTCTACATTTGTATCACCAAAATAACCTGCTAAACCTAATTTTAACCCTTGAATTCCGTACCAGTCTACTTTAGCTGAGATGTTTGTCGTATTCCACATTGCTTCAGCTCCTTTGGCTCTTCCGCTTCTGATTCCATTTGATCCACCTAGACCACTAGATTTAAAACCGTTAAATAAATAAAGCTGATATTTTAATGATGCATCATCAACTCTACCGTTTAAACCAAACCCGATTTCTCTCCACGTGGTAGGAATAATTGATTTGTCCATTCCTGGTCTTTCAACCCCGTTAAAAGTAGTTGGCTCATGGAATTCGTTAACAATACCCATGGGAATTAACATTAGACCAGCTCTTAAACTTAGATTATCTTTAAGTGCATATGATAAAAATGCTTGCTCTACATAAACTTCAACAACATGTTCAAATTCAATTTCTGAAACAAATTGAACTTTCTCATTAAAGTTATATCCAAGAAGTGTTACCAACCTATGGACATCAACTTTTCCGTTACCATCTTCAGGAAGATTAACATGAACTTCTCCGTATCCGCCTAAAACAAGTCCTTGCCCTTTATTCATCAAAGTTTCAGCTGCATTTTGAGCAAAAACAAATGAAGTACTCGCAAGTAATAATACAATAATAAGATTAAACTTTTTCATTATTTTTATTTAGATTAATTATTAATAGTGCAAATATAGACACCAATATTTAAATAAAAAAATTATTTAGAATAATTATAAATAAGATTTTAATGATAGTTTAAAAAGATATCACTTGCATAATTATAGGCTGATTCAAATTTTAGAGGATTTACACCTGAATCCAATCCTATTTCTTGACAATATGATATTATTTTTTCAGTAGGCATATTACCTATCATTTTATCTGAAGCCATCGGACATCCTCCAAAACCTTGTATGGCTCCGTCAATACGCAAACAATTAGATTTGACTGAAATATCGATTTTTGTTCGCCACATTTCTGGATGAGTGTGAAGATGTAAACCAAACTCTACACTTGGATATTTATTTGAGAAATATGTATAAACATTTTTTATCATTGAAGGGGTGGCAGAGCCAATGGTATCACTCAATGAAATAAGGTTAAATCCATGGTTAATAAGTTTAGAAATAGATTTATCAATAATATCTAGACTCCACACCTCGCCATAAGGATTACCAAAACACATCGATAAATAAACAACTAATCTTTTACTTGATTCGGTAATGATTTTGTTTATTTCAATCAGATTTGAAAAAGATTCGTTAATAGTCTTATTTGTATTTCTCATTTGAAAATTTTCAGAAATAGAGAAAGGATAACCTACATATGTTACCTGATCATAAATCGAAGCTATTTCTGCACCTTTGATATTTGCTATAATCACTAAAAGTTTAGTTGTCTTCCCAGTAAGATCCAAAGAACTTATTACTTCTCCAGTATCAGACAACTGTGGAATTACTTTTTTAGAAACAAAACTCCCAACATCAATTGTGTCAAAACCAACATCTAATAAACTATTAACATATTTGATTTTTTTTTCAGTTGGAATAAATTTTTTAATACTCTGCATAGCATCTCTTGGACATTCTATGATTTTAAGTTTAGGCATTAAAACAATTTATTAAGTTAAAGTTATATTATTTTCTGTAAATAGTATTAATAGCGCGATTAGCAATAGGACTAGAATATTGAAATATTTAGAGAAAATATTAAAATTATTTACTGATGAAAATTTTTTATGAATGGAATCAGAAAAAAGTATAATTAATCCAAAGACAATAAAAGTAATAACAATAAAAATCAACCCCAAAGATAAAATTTGCAGTTTAAATGAATATGTTTCAGAATAAATAAAATTTGGAAAGAAAAGGGTGAAAAATAAAAATACTTTTGGATTTAAAAGATTCATAAAAATCCCCTTCTTTATGTTTTTAAAAATTTCATTATTAAGTTTTCCAGCATGAAAATTATCATTATTAATTTCAGATTTATATACATCATAAGCTAGATATAAAAGATACACAACTCCTAAATATTTTATTGTACTAAAAAACAAATCATATTCAATTATTAATTTATTCAAACCAAATGCAAGTAATGAAGTGTGAATCAAGCAACCAATTAGTAGACCTGTTAGAAAAGAAAAGCCTACAATTTTTCCAGATTTTGTTGCAAGAGCAGTAAGATAGAGATTGTCGGGTCCCGGACTCAATGCAAGTAAGAAAGAAGAAAAAATAAAAGACGTTAACATCAGAGTGTTTAATTTTCGAGAGCATAATAAAATTAACTATTTTTGCATAAACTCGTTTATTTGAAACTTAAATTACTTACAGAAATGAAAAGCTTTTACAAATATTTATTAAATTTTACGATTATATTTTTTTGTACTTCAATACATTCTCAAGAAAATCATATTGGTTCATGTGCAACAGAAGTTCCAGAAAATTTCTATGAAATCGAGAATAATAATAAAGAAAGCTTTGATTATTATTTAAATGAGTATTACAATAAAAAACAATCAAAATTTTCAACTGCAATAACAGACGTTCCTGCAAAAATTCATATTGTAACAGACACTAATGGTGCAACCAACATTACAGAAAATCAAATTTTTGCTGAAATTGAAGAAGCAAACTCATTTTTAGCAAATTCATTTTTAAAGATTACTGTTTGTGAGGACACTAATTATATCGCAAATAATAATTTATATGATTTGGATATTTCTGATGATCAAGGTGAATTATACGCTTATAATCAGCCTAATATTATGAATATCTATTTTGTTGAATCTATAAATGAAAATACCGTTGCAGGTTATACTTATTTTCCGCAAAATTCTCAGTATTATGATGTGGTAGTAATGGATAGTCAAGCAACAACAAATACTATAAGTTCTACTCTAATCCATGAATTTGGACATCATTTTGTTTTAATGCATACACACGGTTCTTCAAATGAACCTGGTTCAACTGACGAGCTGGTTAACGGAAGTAATTGTGCTACAGCCGGAGATAGATTTTGTGATACACCAGCTGACCCATTAATTAATTCTTCAAATGTAAGTTCTGTCAATTGTTTATATACTGGAACTGCTACTGATGCTCAAGGTCTTTATTATGATCCTGATACATCAAATATTATGTCTTACTCGCCAGACTCCTGTACCGATTTTTTCAGTGATGAACAGTACGCCTACATGTATGCTGGCTATCATGTGTTCAGAGGCACATATTATAAATGCCCATCATTTTATGTGGATTTTACAGCAGAAATTAACGAGAGTTGCGATGATTACATGACTGTAAATTTTACAGATTTAAGTTTTGGCGCAACCGCATGGGAATGGGATGTTGACGGAGACGATATTGTTGATTATACTGAACAAAATCCTACTCATGTATTTACCCCAGGTTTATACGACGTAGTACTAACAATCTTTAATGGAGGTGAAAGCATTACCAAAGTATTCCCTCAATTTATAAACTTTCCTTCTAATCTTTTTGAAACTTCAAAGATCAATTTAAAACTATTTATAATTGATACTAACGAAAATACCTGGGAATTTAAAGATAGTAGTGATACCGTATTATACGAAGGAGGTCCATATGAGGAGGCTGGAGAGCATAATCATGAGTTTGACATAAACCCTTCAGAGTGTTATACTTTCACCATATATGATTCGGAAGGAAACGGACTTGGAACTTCTGATTGGGTTTTTAGCAATGGTACTTGGTCTGAAGCAAATGAGTTTTATGAATTAACAACTGAAGAGGGTGATTTAGTTTATACAAATACAAATTTTGGATCTGAGGAATCAAAATTAATCAGTACAAATTATCTAAATCTAAATGAGAATAACCAAAACTCAGTATCAATATTTCCAAATCCATCTGAAAATTACATTTATATTAGGTATGAGAATATATCTCCAGAATCTTATAAAATATTTGATGTAAATGGGAGACTAATATACTCGAAGATCATAAATAACAATGATGATCTTTTAGTTGATGTAAGTAGTTATGACAGAGGGCTATATTTTATTTCTATTGTGTCAAATCAAAAAGTAAGTAACCTAAAATTCTTGGTTAAGTAACTTTTTATTTATTTTATTAACTATACCTGGCCCTTCGTAAATGATCCCAGTATACAACTGAATTAAATGAGCACCTGCTTTAATTTTTTCAACAGCTTGCTCAGGAGTTGAAATACCTCCTACTCCAATTATAGGAAGCTTTCCCTTTGTTTTCTTTGAAATAAATGAAATAACATCATTACTTTTATCAAACAGAGGAGTACCGCTTAATCCTCCTATTTCTTTTTTGTTTTTAGATTTTAGATTTGAGAAATCAATAGTTGTGTTGGTTGCAATAATTCCATCAATATTATTTTCATTTATAACTTCAAGAATTTCTTCGATTTTTTTTTCACTTAAATCAGGTGAGATTTTTATCAAAATTGGTTTTTTAATATTTTTTTTTGATCTAATTGCATTTAATTCTATAAAGAGATCATTTAGAAAATTCCTTGACTGCAACTCTCTTAGACCAGGTGTATTTGGTGAGCTTACATTTATTACGAAATAATCAACATGATTATAAAGCTCTTTGAAACAAATCAAATAATCAGCCTTAGCCTCAGAATTTGGAGTAACTTTATTCTTGCCGATATTTCCTCCAATAATGACCTTAAAATCCTTTTTTAATCTACTTTTAATCTTATCTACACCATCATTATTAAAACCCATCCGATTAATAATAGCATTATCTTCTTTCAGTCTAAATAATCTTTTTTTTGGATTCCCCTTTTGAGGCTTTGGAGTAACAGTACCTATCTCAATAAAACCAAAGCCAAATTTTTCAAACTCAGAAATATGCGTTGCGTTTTTATCAAATCCAGCAGCTATACCTACAGGATTATCAAATGTCAAACCAAAAAGATTTCTTTTGAGTTTTGTATTATCAATTTTGTAGCGTGACTCGATTAAAAAACCTATTAATGGTAATTTAAAAAGTAATTTGGTTGCGCAAAATGTAAAATTGTGAATTTTTTCGGGGTCAAATAAGAATAAAAAAGGGGAAATTAACTTCTTATACATTTTTGATAAATTAAAACTACTTGTTTAATTCATTTGACGCTTCCATTGAAATCATTGATTTATTAAATTTTAATTTTCCAGCCGTTGTCTCTATAATGCAAGTACCTTCTTTTTGATTTATGTGATTTACTCTACCATGCATTCCACTTTTCATTACAACTCTATCACCCGATTTTAAATCAGTTAAAAACTTTCTCTCTTTTTTAGCTTTTCTCATCTGCGGAGCAATCATAAAGAAATATATGACTGCAAACATCAGAAGAAATGGAGTAAACTGTGAAAAGTTTTCCATACTTACTGAATTATGGGACCTGCAGGAGGCTTTAATCCATTATTTGGATTATTAATGAAAGCTGATATTCTTACAGATTCAGTTCCTCTTTGGGTATTAGCCTTAATTGTAACGGTCTTAGAGGTTTTATTCATTCCTTTACCGTTAAACTTCACGGTAAATTGAGATGATTCACCTGGAAGCAATGGAGCTCTACTCCAATCCTGTGGAACCGTACATCCGCATGTAGATTTAATTTCTGTAATCACTAACGGGGCTTCACCTGTATTTGTGTAAGAAAAAACTGTTTCTTGAGCTTCACCGTCCATAATTGTTCCAAAATCATGATCTTTTTTATCAAAAGTCATTACCGGAAACTTAGAAGGTGTATTATCTCTAACAGATGCTTTCTCAACATTTTCTGACTTTACTTTACTAAAAGGATCATCTCCACATGAAGTAAAAACTAAAGAAAGGGCTAATAAATAAATTATATTTTTCATTGGTCGATTATTAATTGTTCAAAAGTAAAAAAAAATGTTATTCCCTCAAACCTCTACCCTCCTTAATTAAGGAATTATTACTAATTAAATCTTTGACAATTTTATCTAATATTCCATTTATAAAAAAACTACTTTTTTCAGTAGAGTAATCTTTTGAGATTTCTATATATTCATTTAAACTAACCTTGATCGGAATTTCTTTAAAAATTTTCAACTCTGTAATTGCCAAATTAATAATTACCAGATCAATTTTTGCTAAACGTTCTATATCCCAATTTGTAATATATTCCGAAATTATTTTATTGTTAGATTCAAAATTCCTTAATGAATAATTGGCTAAATCATCAGAAAATTTCTTATCTGAAACGATTGTAAATAATTTGAAGTGAAATAGTTTTTCATAATTATCCTTAGTTGAATTTTTAAAGAACTTTAACAATAGGGTGTTTGTAAGAGGAAAATCATCCATCCAAAATATATTTTTTTCTTCAATAAATGTTTGGAATTTTTCATCTGTCACAATAATTTCTTTAAAAATATCATGAACAAATTGGATGTCAATCTGAAAAGATTTAGTTTCATTACTGATATATGAATCATAGAGGTCACTTTTGATTATCTTATCATAAATTATATTAACATAGTTAAAATCAACTTCCCAATTAATAAAATCCTTTGATTTTATTAATTCGTCTATTTTTAAATTAGAGGCTAAATCATTAAGGAATATATTTTCTGAAAATCTTTTATTGGTATAAATGTTACTGATATTTCCAGAAATACTCTCTTTTGAAATATTATATTTATTAGTTGCCTTAGATAAAATTTCAATAAGAAATGAAATTTGAAAAAGATATAAATTATGAATAGAATGGATACTTCTAGTGAGATTTTTATAATGTTCTTTTGTATCTTCGAAATCGGATATTTCAGCAGCATATAAATATTGCATTATTTTAAGCCTGATATGTCTTCGATTTAGCATTTAAAAGAACGATTTAAAATTACCGCAAGATAATATTTATTATCTAAAAAATATTTACACAATTGAATGAATTAAAATATTTAAATAAATATCTTTTCAAATACAAAATCAACCTGCTATTAGGTTTTATTATAATAATTATTGCAAGGATTTTATTATTATTCACACCTGGGTTAATCAGAGAATCTGTCAATGTAATCGATGAATTTAGAAAAGGTAATATTTTGGAAATAGAAACAGTTCAATCCGAACTTATTCAAAATATTTTCTTAATCCTATTAGCTGCGATTTCTGCAGGCATCTTTACATTTTTAACCAGACAAACTATCATAAATGTTTCCAGATATGTTGAGTTTGATTTAAAAAATGAGATATATGAACAGTACCAAAAACTATCATTAAGTTTTTACAAAAAAAATCAGACTGGTGATTTAATGAATAGGATTAGTGAGGATGTTTCGCGAGTAAGAATGTATTTTGGTCCAGCATTGATGTATTCAATAAATACGATTACTCTATTGATTATAACTTTTTTTTATATGTATGGTCAATCCCCCGAGCTTACTATCTATACTATAAGCCCCTTACCAATTTTATCTTATTGCATTTATAAGCTCAGTGGAATTATAAATATTAGGAGTAGGATTGTTCAAGAATCATTATCTAAACTCTCATCTCTGAGCCAAGAGGTTTTCACAGGTATTCAGATTATCAAATCATATGCAATTCAAAAAAATACTTCTAATAAATTTGATGATCTATCAGAAAAAAACAAAGAGAATCAAATTAGTCTTGTTAAAATGCAGGCTTTATTTTTTCCTTTGATGATTTTATTAATTGGAATTAGTAATGTTTTAGTCATTTATATCGGAGGAAAACAATATTTAGATGGGGAAATTGAAAACATAGGAATTATTGCTGAATTTATAATCTATGTTAATATGTTAACATGGCCAGTTGCATCATTAGGCTGGATAAGTTCAATTATTCAACAAGCTGAAGCATCCCAAAAAAGAATAAACGAATTTTTAAAAGAAAAATCAGAAATTAATAATAATTCGAGCGGATTAAAAAAAATAACTGGCTCATTAGAATTTAAGAATGTTTCATTCACTTACACAGAATCAAATATCAAAGCCCTTGATAATTTAAGTTTTAAGCTTAACAATAAAAAATCACTTGGATTAATTGGAGTGACAGGGTCTGGTAAAACAACTTTATTAAAATTAATAACCAGAAGCTATAATACAGGTTCTGGAGAAATTTTACTAGATAATAAACCTATCAGTGAATTTGATTTAGAGAGCCTCAGGAAAAATACAGGAGTTGTTTCTCAGGATTCATTTCTTTTTTCTGATTCAATAATGAATAATATTAAATTTGGAAAAGAAAAAGCAACTTTAAAAGAAGTTGAAAGAGTGTGTAAATTAGCTGGGATTCATGATGAAATTATAAAATTTAGTAACGGCTATGATACAATTCTTGGAGAGAGAGGAATTAATTTAAGCGGTGGACAAAAACAAAGGATTTGTATAGCAAGAGCGTTAATAAAAAAGCCTAAAATTTTAATATTAGATGATTGTCTGTCAGCTCTTGACACAGAAACCGAAGAGAAAATAATTGCTTCTCTAAAAGATCTAATTAAAGACACAACAACTATTATTTCAAGCCACAGGATGTCTTCTGTCCAGAACTTAAATGAAATTATTGTTTTGGAAGAAGGTAAAATAATTCAAAAGGGAAGTCATAAAGAATTAGTAAATCAAAAAGGGTATTATAAAGAGGTATATTCAAAACAATTAACTAAAAAAGATAGTCAGATTTAAGCTATTTATTAAAAAAATTCTTTATTTTATAAATTAATCTAAAATTTTTAGAAAATGGAGAGAGAAGAAATTTTTTCAAAAGTACTCAGAGCTGGAAGACGAACATATTTTTTTGATGTTAGATCTACAAAAGCTGGAGATTATTACCTAACACTTACAGAAAGTAAAAAATTCACTAATGAAGACGGTTCATTCCACTACAAAAAACATAAAATTTATTTATATAAAGAAGATTTTACCGAGTTTTCAAACATACTTAATGAAATGACAGATTATGTTATTTCAGAAAAAGGTGAAGAAGTAATTAGTGAAAGACACCAAAAAGATTTCAAGAAAGAAGAAAGTACAGAATTAACAGACGAAAAAAATGATGAAAATGAAAAAGAAAACGATGGTAGTGAGTCGTCAAATGAATTTACCGATGTTAGTTTTGATGACATTTAATCGGGTGGTTAGAATAAGGATTTTTTTTATTTTACTTTTTGTTTCTACAGGAATATACGGTCAAAATGAAAAATATGACCTTGATTACTATTTCTCAGAATTTGAAACTCCAAACTCAAATATACCAACTCCAAAAGAAATTATAGGGCATGAAGTAGGTGAATGGCATGTAACACATGACAAGTTAGTTCAATACATGTATGCATTAGCGGACGCATCTAAAAGGATTACAATTGAAGATAGAGGTAAAACTTTTGAAGGTAGACCGATCTTGCTTCTCACAATAACATCTGAAGAAAATCATATGAATATCAATAATATCATTGATAGTCATAAAAAAATAACCGATCACCGTCAAAATATAAAAATTGAGGGTCAACCAATAGTTGTCTATCAAGGGTTTTCAATTCACGGTAACGAAGCTAGTGGCTCAAATGCTAGCCTTTTGTTAGCTTATTATTTAGCTGCCTCAAATAGCGAATTTATTAAAGAGTTACTTGATAATTCTGTAATATTATTAGATCCATCAATGAATCCTGACGGATTACAAAGATTTGCTTATTGGGCTAATATCAATAAAAATATAAATTTAACTTCTGATCCAAATGACAGAGAATACAACGAAATTTGGCCTGGGGGAAGGACCAATCATTATTGGTTTGATTTAAATAGAGATTGGCTTCCGGGACAGCTTCCCGAATCACAAGCTAGGATAAAAACTTTTAACAAGTGGATGCCGAATATTTTAACGGATCATCACGAAATGGGTACAAATGCAACTTTCTTTTTTCAGCCAGGTATTCCCTCTAGAACGCACCCGCTAACTCCAAAATTAAATCAAAAACTAACAAAGGAAATTGCAAAATTTCATGTCGAAAGTTTAGATAAAATTGGTTCTCTTTATTATTCGGAAGAAAGCTTTGATGATTTTTACTACGGAAAAGGCTCTACATTTCCAGATATAAATGGCTCCATTGGTATTTTATTTGAACAAGCAAGCTCAAGAGGTCATATCCAAGATTCTGATAATGGAATACTGAGATTTCCTTTTACCATAAAAAATCAACTCACCACAGGCTTATCTACTTTGAAAGCAGCAGCAAATCTTAGATTAGACATTTTAGATTATCAGAAAAGTTTTTACAGAGAAGCTGCAAAGGAAGCTGGTAAATTTAAACAAGAAGCGATAATATTTGGTAATACAAAAGATAGGTATAGAACAAATAAGCTTGCCGAAATTTTGAGAAGACATGAAATTGAAATATATGATTTGGATAATGATGTAAAACACAAAAATAAAACATACAAAAAAGGATATGCTTATGTAGTTCCAAAGAATCAAAAAAAACATAGACTTATAAATGCTATGTTTGAAACAAGAACCGAATTCTTAGACAGCTTGTTTTATGATGTTTCTTCCTGGACACTTCCCTTAGCGTTTAACCTAGATTATGATCTAAATTATAATGGTAATTATTCAAAAAAAGTTGAATACTTAAAATTCAATGAAAACATAAATATTGAAAAAAGCAATTACGCTTATTTGATGCAGTGGCACGAGTATTTGTCACCAAATGCTTTAAACAGACTATTGGAGAATGAAATAATAGTGAAAGTCGCAACTAAAAAATTCAAATTAGAGGGTAAAGAATATGACTATGGTACTATTTTAATACCTGTTCAAAACAATAACCATATTGAAATAAATAAATTATTAAATGAAATTGCACATGATTGTAATATTGAAATTAACCCTGTTAAAACTGGTTATGCTGAAGGGCCTGATTTAGGTAGTAATAATTTCAGAAGACTACATAAAAAAAATGTTGCTATGTTAGTTGGTGATGGTATAACAGCATATGATGCAGGTGAAGTATGGCATCTTTTGGACACTAGATTTGAAGTGAGTTTAACAAAGCTTGATATTAGAAATTTTAGCAGAATTGATTTAAGTAAATACACAACATTGATTGTTCCAAATAGTTCAATTTCAGATAAAGTTGTAACTAATAAAATAAGTGAGTGGGTTAAATCTGGTGGTATTTTAATTGCTTATAAGAACTCAATTAATTGGCTTAAAAAAACTAAACTTATTGAAGCTAAAGAGTTAAAAAATGATATTTCAGCTAAAGATATTTCATTTGAAGAAAGAAGTGCATTTTTTGGAGCTCAAAGAATTGGAGGTGCAATTTTTAATACTAAGATTGACAGATCACACCCTATAAATTTTGGTCAAACAAATACAAATATGCCAATATTTAGAAACTCGACAATTTTTATTGAAAAAGATAATGAAAGCTATAACAACCCTGTTGTATACACAGAAAAACCATTGTTAAGTGGCTATATTTCAGAGGAAAATGTTGAGTTACTAAAATCAACTACTCCGGTTAAAATCAATAAAATAGGAAAGGGTAAAGTTATATATCTTACAGATAACACAAATTTCAGAGCATTTTGGTATGGAACAAATAAAATATTAATGAATTCTATATTCTTTGGAAATATAATGTAAACTATGCAATCCTAAGACCATTTTCCATTTTAGAGTCAGGTTTTAACAAAATAACAGAATCACCTTCAACAACACCTAAAACCAAGCATTCACTCATAAAATTTGCAATCTGTTTCTTTGGAAAGTTAACTACAGCAATAACCTGAAATCCTAATAACAGTTCAGGTGTATAATTTTTTTTTATCTGTGCGGAAGATTTTAAAACCCCTAATTTACCAAAATCAATTTTTAATTTATAGGAAGGTTTTATTGCTTTTTCGAAACTCTCAACGTGAATAATAGTTCCAACTCTGATATCTAAATCTCTAAAGGATTTAAATAAATTATTCAAACTAATTAATTTTTAGATCTGTTAGCAATAAAACTCTTTATAAATACTATTAGCGCCATTAAGGTAGATAACATCATTAACCCCACCCTTGTAATCCTTAACGTACTTCCGCTATCAATTGTACTCATTAAAGGTTTAAAAAGCCCTCCTAATATTAAAAATGTTAATAATACAACTATATGAGCAACGGTTTTATTCTCTTTTTTCAATCCAGAATTTAACGCTAAAATTATAACACCAAAAACAACTGGAATTAGAGCAGTTGGTGAATAATCTACATCTATATAACCCCAAAGACCAAAAGAAATTAGTGTTACCGCGTTAACAAAGCTTATTTTGTGTGGTTTCATAAAATTATTTTTTGTAAAATTACAACTAAATATTTTTTAAAAAAAATGGCAAGAACACCTTCAAATATGGTCAGTCTTGGAACAAAGGCGCCAGATTTTTCATTACTCGATGTTGTAAGTGAAGAATATAAAAATTTAAATAGCTTAAAAGGGAAGAATGGTTCAGTGATAATGTTTATATGCAACCATTGCCCATATGTTAAACATATAAATGAAACAATTGTAGAAATAGCCAATAAATTTACGCATGAAGGAGTTAATTTTATTGCAATTTCTAGCAATGATGTTATTAATTATCCTGAGGATAGTCCTGAATTAATGAAATTAAATGCTAAGCAAAATAAATTTAGCTTCCCGTATCTTTATGATGAATCTCAAGAAGTTGCAAAAAAATATGATGCTGCGTGTACACCAGATTTTTATTTGTACAACAATGAACTAAAACTTGTATACAGAGGTCAACTTGACGATTCTAGACCAGGCAATGGTATTAAATGTGATGGTGAAGATCTTGAATATGCAATAAAATGTTTGTTAACTGATACTCAGAATGATAAAATTCAAAAACCAAGTATTGGCTGCAATATAAAGTGGAAATAACTATTTAGCCTCAACTAACTCTACATCAAAAACTAATGTTGCATTTGGAGGTATGACACCACCCGCACCTGATTGTCCATAAGCCAATTCACTAGGGATTATAAATGTCGCCTTGTCTCCTATTCCTAAAAGAGAAATCCCTTCATCCCATCCTTTAATAACTTGTCCAATACCAAGAGTAAATTCGATTGGCTGATTTCTTTTATATGAAGAATCAAATACGGTTCCGTCCAACAACATTCCTTTATAATGAACCTTTACTTTATTACCACGTGTAGGTTTTTCAGAATTATTTTCTTTATCAAACTTATATAATAATCCAGAAGGGGTTTTTGAAAAACCTTTGGAAAGATCTTTTAATATTTTAAGTTCTTTTTCCTTTTCCTTTTTTATTCTTTCAGCTTTTGACCTATTGAAAGTTTCAAAAGCTTGGGTTGGATCAAAAGCTTGAGCCTTTTCTCCAATTGCATTTATTTCAACGGAGATAATTTCATCATTTTGTGAAATAGAGTTAACAACATCCATTCCTTCAACAACATGCCCAAAAACAGTATGCTTATTATCAAGCCAAGGGGTTTCAACATGTGTAATAAAAAATTGACTACCGTTAGTAGATGGTCCAGCATTAGCCATGGAAAGTATTCCAGGGCGGTCATGCTTAAGATCGATATTAAATTCATCATCAAACTTGTAACCTGGATCTCCCGTGCCTGTTCCTAAGGGGCATCCTGCTTGTACCATAAAATCATTAATAACCCTGTGGAATTTTAAACCATTGTAATAAGGCTCTCCGATTGGTTTTATATCATTTTTTATTTTACCTACAGCCAAGCCGGCAAAGTTTCCTACAGTCCCTGGTGTTTTCTCAAATTCCAGCTGGACATTTATCTCTCCTTTATTGGTTAATATCAATGCAAATAGACCTTCTTTCATCTTAATTTTTTTGCGAAGATATCAATAAAAAAGGATTATTAATTAGCTAAATCACTTAAAAACTTAATCCTAAAAAGTTTTAACTCAAATTCATCATATTCTCCGTCAAATTCCTTCAGTGCCAGCTCAATATCATCTGAATCGGATTCAATAAAATAATCATAAAGCTCCTCTTGTTGATCTTCATCAATATAATCGTCAATACAATAAGATAAATCTAATTTTGTTCCAGAATAAACAATTGTTTCCATTTCAGAAATAAGATCATCTACTTCCATAGATTTAGACCCAGCAATATCTTCAATAGATAATTTCCTATCAACAGCCTGTATAACAAACAACTTTAATGAAGAGTTTTTACCAGCAGATTTAACAACTAAATCGTCTGGCCTAATAATATTATTATCTTCAACATATTTTGAAATCAACTCAATAAAATCCTTACCATATTTTTTTGCCTTACCTTCACCAACTCCGAAAATAGAAGATAATTCCTGTGTTGAAATAGGGTATCTAAATGTCATTTCATTTAACGATGGATCCTGAAATATCACATAAGGTGGAATTGACTTTTTATCCGCTATTTTTTTTCTTAATTCTTTTAACTTATTCATTAGAACTTTATCTCCAGATTGATTAAGACCAATATTACCATCTCTTATATTTGTCGGATTATTTTCGTTCACTGGGATTAACAAATCAACTGGATTATTTAAATACTCAAGTCCTTTTTCGGTAAGAGTTAAGGATCCAAAATTCTCAACTTTTTTTAATACCATATTTTCAGCTCTTAAAAACCATAATAAACCATTCCAAAATTGCTCATCTTTTGATTTACCAATACCAAAAAAATTGTGTTCAGTTATATTATGTGAGGTTAATAGAGCATTATTTTTGCCAATTAAAATACTTACGATGTCTTTCTGTTTATAAATAGACTTAGTCTTTGAAATAATGTTCAAAACCTTGATTAAGTTTTCTTTTACATTAATTTTTGGTTTTGAATCCTGCATATTATCATCCATGAGTCTACCTTTACCAGATTCAGAATCAAAGTACTCACCAAAATAATTCAAAAGATATTTTCTTCTGCTTATTGTAGTATTACAGTAAGCAACTACCTCCTCTAAATGCATTGAAGCAATATCCTTCTCTGTTTTATTCTTGGATTCTAAAAACTTTTCAAGTTTTTCAATATCCTTATAGGAATAATAGGCAAGACAATGTCCTTCTCCACCGTCTCTTCCAGCTCTTCCTGTTTCCTGATAATATCCTTCTAAACTTTTAGGAACATCATAGTGAATAACAAATCTGATATCAGGTTTATCGATACCCATACCGAAGGCAATTGTAGCAACAACAACATCCACATTTTCCATTAAAAAAGAATCTTGATTTTGATTTCTAATTTTGGACTCCAATCCAGCATGATATGGAACAGATTTAATATTATTTAAAACCAAAAGTTCAGAAATTTCCTCAACCTTTTTTCTACTTAAACAGTAAATTATTCCAGATTTTCCATCTCTGCTTTTTATAAATTTTATTAAATCATTATTAACCTGATCGGTTTTGGATCTAACCTCATAGTATAAATTTGGCCTATTGAATGATGATTTAAATACATCAGCATCAGTGATATCTAAATTTTTTAAAATATCAGATTGAACTTTTGGGGTTGCTGTTGCGGTTAGAGCAATTATCGGTAGATCGCTATTGATTTTATTTAAAATATTTCTAATGTTTCTATAATCAGGTCTAAAATCATGCCCCCATTCACTGATACAATGTGCTTCATCAATTGCTAAAAATGAAATGTTTATTGATTTCAAAAAATCAATATTTGAAACTTTAGCTAAGGATTCTGGTGCAAGATATAATAACTTGGTTTTTTTACTTTTTACATCACTTTTAACCTTGTTAATTTCTTCACTATTTAGAGAAGAATTAAGTACGTGAGCAATACTATTTTCTTCTGAATAACCCCTTACCGCATCTACCTGATTTTTCATTAATGCAATCAATGGTGAAATTACAATAGCTGTACCATCCAAAAATAGTGCTGGAAGTTGATAACAAAGAGATTTTCCTCCACCTGTTGGCATAACAACAAAGGTGTTTTTCTTGCCAATAATATTATTGATTATTTCTTCTTGAGCTCCTTTAAATTCTTTAAATCCAAAAGTATTTTGTAAACAGGTTAAAATCGATATATTATTATTCATGAAATTAAAGTCTCTAAATAAACTTACTTTAAGTTAAAACAATCTTTTTTGATTTAAGAAATTCTTTAATAAAATTTTTGTTTTTTTGCATTATATATAATTAATCCAATTTGGAGACAAAAGATATCATAGAATTCGGTAAAGAAGTTATCAAACTTCAGTCCAAAAGCATTAGAAATTTAGTTGATTTGATCGATGAAAATTTTGAAACTGCAATAAAACTAATTCTTGATTCTTCAGGTAGAGTTGTTGTTACCGGAATTGGTAAAAGCGCTATTATAGCCAATAAAATTGTAGCTACGTTAAATTCAACAGGAACGCCTTCAATTTTTATGCATGCTGCTGATGCAATTCATGGTGATTTAGGAATTATTAAAAAAGATGATGTCATAATATGTATTTCAAAAAGTGGAAATACACCTGAAATAAAAGATCTTGTACCTTTCCTTAACATGAATGACAATCCGTTAATTGCCATCACAGGCGATATAGATTCTTATCTAGCTAAAAATTCATCTGTGGTTTTAAATAGTCATGTTGACGTGGAAGTTTGTCCAAATAATTTAGCACCTACTAATAGTACTACAGCTCAATTGGTTATAGGGGATGCTATTGCTGTAACACTTGTAAAAATCAAAGGTTTTACATCAAATGATTTTGCAAAGTTTCACCCTGGAGGAAGTCTAGGTAAAAAATTATTTTTAAAAGTCAAAGATTTAGTAAATACAGACTTTAAACCAATGGTTGGTAAGGATGACAATATTAAAGATGTAATCATAGAAATTTCTCAAAAAATGCTTGGTATAACACCTGTTTTATCAAAAGACTCAATTGTTGGGGTAATTACTGATGGTGATTTAAGAAGAACTCTACTAGACAATCAGGAGATATCAAGCCTAAAAGCAGAAGATATAATGTCTATCAATCCTCAAGTTATAGACCTAGAAGTTAAAGCTGCAGATGCACTGGAAACTATGAAAAGCAATAAAATTTCTCAACTTATTGTAACTAAAGACTCTGAATATTATGGAATCTTACATATTCAAAATTTAATTAAAGAAGGAATTTCATAATGACTACTTCTACAAACGATAACATGTCTTTTTTGGAGCATCTTGAAGAACTAAGATGGCATGTAATTCGTTCATTAATCGCAATTATTTCTGCTGGTTTTGTGTGTTTTTTAATGAAAGATTTCATCTTTGACACTATAATTTTTGGTCCAAAAAAAATGGATTTCCCTACCTACGAGTTTTTGTGTCAGGCAGCTACCATTATTGGTGTAGAAACAACTTTTTGTGGAGATGAATTCCCTTTTATTGTTCAAAACAGAACAATGGCAGGTCAATTTTCTGCACATGTTATGACATCTGTTATCGCTGGTTTTATCATCTCATTTCCTTATGTTCTTTATGAGTTTTGGAAATTTATTAGTCCGGGATTATTAGATGAAGAAAAATCTAAATCAAGAGGGTTTATTTTTATTTCATCATTATTGTTTTTTATTGGAGTATTATTTGGATACTATATAATTTGCCCGCTATCCATTAATTTTCTTGGAACTTACCAAGTTTCAACTGAAGTTCTCAACGAAATTGATCTTGGCTCCTTTATAAGTTTAGTTAGATCATCTGCAATTGCTTCAGGAATAATCTTTGAACTACCAATTGTAATTTATTTTTTGACAAAAGCTGGAGTAGTAACACCCGACTCTCTTGTGAAATACAGAAAATATGCATTGGTTTTGGTATTAATTCTTGCAGCTGTAATTACTCCTCCTGATGTTGCAAGCCAAATTATTGTTGCTATACCAATCGTAGTATTATATCAAGTGAGTATTTTTATTTCTAGAATTGTAGTTAAAAATCAATCCAAATGATATTAAAGGCAAATAATTTAGTTAAATCATACAGTGGAAAAAATGTTGTAAAAGATGTTTCATTAAACCTAAAACAAGGGGAAATAGTTGGGTTACTAGGTCCAAATGGTGCTGGAAAAACCACATCTTTTTATATGATTGTAGGCTTAATTAAACCAAATTCTGGTTCGATTTTTTTAGATGATAAAGAAATTACAAATTTTCCTATGTACAAAAGAGCACAAAATGGAATCGGATATTTAGCTCAGGAGTCATCGGTTTTTAGAAAAATGAGTGTTGAAGATAATATTCATAGTGTTTTAGAAATGACTAATCTTTCAAAAAAAGAACAAATCGAAAAAGTAGAATCACTTCTAGATGAGTTTGGTCTTCAAGCAATAAGAAAAAGTCGCGGTGATTTACTATCAGGAGGTGAAAGAAGAAGAACTGAAATAGCTAGAGCACTTGCTACCAATCCAAGCTTTATACTATTAGACGAACCATTTGCGGGCGTTGATCCCCTGGCTGTTGAGGATATTCAAAAAATTGTTAGAGACCTCACTAAAAGAAATATTGGGATATTAATTACTGATCATAATGTCCAGGAAACCCTTGCAATAACAGACAGAACATACCTTATGTTTGAAGGAACTATTCTCAAAGATGGAAAACCTGAGGATTTAGCAAACGATGAATTGGTAAGAAAGGTATATCTAGGACAAAACTTTGAACTACGAAAAAAAACTATTTAGTTTTAAATTTATAGAAGGTAATTATCGAAACTAGGATATAGACAGAAATAATCAACGGAATAGCGTAAATACCCAACAAAACTAATGAGGGTATTGAAATAAATATTATAAATAATCTTCTTCTGTTTCCTTTTATTTTAAACGATTTGAATTTAAAGTTTAATAATTTAAGAGAAGAAACAAGCAAAAAACTAGAGATTATTGTAAGAAGTATTAAAGTATTGTAATCAAGAATAATACCTGAATAAACACTACCATCAACTGAGATAATAGACAATGAGTAAATAAGTACTGTATTGGCAGGTGTTGCCAATCCTATAAAATATTTTGATGATGATTTTCTGGTGTTAAAACGGGCCAGTCTGTAGGCAGAAGACAAGGTTATAACAAAACCAATAAACGGAATAAAAGAGGAGGATATTGAACCTACAGAGGATGATGGTGCTGCATTAAACATGTTGTACATTAATATTCCAGGCACCAAACCAAAGCTAACTAAATCTGCTAACGAATCTAATTGAAGTCCAATATCAGATTGAACGTTTAATTTTCTAGCAATAAAACCATCTAGGTAATCTAAAACTAAGCATATACATGAGATAACAAAAATATACTTTACCTCAAGGTTATTTTCCACTAGTAACAGAACAATTATACAACCTAAGAATAGGTTAAAAAGAGTAATAAGATTTGGAAGAAACTTAAAATTCACTGAAATTATTTGTCGTAAATCTAATAATTTACCTCTAAATAAATCATAAATTTGCTACCAAATTCTTATTGAAACTACAATAAGTAGTATCTAATCATGTTATAATAAAATGAGAACTAAACTGTTGGTTATATTATTTTTTAGCTTGATTACAGCTTTTAGTCAGAACTCATCCAAATACTCTAACGAATTTTTAAATATAGGAGTAGATGCTAGGTCAATTGGTATGGCTAATGCAGTAGTATCATCAGTAGATGATGTTAATTCGACTTATTGGAATCCAGCTGGTTTATTAAATGTAGAGAGAGATGAAATTTCATTAATGCACTCAAATTATTTTGCTAATATCGCTAATTATAATTTTATCTCATATGCTAAAAAAATTGACACTGAATCTGAAATTGGATTTTCTCTAATAAGATTTGGAGTTGATGATATTATGGATACTACTCAATTAATTGATAACCAAGGTAACATCGATTTTAATAGAATAGAATTGTTTTCGGCTGCAGATTATGCATTTTTATTTAGCTATGCCAAAAGGAATAGCTTGCTGAATTTAAATTATGGTTTAAATGTAAAGATTATAAGAAGGATTATTGGAGATTTTGCAAGTTCTTGGGGTTTTGGATTTGATTTTGGAATTCAACATGAAAATGAAAATGGATGGAAATTTGGACTAATGGCTAGAGATATAACCACAACATATAACAATTGGAATTTTGATGAAGATAGATTAAATGATATTCAAAATGCGCTTGAAGGTCAAAATCAAGAAATACCTGAAAAATCAGAGATAACAATACCCAAATTACAAATTGGATTGTCCAAAGAATTTGAATTAACTAATGAATACAGCTTACTAAGTGCCATGAATTTATTTATAATGTTTGATCAAACTAATGATATTATTTCATCTGAAATTGCTAGTATCACCCCTGCCATTGGTTTTGAGTTAGGATATATTGATCTAGTATATTTAAGGGTTGGTGCGGGAAATTTTCAAAATGAGATTCAATATGATTCAACTAAAAAACTTAGCTTTCAGCCTAATTTTGGAATAGGATTTAACATGAATAATATTGAAGTAAATTATGCATTTACTGATATAGGTAATCAGTCAGTTGCATTATATTCAAATATTTTTTCCTTGAAGTTTAACCTTAATTTGTTAAGATGATAACCAGTTCTTTAAAATGCTATATTCTAGCTCTATCTGCAATGGTCTTTTCCGTTAACCTTGTTTCAAGCCAGGATGATGATTTTAACAGATATGAAATCAGTATTCTTTCAATCGGAGAAGGATCAAGTTTAGCAGATGCCTTTGGACATACTGGTATAAGAGTTAAAGACTCAGTTTTAGATAATGATATTGTTTTCAATTACGGAATATATGATTTCAATGCGCCCAACTTTTACTCAAACTTTGTAAAAGGAAGACCTGAATATAAATTAGGTATTCAGAATTATAAAAATTTTGTTAAGGGATATTTTAAAGAGAATAGATATATAATTGAACATCAACTTGATTTTGATAAGAATTCTACTTTGAAAATTATTGAATTATTAATTGACAATTTAAATAACCCATACTATACATACGATTATTTAAGAGACAACTGTGCAACCAGGGTAGCCGATATTATTATTGAAAATACCAACAATAAATTTAAAGATGACAAATTAAAGTCAGAAGCTATTCTTAGTTATAGGGATTTAATTCATGAGAAAATAAATGAAAATTCATGGGCAGCACTTGGAATTGATTTATGCTTAGGAGCAATAATTGATAAAAAAATCAACACAAGAGAAACATTTTTTCTCCCTGAAAATTTAATGAACTATTTAGACTTGTATGATGGTGATATTATTAATAGAAACATTATTCACAGTCCTAAATTAAAAACAAGTTATCGTGAAAATTT
>Ga0075480_10000182_pt1 | contig 34061 bp, 32 predicted proteins | sample DEB08_DNA_7_FD_81590 | JGI IMG/M metagenome (GOLD analysis project Ga0075480, IMG submission 81590) | Aqueous microbial communities from the Delaware River and Bay under freshwater to marine salinity gradient to study organic matter... | ecosystem: Environmental > Aquatic > Marine > Coastal ... | reverse complement strand
TTATCATCAATAAAGTATATTATCATCAATAAAGTATATTATCATCAATAAAGTATATTATCATCAATAAAGTATATTATCATCAATAAAGTATATTATCATCAATAAAGTATATTATCTAACGGTTAAAGAATTATTTATTTTAAGTACAAATCTATACCTGAATTATAATCATTTACAAAAACATTATTAACAATAAACCCTTTTTTATCAGTTATTAAATGATATAAAAATTCTTCATTGTGTTTTGTAGATTCAATATAATCGCTTTTAAAATTCATACAGTTTATTTTACCTAAATTATTGTCGTTGATATGTATATTTTTTGTTCCCCATATAACTATAGTATCCGAAATTTGATGTTTATAAATATTCATATCACGTGCGTCTATTTTAACAACTGCTATTACTTTAATACCATTCAATAATTCATCATTTACATTTATAGCACTAATTGGCAAAGTTAAATCATTATTTAATGTAATTTTTGTATCGCCCTTAATCCCACTATCTAATTGTTTATGTATATCAATTAATTTAAATGTTTTATCTAAATTATACTTATCAATACATTTTTCATGTAAATGATATAATACATTTTCATTAATATCATCCCAATCTGAAAATAATGTGTTTCCTATAGTAAATACCTTTTTATCGGTTCCCAAACAATAAACAAATGATTCATTAAATGACGATACTAACTTTGCTTTTGGATGATTTTTAACTTTAATCCATTTTAATAAAGGATCATAAACTCTATGTTCACTTGTCACTAAAATACCATTTAAATCATATACAACTTGTCCGATGGAGGTACCCTTAATTACAGCGGTTACTTTCTCACCATTTTTTAATATATCACCAATCTTTACATTTTTCAATAAGGTTGGTATACACTTTTGGTTGGTTGTATCAATAATGTCAATTACTGTTTCCCCCGAAAAGCAAACCGGACTCCAGTCTGGTGTGTCTGGCATTGGTGGCGTGGGTATACTAAGATAATAAAGGATTAACAATTTATATATTAAAACAGGAATTAAAAGAATTAACCAAGGAATAAACATGTACCATCCTGCCATACCAGGTATTGGTGCGAGAAAAGAAAAGAACATTGAAGCCAATAAACCAGCTGCAGCTATAATACACATGAGAATAAGATGACCACCATAAACCATAAATTTATTCAATAAATCTACTATACCTCCAAATAAGGATTGCAACGCCATATAACTACCAAAAATCGTATAAAGCGATGTTGCCAGCACAGCTTTTACTTTTCCTATAGCGTCCTTTGTTTTTATAATGAAATTTATAAAGTAGGAAATCATATTCATTAATACATCATAAATTCGTTGAACTGTATTCATAAATTCCATCCGAACATTATACGATAATTTACGCCCTAGGTTGACAGAATCAACCAAACTTTGACATGCTTCTTGTAATATATTTGCCATAAAAATAATTGGATGAACAGCGACGTCAACAATATCTTTAAGTATAGAATTGATACACCCTGAAAAATTTTGAGCGGTAAATTCTAACTTTGTTTTATCCTGTGGATTATTTATAAAGCCGGCGAATGGAATGAATATAGGGTTACATTTATGAATTTCCCAATCCGCTTTAACAACCTGAAGTACATTTGCATAATAATAATAACATATTAAGTATACAAATACAAAACATAATATTGCGGAAATCCATACATCAGAACCATGTACATCCATGTATCCGTAATTTAAATATAATTTTTCAACAGCATTTATTGTGTTTTGAATTACATCATTTGATTTATCATCCATATATAATATATTTATAAATAGTAAATAAATTATATATGGATTTACTATTAATTTTATCCAATATATAGTTACCTATATATAATTATAACGATTTTGAAGGGGAACCATTGTTATCTTCCCAATCATGAAATATCCTCCCCCCAATTGGAATAGTATGATTAGATGTTATTAAACATGTTAATTTTTCGCATTTTATATCAGTTAATTCCGAGAAAGAAGAATCTTCAACTTTAACAAAGTTTTTATATTTGGGATCAAAAACTAAATGACTACCTGAAACAATAATGTCATTTTTATACCCATTTTTATTATCAATATCTTTGTTACTAATAATTCTGTTTCTTTTAATTCTATACATTTTTTCTATTAAATTACCATTTTCATCTAAATTACTTAAATGCATTATTGATAAAATTCTAGTATTATTTTCAAGTAAACCATTCAATGGTGCATTTTGAATTTCAACTAAATCTCCATTTATTAATTCTAATTTTGTTTCAGGATGAAAACATAATGCTCTTACTAAACCACCAGGTGGTCCATTCCACATACTATTCATGGTCATCATAGAACCATTTACAATATGTAGTAAGGCCGTCATGTTACCTACCATTTTTCCAACTAAATCTTTTGTTACTATAAGAACCCGTTGAACTTCTACCATGATATTAAACATGGATGAAAATATGTTTTTAAATATATCCATTGCTGTATGTCTAAAATAACCCATAAGGTTTCGCATGTAATTCATATCAACCGATAATTTATCAGTAACATCAGACAATATACCAATATTAAAATTAACTGGTTTTAATAAATCATCCATAAATCCTTTTTGCATAGTTTGAATACAGAATGCGAAATTTTTTGCAGTATTGTGTCCAAAAAAAGAAGCAAATGGCATGACTAATGGTTGACATCTATATACCGGCCAATTGTCCTTAATACGCTGTATGTTTACTACTAGAAAATTAAATATATACAATAATGTAAAAATACATATTATTATTATTGATAAGGTTAGATCTGATATTTCCATATTAAATTATATTATTATTATTATATATTAATAATAATATATATATAGAAAAATAACACTTATTTCATTTTTCAAGGTTTATTAAATGTATCTGGATTAGCTACTTGTGTATCAAATTCGGCATTTGCATTAGTTGATGCAGTAATTTTCGCTGCTTGTAAAATAAGACCATTTGATGTTTCACTTTCGGTTTGAGGAATAGGGCCACACATACCATCAGGGCAAGGGTAACTATAAGGATCACTACTATTACAACAATCAACACCACCACCACTCTGATTATTAAGCTTATTTTGTTCTACTGCGGCACCTACTTGTTTATTATGTGCGTCATTACTATTTCCGGGAGATGAGTAGCCGCCTATAGGAGATTCTCCTCCTTTTTGTCTGCGCCTAAGTTTATGACTGTGATTGCAATTGCGACCACGTTTATGGCTGCGCTTATGGCTATGGCTGCGCTTATGGCTATGGCTGCGCTTATGGCTATGGCTGCGCTTATGGCTATGGCTGCGCTTATGTTTGCGATTATAAGTTAATTTTCGTCTATTAAATGATTTCAATAATCTTTTAATTCGTCTTGTTTTTTTACCATTTTTTGGTTGATTAATTCTTTTATTACTTCTAGTTATTGTATGTTTCATATATATTAATATAAAGATATTATTATTGTTTTAATATATAATGGATCATACGGATAAATTAAATCTCACTAAAATGATTAACGAAAATAATGTGGAGGATTGTACAAAAGAAATTCGTGAAAAAAAACACAGTGATTTAATACGCAATGATGTTACCTGTCTACTATCCTTAAAAAAAAAATATAGTCGTTTGGCACAATCAAATCCTAATCAATTTGATTCAATGTGTGTCTCGCAATGTAGTTTTATTTTTAATAATTATATGGACATTTTCAATAAGGTAAAAAAGGACGAAATAAATCTACAAATTTTACATAAATTATTGGATGTTTTAAAACAAATTGAAGTTAGTGAATTTGATCAGCATGAAGGAGCATATGAAGTTGGTAAAATATTAAAGGCAATGTATATTGATAGCGCATTGACAAAGGCCGAACGGATTGATAAAAAAACAGGCAAGAAAACCACACCATCCAAGAAAAAGGAAAAAAATATTACTTGGGCAGAGTTTAAAGCAAAACAACTAGAGAAAAACTAATAATCTATATAGTAATCTATATAGTAATCTATATAATCGCTGTAAACTATAGAAATTAAATTTATTTAAAACTATCTCTCTTTTATTATATATTAATTAGCATTTATAATGGCGGATAAATTATTATCTAATAAAACAAATATTAGTGAACCAAATGGTAAAAAAACTATAAATAAGTTAGTTATTGTTGAATCACCATCAAAATGTAAAAAGATTGAGGCATTTTTAAACAATAACTCGGCATCTTCATCTTCTGACATAAACATAAACTATAAATGTATTGCTAGTTGTGGACATATTAGAGAATTAAACGGTCTTACCTCAATTGATATTAAAAATAATTTTTCATTGTCATTCGTAAATAGCGAAAGTAAAAAGGAACAAATAAATAAATTAAAGCACGCAATTAAACAAGCCGATGAAGTAATTCTTGCAACCGACGATGACCGTGAAGGTGAGGCAATTGCGTGGCATATATGCGTTGTATTTAAGTTATCAATAGAGAAAACACCACGAATTATTTTTCATGAAATAACTGAAACAGCATTGAAAAAAGCAATTAAAATACCAACGACAGTAAATATGCCAATTGTATATGCTCAATTGGCACGCCAAACATTAGATACGTTAGTTGGTTATAAACTATCGCCTATTCTATGGAAACATGTGAAAGATGGTATTTCGGCAGGACGATGCCAAACACCTGCGTTGCGATTAATATATGAAAATCAAAATGATATTGATAAATCACCTGGAAAGCAATATTATTCTACTATAGGTTATTTTACTAATAAGAACATTCCGTTTGTTTTAAATCATGAAGAAACGGATGAAATAAATGTTAGTAAGTTTTTAAATGAAAGTAAAACATTTAATCATACATATAATGGGTTTGAATTAAGAGAAAAAGAGTCAGCAGCGCCAAACGCATTTACAACAAGCACATTACAACAGGCGTCTAGTAATAAATTTCATATCTCTCCAAAAGAAACAATGTCACTGTGTCAAAAATTATACGAGAATGGATCAATTACTTACCCTAGAACTGAAAGTATAACTTATAGTGAAGAATTTCGCACAAAAATGGTTGATTTTATAAATAGAAAATATGGCGAAGAATATGTAAATGATAATGATCATAATGATAAAAATAATCAACAACATGAGACAAAAAAGCTTAAAACACAAAAAAGCTTAAAACCACAAAAAAAACCTAAGAAGAATAATGAACAAGAAAAAAACGAAGATGAATGTCCACATGAAGCAATCCGCCCAACAGATATTACAGTTGAAGATTTAGATGAAAAACAGTTTACTTTAAAAGAAAATCGTCTTTATCGTTTAATTCGTGAAAGAACATTAGAAAGTTGTATGAAGAATGCCAAAATCTCTCTATTAAATTGTTCTGTAAATGCTCCAATGAATTATTTATACAAGTATCAAACCGAGCATATTGTTTTTGCTGGCTGGAAAATTGTTGGCGGATATGAGTATGTCAATAAAGAATATAATTATTTACAATTAATAAAAACATCAGTTATGTTGAGTTATAATAAAATAAAGGCAACAATTCATTTGAAAGAAACTAAACAACATTATACTGAAGCGAAATTAATTCAACTTTTGGAAGAAAAAGGAATTGGAAGACCATCTACATTCTCATCTCTCATTGATAAAATTCAGGAGAGAAAATATGTGAAGAAGGAAAATGTAAAAGGAAAGACAATTATTTGTAGAGATTTTGAATTAGAGAATCAAACAATTAAAGCAATGAACACTGAACGTGAATTCGGAAATGAAAAAAATAAGTTGGTTATAACACCTGTTGGTATATTAGCACTGGAATTTTTGCTCAACCATTTTGACACACTGTTTCAATATTCATACACAAAACAAATGGAAGATGAATTAGATGAGGTTGCAAAAAATAATAAGAAATGGCAAGATGTATGTGAAAAATGTAATAATGAAATAGAAAATCTCTCTTCAACTATTGTAGAAAAAGGTAAAGAAACAATTCGTATTGATGAAAATCATACTTACATGATAGGTAAATACGGTCCTGTAATTAAATATGATATACAAGGACAAACTAATACATCCATTAACCTAAAGAATAAAGGAAAATCTAAAAAATTAGATACGGATACATCTACAGTATCGTTTAAAGCGGTTCGTAAAGATATTGATTTAAATAAACTACGAAATGGCGAATATACTATAGATGACCTCGTAGAATCGGCTGAAGATAAAGAAACGCGACTTGAATTATCATCTATTGGAAATTATAAGGATTTACCAGTTTATGTGAAAACGGGTAAATTTGGAAAGTATTTGGAGTGGAAAGGAATGAAAACATCTCTCAAACATATTAAATCAAAGATAGAAAATATAACAATGGATGATGTTGCCGAAGACCTTTACGACCTAGATACAAAGCAAGATGAACCATCTATTTTACGTGAGATAACTAATGATGCATCCATTCGTAAAGGAAAATACGGAGATTACATCTACTATAAAACGAAAAAAATGAAAAAACCTAGATTTTTAAAATTAGATGGGTTTAAGAAAAATCTCTCGTCTCATAACTATTTAACATGTGATAGTAATGTTTTACAAGAGTGGTTTAATAAAACGTATATTGATACCTAAATAGTATAGCTATAAAAAATAGAATAGTATATATAAAATTATAAAATATAAGCAGCAGGAATGCGAATATTGTATGTCTTGTTAATTTCATTCTTGAGAGAATTGAGTTCAATTGTAAAATCAAAAGGGAAATTCTGAAAATTAACTAAACGACCATCGTGAAAACGAAACTTAAATTTTAACCGAGCGATTCTCTCAATCGGTGGATCATAATGAACTAAATTATGAAGATAAAATGTGCGGGAATCATATGCATTATCGCCAACCATTTTTAATGGGATTTTTGCAAATGCCGAATTCACTTTACCTGCATAAGAATTATTAGAATAGATATTTGTATAATTACTTTCATTATACGGATATAATTCATCATATGAATTGTACTTGTCAACTTCCATATAAATACAATTCTCTCCATTAATATCAAATGCAAAAGGCGCTTCAATAAAATGTTTTAGGTCAGTTGTTCTAGTATCCTTATAATCAAATGTTAGTCCACTTGCATCTTCCGATGACGAATATGCCTCTTTTTTAAAACCGAGATTATAAGGTAACCCCCATTTAGTATGATTGTTCCACACAATCGGTTGTTGTTCACAACTACTAAAATCATAATTAATTTGGGTCGTGAAATCAAAATTAAAGGAAGAATCAGTATGCCCAAACCAAAATTTATGTTTAATCTTATCATAAATGACATTGAAACTATTATCAGTAGTATATGCATCATTCATTTTATTTGTTAATTCATTTGTTAATTGTTCAGCAGTGTAAAACCCTTCATCAATAACAACATTATATTCGGTAGAAGAAGATCCAACTTTAAAATTAAATTTAGTGTTTTGATAACCATTACTAAACGTATAATAAAAGCCAGGCATTGTCATTTGAATTAAACGTATAGATTGAACATTAACTAATGTCTCGGGTAACATAATTTCAAATGTATTGGAATTTTTCCATTTGGTAATATCACGGTCTTCTGAATGAACAGTTACCAATTTTCTATCTAATACATAATTCTGTTCACGCGCTATTAAAGGTTTAGAATTACTTAAATTATAGTTTCCATTACTGTAACTCATTATTATACTATATACATAAAAAATAACTCAATGATATAAACTTATATTGTATGTTATGATTTAATATATATGATTTATTTTATATACATATATAATAAATAATGTCTAATCCTGTTCCAACTTATAATGAATCAAGAAAAATGACAACAGAAGAAAATATAAATGGTTCTAGACCAGCATCTTATTATTATCGTGGGGGGTATGAATACATTATTAATAGTATGTTACTTATTTCTATTGTTGGTATGTGTATTAAAATATTTTTTGGAAATAATATATCTAAAGACGGAAGTTATGGTAGAGCAAATTCAACCATTTATGGGTATGGTGTTGTTGCTTTTTCTATTTTAGTTGTAATGTTTATTAGTTTTGCTATTTTTGATAGGATAAGAAAAATAGAAAGTAAAGGAATATTTGATAGTATATTTGGATTTATAAAAACATTTATGACTAGTTCAATGCCTGCATTATTAACAGTTATAATATTACTATGGGTCATTACATTAAACTCTAGTTTTTTTACACGCATTAATCAAGGTAAGGTCGCCAAAGAATATTATCAATTGTCAGCAGGAACTTCATTTTTGTTTTTGTTTCAAATTGTTGCAATTTTTCAATTTTTAAAAACATATATTGCAATTAAGACAAAAACAACAGATGATAAAGATGCAGCAATGACAATTAGTCGTCTTTCTTTTGCCATTTACTTTATGTGTGCAATAAATTTGGTTGTTGTTGGTATGATGACCATATTATTGAACTTTTTTTCCACCGATGGCTAATATAGATGTTTTGTATACTATATTTATTGAATACTAGATATTATTATACTGTAATAAACTTGTATGTAACACCATATTCGTATTCAGTTTCCCATATACCATAAATTTTAAGTATAAAATTATTTTCTTTACTACATGGTTGTTCATTAAACACCTTCAAATAGTTATTATTCAACTGTTCTGTAATTCTATAAATGGGTAATTTATTTTCAAAATTATAACGTTTTAAAATATGATTTTCTATACTTTTCAACTTAGAAACTATATGCTGATTCTCTATATTTTTATTATCAAATGAGCATTTATATTTATTAAATATCTTTTCAATACTCTTTAATGTAAAATTAAATTTAATAAATATTCCATTTAATGTAAATAATTCGTTAGAATATAAAATTCGTGAAAAGTTGCTATTATCCATTACTGTATTCTTAACCTTTTCTGTATAAAAAATATTAGTAAGATTAAATTCATTTATATCTAATACAACGTACATTATAAATTTACTATGGTTATAAGTATATATCAGTATGTTTTTATATTAAAATAGTAAATCATATAAATTAATCATATAATATTATGAAATAATTCATCATCTAACAATGACAATTTATAAATAAAAATAAGCATTATATTTTGATTAGTATAATCTTTGTATCCATTTTCCAAATAATCTAATATACATGTATATTCGTTTTCATTAAAATCAACTAATAATCCTGTTTGGGTTTGAAAAAACGTATAGTTCATTTTTTTCAGTTCCAAGTAAGATGTCCATAAATTAACTAAGTTTGGATGAGTATTTTTATATGAATCTATTTTGTTTATTGTATTTTCAATAGTATTATTAATAGTATTATTGTTCATGATCAAATATATATAATAATATAATAATATAGTTATTAAACTATAATATATTTTAATGTTATAAAGATATAAAATTAAAATATATTAAATCATAACAAGAATTAATAATGAAAATACAAGAATCTCATTTTGAACATTATTTAACTGGATATAATAATAAAGAGTTACATCCGTCATTATCAAAGATTTACGAAAAATTTCCAGAAAATATAGGGGATTTAAAAAATATTATTTTTTATGGTCCAAAGGGTGTTGGAAAATATACACAAATGTTAGCATCCATTAAAAAATATAGTCCTTCCGAGTTAAAATATGAAAAAAGATTAACTGTAAATTATAATAAAAAAATATATTTTTTTAAAATAAGCGACATTCATTATGAAATAGATATGTCACTTATCGGCTGTCATTCTAAATTACTATGGAATGATATATACAATCAAATTACTGATATTTTGTTATTACGTCCATGTAAAACTGGAATAATTGTTTGTAAATATTTTCATGAAATACACAGTGAATTATTGGATATTTTTTATAGTTATATGCAAACATTAAATACGCAAAACATTGATATAAAATATATTTTTATTACAGAATCAGTTAGTTTTATACCAAATAATATTGTAAATTGTTGTTATATAATTGATGTTAAGCGTCCATCTAAAAAAAAATACAATAGTTGTCTAGAAATAAAATTAGGAAAAGATGTAATTATTGAAAATATTGTAAATATATCATCATGTAAATTAAATCCACTATCAAATACTAAAAATTCAAACGAAATTATTTGTAATAAAATAATAGACGAAATTCTAAATTTTACATCAAAATACAATAATAATATTGATAATACATTATATACAATAAGAGAGAATCTATACGATATATTTGTGTATAATCTAAACCCCCATGATTGTATTTGGTTTATAATAAATAAATTAGTATCTTTAAAAAAAATACATGTTTCAAATATAAATGAAATTTTAATAAAAACATATACATTTTTAAAATACTACAATAACAATTATAGACCAATATATCATTTTGAACATTTTGTTATGTTTTTAATTATGCAGATATACGACATAAAATAAATAATTTAATCATTAATTGTATTAAATACTGAAGTAATAATTTTTTTATTATTATCTAAATAGTTCCATTCATTTAATATATCATTTTTTAGTTTATCGTTTTTTCTTAAAACAACAATACATTTATGATATTCTTTATTTAAAGTAATCTTTATCATTTTTAACATTTGTTCTACAAACGGATTTGTATTTATCATAAATAAGTATTTTATTTTTCCTGTTTTATTTATTAATTTTGATAATTGGATACCAGTGTTAATTCCGAGTGTATGTTTGAATCCAAAATCTTCAAAGTCAATGATCCAAGACCATTTATCAGGCGGATTAATATAATTTAAATAATTGGTACAATGTTTAACAATTCCATTTGTATCATCGTATTTACTGGCATTTGATATTTTTGTATAAAAAATAGGGCCTCCTTCTAAACTATTACAAATTAAATTAAATGAATGTGCCGTAAAATCTTCTTTGCATGTATTACATATTTTATTCATTAATGTTATGTCTTTCATTTGAATATGGTGTGTCATATGAAATTATTATACTAATTAATTAAAAAAAAATTAATATAATAACGTAAACAATAATATAGATAATAAAATTTTATATTTCATAAAAAAACCAAGCCTTATGGGGGATTTGAACCCCCGACCCTTAGATTAAAAGTCTAATGCTCTACCGGCTGAGCTAATAAGGCGAATATGGTTATTTTTATAATTTTTTATAAATTTTTATTATTTTTTATTACATTTTTATAAGATAATAATTACAATACTATTTTTACTCCTTCTTTCGGACAATCTTTTTCTTTACGGGAGTAGGTGTAGGAACAGATACAGGTTTAGGAGTAGGTTCAGGAGTAGGTTCGCGCGCAGGAGGAGCAGTTTCAACTTGTTCTTCTTCTTGGTCGCTATCTTCTTCAATAACAACACCACCAACATCACTTGACTGTTCCGACGAAGATGCTGCTGCTCCACCAGACACAAGAGCGTTCTTTGATTCAGAAGACAAATTAATCAAACACTTGCCCTTCATTGATGGCTTAGGCTGAACAACCGCTTGAAACAATCGCCAAGTGCACCCAAACTTACCATTGGCAAACCAAAGACCACCGCATTGGATAATTGCCACGACATTAACGCCCTTGGGAATAAGGTCAACTGGTGATAATCCAGAGTGCTCATCGGGATAGAGCATCTTGTGCGAAGGATCGTAAATTTCACAATTAAACTTGCCATCCCAGCAAGGCAACTTAACCTTCAACGTAGGCGCCTTTGTCATATCCGGTTCACCAGTTTGAGGATCCTTTGTATATTTTAGCATAGGAGTCCATAGTGCTTCAATGACTTCAGGTGTCATCGTCTTCTTATTAAACCAAGCCATTGAATTCTTTACTGCTTCATCCTTAATAAACTGTTCTAATTGCTGAAACTTCGCCAACAACTTATCTGTTTCGGGTGTACTATAATCCTTGCGTGGAAATTGGATTGCCATATCAAATGTTTCCTTACCGCTTTGCGGATCCTTAAACATACTGGCTCCCCAAGTAAGCATTGGGACTTCCATATTCATATACAATCCCTTCTTTGTTGGCTTATAAAGGATATTTGAACTCTTACCACCCGACTTATTCATCTTGGGTGCATTAATATCAATATCCCCAATGTTAAAATCAAGGCCCTTGGCAATGTAGGTTTCGGCAGATTGGTTGTTAGTGCTAGTAGAACTCATCTTCTTTTAGATTCTTATGATACTTAATAATAGAGGCAAATGTTTAAATCAATTTTTTGGAATATTATTTTAAAATAAAATCTCTAATGCTTTATATTGATTTTTGTATAATATTCTAAAAAAGTAGCATCACCGCCAAACGAAAAAGTATTTGAATATATTTATCAAGAAAGAGCAAAAATAATAAATAATGTTTGTTATTTATTATTTTTATAATAAAACCAAGCCATGTGGGGGACTTGAACCCCCGGCCCTTAGATTAAAAGTCTAATGCTCTACCTGCTGAGCTAACACGGCTAATATGGTTATATTATAATATAATACTATATTTTTTTTTATTCCTTAAAAAATGTTTAAATTTTAAGCGGAAACTGGCGCAGGAACACTCTTGGCAAAATGGGGGCTCATGTAACGCTGAAGGTTAAAGTAAGTCAACTCTTCGCCACTGGTAAGCTTAAGAAGAGAAGACAGTTTGGTGTCAGCGTTAATGCGACGACCATTGGTCTTGTCCTGGAGCTTGTGCTCACGAATGTAAGCGTTGATTTCACGCGTCACTTCAGTTCGCGCCATTTGGGTGCCAGTCGTCTTACCCAAGAACGATGCAAGCTCGTCACTGATAAGAGTGGGCTTCACAAACCCACTGGGAGAACGGTTTCCGGTCTTGCGCTTACGCTTGTTGCTAACCTTAGCGGCCGTCTTAAGCTCGCGAGTGGCCTTCTTTTCAAGAGTACGAAACTCGGTCTTAAGAGACGAGATGGCAGTGCTGAGTTGCTGAAGGCGTCCCATAAAATCGGAAAAGTCGGTAGAGACCGAAACAGTTTCGGTGGTAGAGGCAGCGGCGGGTTCAGCAACCACAACGGGTTCAGCAACCACAGGGGCGGGGGCGGGAGTTTCCTTCTTCTTGGAAGCCTTAGCGGGCTTGGCTTCGGCGGCAACCTTAGCGGGCTTGGCTTCTGCGGCAACCTTTTCGGTCTTGGTTTGCTTGGGGGTGGTAGTAGTCTCGGTCTTGGTTTGCTTGGGCATCTTATTATACTTTACTATAATAAGATTTATTTAAGTGTTTTAACGCATTAATATATATAATATATTATAAATTACGACATGATATACGCATACCAAATTATTCATTAATTTTCCTAAAATATTGTATATTTATATATATTTATTTTGTATTTTATATTTTTTCAATACTTATTTTATTATTTAATTTACTTTGAATTTTTTCATTCTCTTTTTGTAAATCTTCTTTTTCTTCAATTAATTCCTCTTTTTCATTTCGCATTTTCTTTAATTTTTCTTTAAATCCTTCAAGTTTATTTCTAAGTTTTTCTTCAGTTGACAAATTTTTTTTCTTCTTTTTATTTTTACTTTCTTTACCCTCTTTCATTCCCTCTTTTTTTTTCTGCAATGACAAATAATATAAAGAGAGAAATAATGCTAATAATAATCCAATAACTACAAATTTCTTATTTGTTTTAGGTGCTCCTCTTCTTTTCATTTATTATATATAAAAGGTATATAATAAAAGTATTTATAATCATATTTTTCCTACAACACTGACTGAAATAGCCAAGGTAAAGCAATTGCTGCTGGAGAACTTACTAAGGTTAAAGCACACAATACAAAATTTGCACCTAGACAACGACTATCTGTATTAATTCCACTTCTGACTAATTTTTCTATTATGTCTAATGCAATTTCATAAATAGTTGTCATTCCAGCAACTCTAATATCAACCATAAACATAACACGGAATAAATCACGATGGGTCGGACAAATTTCCCGTTGAATATTTTCCGACAAATTTGCACGATAACACCAAATATCATTTAATTCTAAAATAAATTTAATTAACGAGTTTCTATCTAAATTCATAAACCAAGTATATTCCGTATAATTTCCAAGTATATCAATATCATGAAAGAGAGAAATAACACGTGATTCTATTGTTTGTTGTGGTGGAACTTGTATCGGAGTTAAAGATAAATCATTATCATCGGTATGATTCATATTAAAATTTACTTTGTCATTAAATAAAGAACTTAACCACTTTATTTTTAACATATTTTTCTTAACGAACTTTGGAAATGGATTGCGATTATAAGGATTTGTTGCTACTTTAATACCCTTATTAAATAAATTATAGAGAGACATAATATCAAAACCATATGTCATATTATCAACATCCGTAAAACTATAAAATTGCGAATAGGGTATATCAGAGAGATCATCCATTGTGAAAAAATCAGTATCATTTACACAAATATTTCTTTTGAAACGAGCAGGACCGCGAATACGGTTATAGTGTTTAAATAAATGAGTTCGCCATGCTTTTTGAATAATCACGGTATTATCATAAAGTTTAAAATGATTGTATATTTTTGTAACAATATCGGTTTTAATAGTGACACCTGATAGTTTAATTTTATGGTGACTCGCAATTTCCTTTAATTGTTTTATTGTATAATTAGTTGACAACAACATACTATAATTTGATTTAGTTGGCATTATAAAATCCTTTTTCTTTTTATCCGAATGGATATTCTCGGTATTTCTTTTTCTTGTAACATTTATATTTTTTTTAATAGATTCACTATCAATAGTATCAATAGTATCAACATTAATTATATTAACATTAACCCCATTTATATTTATTATTTCATTTTGAAATATAGTTTCTTCTAAATTTTCAGACATATTATGTATACTTATATCATAGTAATAAAATGTTTTAATGTCATTTATATTAATTATATTAAGACTCTTATATTGTATGAATAATTGACATTCGTGTTGTATCAATGATGTCTTTATTATTCTGTTTTTTTTGGTTTATTGTTTTTGATATCCTTTTCATCTCGGTTATATTAGCTAGAAGAGAGATACAATTATATTTTTCTTCAATATAATTAATAAATTCTTCAAAATTATTAGGAGTAGGGTTAAATTTCAATAATCTTTCATTGTTATTTTTACACCATATCATGAAACTTGTATAATCATTTAAAAAAATAGCAGTCATTACAAAATATGCAAAGACATGCGTGTTCTCTCTATACAAATTTTTTCGCAATACATTTGCGTTCATATTTTTATCATATAAATCGTTATAATTTAATCCCATAAATCCAAGTACTTTAATACATTGAAAAATAGTAAACATTCTCTCTAATTCTAAACAAAAATTCACATTCAAAACAAATGTTTCTTTATCTTTCTTATTTTTCAATGCATTAAAACTACTGAAAGCACAATTAATAATGCGAGCCCACGTCTCGGTATAGGATTCATATATACAGAAATCACTCTCTATGGGAAATAGTCTACGTAATTTATCCTTGAAAAAGTCAAAATTACTAGTTGAAAAATCCAATCCATAGGTATGAAAGCATTCGTGTATAAAAACCTTAAACCATTCTTCTTCGCGAAAAATAACCATCTGCCCATTTTCAATACATGCCATAGTAAATGCAGTATTAATATGTTCTGCTCCTAATGTTCCGGTGCTATTGGATGGCAACTGTTTAGTAAATGGAGTGGGGTATATAAAAATATTCAATGTTTTGGTACATTGTTTACTTGCATATTTTGCACACATATTTAACCAGACATACATCATTTTCACATAATTCACGTATTTTTCTAAATTATTTAATTCGTCGTTTGAAAATAAAGTAAAATGGATATGAATCTCTCTACCACCTACATTTCCACATGAAAAAATTAACTGATACTGTTGTTCCTTTTTAATATAGGTCTGTATTTCAGGTGGAAAGTAGCGTCCGCTAGAAAAAGTGGGGTTCTTCATATGATGTTTTTCAGTAGAGATGTTTACTACCTTACTTTTAAAGCAACCAGTGTTAAAGATAGTTTTATTGGAGGAATAAATATCATTGTAAAGAGAGATTAATATAGAATTGTATGTTTTCAAATCCTTTTTAGAAACCGCAACTTTTTCGCATTTACCAAACGATTTAATAAAAGGTTTTAATAATTTATCTACGTGAGGGGAAAAATCCATATATAATTATAAAATATATATAATTGGTAGGTATATATTTTATTAGATATTTATTCTTCTTAAAAATATTTTCTAATTGTTTTTCGTTTTATGTTTTCTAGTTTTCTTTGTACGCCTTGAACGTGTTCCACCTGTTTTTGGTGAAGAAATATTAACAATACTACCACCTAATTCGCGTAATGAGAGAGAATTACCTCGTTTAGTAAATGTTTTACAACTTTCGGAATTATCAAATTTATATATTTTTGCTCCAAAAAAATTATAAATTTTCAAATCATTTTTAGTTAATGGTATACTTTTGTGTGTAATAAACGTATCATTTTCTCTTCTTATTGTTAATTCGCCAGTTTTATTTAATAGATCATTTATCATCGCACCTGCTGTTATTTTAGACATATGAATAGTTCCGATTGTTCTCTTTTTAGGGTTTAATTTTTCTTTCATATACGTTCCAGATTCTAAATTATATTTAATAGTATTACCAGTTTTCAATAACTCCCCTGCAAAAAATAACTTGTAATTTTCACATTGCATATGTTTACACGTAATTTGATACAATATTTCCTGATGTTTTGTACCAAATTCATAAGAAGATAATGTTTTTTTCAAATACATTCTCGGCTTTTTATCTTGAACATCATCATCATTTAAACTTAAAATAACCCACGTATAAACTCCGTCTTCTAATTTGTCATCTTGATCAAGAATAGGCATTATACTGGATAAATTCACGTCAGAATTAAAAAAAATAGCATAATAATCATCACCCATATACGCACACTGTTTATGTGTAACCCATTGACTTGCTATTTTCTCTCTTGTTATTTCAGTTGGACTTACTGGCTTTTCTACAGTTTCACTGCTTCTTTTTCGTTTTAATGTTGTTCTAGGTTTTACTATTTTTACAACTTCTCTTACTCCTTTTGTTCTCTTGGAAGGAATATCCATTAATATATATATTATTCTTATATATTAATTGTATTTTATTTTGCTGTTTTATTCAGTTCTTCGCAAATCACGACGCACGCGCATCAAATCATTAAATACGATTGCTGGTTTGCCTCGTGTAATATGTTCCAACTTCGCATTTTTAGTTGCTAATAATAATTTTTTCAAATCCGGGTTTTGTGTAAATTTTGCGCGCATTGCATCTTCCATATCAATCTCTCCCCGTTTATATTTTGAACCACTTAAAACCATAAAGAAATCCGGATCAATCTTAACATTCTTGGGACGCACGAGTTCTCCCTTATACTTACCTGTCTTTCCGCCTGCCGACTTTGCTAAGTCAGCATCTTTTGCAATAGATGAATCAGGCGAATCAAGAGAGAATTGGATATAAAATTCTTTATTATTTTTCTTAAATTTTGAACCTTGATAATAATGTTCTACTGATAACCACCGATGACCATCTAATGTAAACTCGGCCGGCCAGAAATTAGATAGTTTTTTACGCCATTCGGGAATTTTTGCTAATTCTTCATAAGCAATATCCCCCTCATTCCCAATCGTTTCACCCGCGCCATGACCTGGTAAAGGTTTACCTGTTGATTTGCTATAAAAACGAAATACAGTTGACTTGTCGTATAAATCAGAAACTGTTTCTTCTATTTCTTCTGGTTTTTCATCATGTTTTACTTGTTCTGTGTTCATTTTGTGTTCACTCTTTTCACTTGTATCGCTAATAACCACAACATCCTGAAATTTCAATTTTTCATTAAATTCTTTAAATTCGGGTATTAAATTATAAGGGCCCGCAATTCTCTCTAAACATTTATCCGAAACAAGGTGTTTCACTTGGTCGGGTATCTCTTCAAATGTAAATGATGTTTTGTTATTGTAAGTAATTAGTTGATAATGAGAATTACCATGATATGCTATCATAACATAAAACGAAGGTTCAAAAATACCATTCTCTTCTAATATGGTATCATTTAATTGACCACATTGCAGAACATTTAATTCATCACCAACTTGATAATTCATTTCTGAAAAAATGATAGTTTTAATATTTAATTCTCTCTCCAATGTAGATATCGCCCAAGTGTCCGCCCAATAATCACTCGTTTTTAATTTTAATTTTAACATTGATAAGTTATCAATACCATCCATAAATTCTAGTTCTTCTTTAAAATCTTTCAATCCCTTTCTTTCTTCCTTGAGAGATTTATGAATCCCTTGCATTTCTTCAGATTGCTGAACATAACTTAATTGTAGATTTCTATCTTTTGTTTGTTTTATTGTATCCTTTAATGTATTATGACGTTTTGTAATGTTTTTAATTTCTCTTGTTATTTCATTTTCTCTCTCTTTAAAATTATCGTATAAATTTTTATAATTTTCAAATAAATCTCCTGTTGCATTATCTACCAATATCTGACGCATATCATCAATTGAAATATCTTGGTCGTGTTCATCTAATGCAATTTTCAAAGTAGAGAAAAAACAATTTCCATCATATTTTGTGTCAGTTATATTATAGTTGTTGTCATTCATAAATTCTTGGATCCACAATGTTTTTTTTTTAGATTTTTTTCCTTTTGATGTTATCCTTTCTTTCTTTTCATCCTTATTTTCATCCTTATTTTCTTGTACAGATTCTTCTGGTTCTCCATGTATTAATGAATATGCAAATGAGTATAATAAAGGAGCATCAACTTCATTTAAATCAATATCTCCATCAGAATCCAAAATTTGTTCTTGATTACCTGCTGGAATTTCATATACACCGATTTGTTTTTTTTTATCATTATCATCTATCATATAAATGGAATAATAAACAATATTATTATCAATATACTTATAGTTTGGTTTTCCTATTGCAAATATAATTTCTTTCTCGTATATTTCAGATTGATATAAATTTGCATCATAATCTATGTCAGATTCTTGGATTTTTTGTGTTTCTGAATAAGTAATTGAAGGAACTAATATAGATTGAACCATAATATAATATAATATATATAAACAATTATTTATATTATATAAAATTGAATTAAACTATTAATTATAAATAATTATTACAACATAACAATTATTTAAACTATAACCACATAGCTATGACGCATTTTAATAAAGAAAAAGCAAGACAAACGATACTTACTCTTGCGAAGGAACAAATTGTAACACAATTTGATAAATATGGTAAACGAGAAGAATTAAAGGAGTTTAAAGAAAGTAATTATGTGATTTCTATAAAAAAGAAGTGTACCTATCCAAACAGTAAATTCAAAGTATACAATGAAACGTATAGTGTCCAGTTTAGAGGAATAATACAGGGGAAAATAGTTGAATGGTCATTTTATTTAGAACGCGTAAATACAACTGATTATTCTGTCATTGAATTTATAGAACCGAAAGGAACCTCGCAAAATAAGTTAACTGTTCGTAATTTAAAACATTAATAATTTAACATCTTTTAATAATTAAAACATAATATATTTACTAAAAAAAGGATCAGCCTTTAATTCTTCTATATTACGCCATAAACGTATACGTTTATTAACAATATTTATATTTTCTTCCTGTGTTTCAAATAATGCCAATACTTGAATCATTTCATTTTTCACCATTTTTTGTTTATATATACCATAATACTGTAATAATTGTGTTAAACTTTTTACATTATGTTCATTATAAAAAAGCATAAGTTGGTCAATATCAAATTCAGTGTTATCGCAAGTATTATCATTATTGCTGTTATTGATAAATTTGTTATATTCTTCCTCTGATAAAATTGACGCAAGCTGTTCGTCAATGTTATTTTCATCGCAATTTAATATATTGTTATTATCGGGTTCCTTATTCTCATCAATAAAAAATGCAACATTGCTCATTCCAGAAACACAAGTATATAATTTAAATAATAAATACATTTAAACTCATTATTTAAAACTTATTATCAATCTACTTTTTATTTACAATATTCATAATATCCATATGCTTGAAAATGGTTTTATTTGTGATACTCGGCTCTGATTTATGCTTTTTACAAGATATCAAATTTACTCGTTCAATGATTTCTTTCCATGTATCAGTTTCTGTTGTCCTCTTTAATATAGGCAAACCATTTGTAATCATAATATAAATAAATTCAGACATTTCTTCGGCAATATTAGAGTTATTCTCCTTTGCTATTTCTTGAATTAATATTTGTTGGATAGTTTCAATCATTTTAATAATTTTACTTTCTTCTACAATGCCTTCCATCATTAAATTAATATAAAACAGTCCCAATGCACGACGTTTTTCATTAATCTTATTATTTTTACAAAATTGGTCGTAATCACTATCAGGACTACAATAAGCATAATCACCAAACAAATAAGTATCATCGTTAATTTTACATTTGAATATATCATTCATAAATTCATACTTATCCATCAATGCTTTTGATAATTTTGCATACATTCTAGAATAAAACCCATTACCGCTTGCAATATCAAAAATGGAATCACCTATACGCTTTGCTTGGTCCATAAAATCGTTCGTTTCAACATTATCGCCATTTTCGGTAGTTCCGTGTTCTTTAAAAATTAAATCTATTTCTTCAATTATTTGTAATAACATTTTATCATATGTTTTATCGGTTATTTTATTCAAACTTTTTCTAATCTTATCCACGGACAATTCAATGCCATTCTTTTTTTCCATCACAGTTGGTTTGAAATTACGTGTAGTATTCCAATTATCAAATGTAATATCTTTTACTGTATTTTGTGATTTCCCCCTTTTTTGTGTATTTTGTCCAAAATGTGGCGTTTTTACATATTCAGGAGCACCGACATTTCCTGAAATTTTTTTAATAACATCAACTGTTTGTTGTGGTAGTGTATATGAAATTCCGTTCCTCTTAATTCGGTCAAAATCAGTTAATCTATATACAACACAACTCATAGTGATTTAATATTATACTGATATTATATTATTACATTGTATATTTATATCAATTTTTTTATTATTACTTAAATATAAATTTATAATCGTTATTATACTATGGATACTGAAAATAAAATGAAAAATGAAAATAATATATTAGATGAAGAAATTTCGGAAATAAATGAATGGGAAGATTTAAATGCAAAAACTGAGCTACTAAGAGGTATTTATGCTTCAGGATTTGAAAAACCTAGTCCAATTCAGCGTAAAGCAATTCTTCCTCTATTTTCAAAGAAGGATATTATAGCTCAGGCTCAATCAGGAACAGGGAAAACGGCATGTTTTTCAATTGGAGCATTACAAGCGATTGATACAAATAATAAGGAACCACAAGTTATTGTACTATCACCTACACGCGAATTGTCAATCCAATCAAAAAAAGTTATTGATACTATTGGTAATCTTATACCTGGACTTTCAACACATTTAATGGTTGGAGGAACTTCCACTTTTGATTCTATAAAAGAAATTCGCAGTTCTTCTCCTCAAATTATTGTAGGTTGTCCTGGACGTATTCATTATATGCTTAAACGTAAATCACTTAGTTCTTCTAGTCTAAAACTTTTGATTTTGGATGAAGCGGATGAATTATTGTCATTTGGATTTAAAGATCAAATATATAATATTTTTCAATTTATGCCACCGAAAATTCAAGTTGCGTTATTTAGTGCTACTATGCCGCATGAATTGTATAGTTTAACTGATAAGTTCATGATTAATCCAACTAAGATTTTGGTAAAAAATGAACAGTTGACACTTGAAGGTATTCGTCAATATTATGTTGCACTAGAAAATGATGAATATAAATATGATACACTAAAGGATATTTATAGTTCTTTAACCGTGAGTCAATCTATTATATATTGTAATAGTGTTAAGCGAGTGAATGATTTATTTATAGCAATGAATAATGATAATTACCCTGTGTGCCAAATTCATAGTAATATGGATAAAGATGAACGATTGAAAAATTATGAAGACTTTAAAAATGGTAAACATCGGGTTCTTATTTCGTCTAATGTTACCGCACGCGGTATTGATATCCAACAGGTAAGCACTGTTATTAATTTTGATTTACCAAATTGTGTTCATAATTACCTTCACCGTATTGGTAGAAGCGGGCGATGGGGGCGTAAAGGTGTTGGAATTAATTTTGTTACACAGCGTGATATAAAGCAGATGAAGTATATTGAGCAACATTATCATACGCAAATAAATGAACTTACCGAAAACTGGGCGCAATGAAATGTTTATAAATAATTTAAACCTATATTATAATATATAATACTGAAACATATGTTTAAAATAATTAAGGCATTTTGTTTTTTTTCAGCAATAAAACTATTTGGTTCATTTTCACAAGTAAATTCAGTTGATATAGATGATTGTACTACTATCACAAATCATCTATATAATAAAAAGTATATGTTTTGTGATGATAAAGAAAAATGGAGTGATGCACAACAATTTTGTAATAATTATAATGGAGAATTATTAACTATACAAAATTCTAACGAAAATAATTGGATTTATAGTGAACGGCAAAAACATGATACTAGTTCTGATATTTGGGTTGGTTTAAAAACATCAAATTATAATGATTGGACTTGGGTTAATAATCAAGAAAATGGATATATTAATTGGAAACCTGGCACTCCGGACGGTAATCGTAAAGTTAATTGTGCGCGTATTTTACCCTATAGTAAACGATTAAATGATATGCGTTGTGATAGGTCATATGATTTTATATGCCAAATTATAATTCCTTCAACCACAACGCCAACCACAACACCAACCACAACACCAACCACAACGCCAACTAGCACACTGACAAGCACACCAACCACAACGCCAACTAGCACACTTACAAGCACACCAACCACAACACTGACAAGCACACTTACCACAACACCAACTAGCACACTGACAAGCACACCAACCACAACGCCAACTAGCACACTGACAAGCACACTTACCACAACACTGACAAGCACACTTACCACAACACTGACAAGCACACTTACCACAACATTGACAAGCATTAAAGGTATTGTATTGTTTTCTACTATATCTACAAGTAATATAAGTAAAACAAATTTAATAATATTAGTTATTATAGTTTTTTTTACAAGTTTATTGATGGGTATGTATATTGGAAAAAAATGTAAATCAAAAATGTTAATCTATGATAAAGCTCCAATTATACCAATGATGGAAAATCCATTATTTACTAATAGTAAAGAAAATAATATTCATAGTAATAATTGTGATAAATATGCTACTAAAAATATAATTGAAAATACAAATTATGACACCTTAATTCCAAATCACCAAATATATCAAGAATCTCAATGTGTGTCAGAATATGAAATACCAGTATCTTGTAATGAATATTATAATGAATCTAGTAATACAGATGCAACTAATTATAGTATTGTAGATAACAATATGTATAGCTGTGTAACTATAAATAATGATAAATACGGATTTGAATTATAAACTATTATAATAATATATTTTTTATGTTACTCGTTTAAATTTATTAGTATTATTCTTTAATAATAATAAATGATAGAGAGTTTAATAGAAAAAATATTCAAACAAACAGAAACATCAGATAATGATAAGGATAACAAAGAACCTATATTTAAATTACCAATAGAATATTTGAGCGATAAGGTAGAAATAGAAGAACATACAATTAATGATTTAGAATTAATTAAAGATGATAAACATGATTCTCTTTACAAATATGTTTTTAATCCAACTACAGTATTTGGTGAAAGTTTAATGGAACAGTGGAGTAAATATTATACGCCAAATAAATCATTTCTTAGAGAGAGTCAAAAGTTATTAAAACATAAATCAAATGAAGGAAAAAATAAAAAGAGTGAAGACAAAAAGGGATTTGAATTATCTCATAAAAGTAAGGTTAATGGAATATTACAGAATGAAATCCTTGAAGTTTGGAATGAAATCCAGAATGAAACAGGATTTAACGAAAAATACAATTATATAGATTGGGTTCAATTAAATTTCCTCAATAATAATTCTATGTTTTTACAGTGTCTTAGTATTTATAATGTCGCCTCACCCCTATTTTCATTAATGCTTCCAATTATCTTTTTAATATTACCCCTTCTCATTATTAAACTACGTGGGTTACCTATCACCATTGAAAAATATATTGAACTTCTAAAAATGGTGTTTCAAAAACATCAACTTGGTAAAATATTTGATTTGTCAGGTGCTAGTTTTGAAAAATTAGTATATGTTTTTGCAACAAGTATTTTCTATATCATTCAAGTGTACCAAAATATAACTACATGTCGTCGGTTTATTTGTAATATGACCAAAATACATGATCAAATTATTAAAACACGTTATTATTTAAATGAAACCATTTCAAATATGGATATATTAATTAAACAATGTCATGGATTGAAGACGTATGAAGAATTTGTTAAAACAATTCAACATCATCGGTCGGTCTGTAATAACATAAAGAGAGAATTTGACAATGTTGTCCATAATAAAATATCATTCAAGAAATTAAGACAAATCGGTTTCACTATGAAATGTTTTTATCAGCTTTACAATGACAGTAAATTTCATGAAACATTAATTTATACTTTTGGATTAAATGGGTATATTGATAATATGAATGGTATTATTGAAAATATGAAAAACAAAAAGATTCATGCTTGTAAATTTAAAAAGGGAACAAGTAAATTTGAAGAGGCTTATTTTCCTTCTTTAGTCAACGAAGACCCTGTAAAAAATACATATAAATTAGATAAACATTTGATAATAACAGGACCAAATGCTGCAGGAAAAACAACATTATTAAAAACAACTATATTTAATATTATTCTCTCACAACAAATTGGATTTGGATTTTACAATAAAGCATCTATAAATCCTTATGATATGGTACATTGTTATATTAATATTCCTGATACATCGGGACGTGATAGTTTGTTTCAGGCAGAAGCAAAACGATGTAAAGATATATTAAATCATATCACAATAAAAAATGACAAAGAAGAAAAAACTGAAGATAAAGAAGAAGAAAACTTTAGCGAAGGCAAAAGACATTTTTGTGTTTTTGATGAATTGTATTCAGGTACTAATCCATATGAAGCAATTAGTAGTGCTTATGCATACTTGAAATTTTTGAACAAACACGAAAATGTGAATTTTGTGTTAACCACGCATTTTCTTGATTTGTGTCGCCGATTAGAAACAGAAAATAAATTAAACAATTTTCATATGAAAATAGACACGACGAATAATGATTTTAAGTATACTTATAAATTAAAAGAGGGTATATCCACAATAAAGGGGGGAATTAAGGTATTAAAGAATTTAAATTACCCCACTGAGATAATAGAAAATACAACATTAGCATTAAATACAATGGATATTTAAATTAAATTAAATTAAATTAAATTATATTAATTCGTTCAATAACTATTTAAAATATATTATTGAATATCAATAATGAATCTTTGTGGTATTAGTCCGATTCCCATTTTAATAACATTCTTATGCTGTGCTTGTTTATTTGTTTATTTTAATTTGCGTTTAGCTGAGATTAAGAACGCAGTTGAAAAACAAAATAAAGTATTAACTGCATTTATTAGTAATGTTCAACAGGACATCAGAGGTGGTGGTAATGATGAAATGTATGGTCAATGTCAACCAATGATGAATAATAATGATTCCTATCTGGCCTCGCCGGAAGCAATGAATGTTGTCCAAAAAATAGAAGTTTCTGACGATGAGTATGAAAGCGATAGTGATAGCGATAGTGATAGCGATAGTGACAGTGACGGTGACGGTGACGAAGAAGAACATCCTGTCCAAAAAATTAATTTAAATGATGTTGTTCAATTAACTCAAATGGGGATGGAAATGGAGAACGGTGATTCATCTGTTTCTGTATTAGCATTTGAAGTCTTGAGCACAGGTGATGTAGAACAACATAATGAAAGTGCTAGTGCAACTACTTCATCTATTAGTGAAATTACAGATGAAACGTTGTCTTTAGATGCCACTTCTAGTGTTTCTACAATTACTACCCAATCATACGAATCTATGAAAGTTGATGATTTGAGAACAACCGTTGCTACTAAAAATTTAGTGTCAAAAGAAGATGCTAAGAAACTTAAAAAACCGGAATTATTAGCATTACTTAAGAAATAAAATAACAATGTGATACTTTATAAATTCATTTTTATATATTATATATATACAAATGAGTTGGGGAACTTGCTATAGTGGATCAAATAATATATATCGTGACTTTCCGCCAATTATGAATGACGGAAGAAATTATACTAATTGGCAACCAGGCGCTTCTTTAAATGAACATATTAAAAAAGAAGCAGGAATAAAATCAAACGCGGAGTACCGCAAATATTTATGCAAAAACGCGGACGCAATTATTCAATATAATCAAACTGCTGCATGCGATAATTGTTGTGCAAATATGGCATCTTATGGAAATGGTATGCCCGCATCTAATAATTCACCCTATTTATTTAAATCATGTTTAGATACAAATGCCAAGTTTGGATATGAAAACAGTGATTTAAAAAATTTATATTTATCTGATATTGCTTTACAATCAAGAATGGTTACACCCGTTATATCACAAACTGAATTATTATCTAATGGCATTCCAAGAGCAAATTAAATATATACTATAATTATAATTAATATACTATTTATTTAAACAATCCTTTGAAAAAATAACTGTTTTTAATTTTATCATATGTTTCGTTAATAAAATTAATATGATGACACATTTTTTCAGTATTATTATAAAGTTTTACTTGTTCTCTTTGTAGCTCGTTAATCATTTTTTTCTGTTCCTTTAGTTCTTTATACATTTTTTTATTTAACTCAATGAGAGATTTTATATCATTATTATTCATATCTATATTTTCCTCTATTTTTTTTGACATACTGTAAATTCTATGATATGATATAATATGATATAATACTAATATTAATTAAACATATATTATTAGTATTTAACAATTATGAAAATACTTAGTATTGATGTTGGTATTAAAAATTTAGCATATTGTTTAATGGAAACAAAAACAACAACCACAATAGAAACATCAAATAACCAAATTAATCATAATAATATAATTCAATGGGATGTTATTAATTTATGTGGAGGGATTCCAAAATGTTCTATAACCGATTGTAAAAAACCATCAAAATATGTAAATAATTCTACATCCTCTTGTTTATGTTTAACTCATTCTAAAAAATCAGGATTTATTATTCCTACATCAAATCTCTCTTTTAAAAAGATTAAGAAGATGAAATTAACAGATTTAAACAAACTAATTGTTGATTATACAATTCCTTTAACAAATGATAACACAAATGATAAGAATAGTACAAATAAAATGAAAAAGGAAGACATATTCAAGATTATTATAGATTTCATGGAAAAAAATGTATTATCTACTGTTGCGACAATAAGCGCAAATGATTTTGATTTAGTTCAACTTGGAATAGCTATGCGAAATGCATTTGATAAAGAATTAAAAAATCATATTAATACGATTGATTGTATTGTCATTGAAAATCAAATTAGCCCTATTGCAAATCGCATGAAAACATTACAAGGAATGATTGCCCAATATTTTATTATGAAAGATAGAACTAAAATTGAATTTATATCTTCCGCAAATAAATTAAAAGGCCATGTTGATTTATTTGAAACAGATATTTCCACCTATAGTGCCCGAAAAAAAGAAGGTATTAATGTAATGGAAAAAATTGTAAATGAATTAAGAGAGATTGATGAAAAAAATGAAATTTGGGTATCACATTTTAAAAATCATAAAAAGAAGGACGATTTAGCCGATGCTTATCTACAGGGGGATTGGTATTTGAATCGTAAAGCAAAATAAAAATAATAATAAAGATAATAATATAAATAATAACAATAATATAAATAATATAAATAATATAAATAAATATATTTTTATTGCGTATAACTTAAAGTTATAATTTATATATAATACACAACAATGGTTGATGTAACTAGCGATATTATTAATATTGATTTAGATAATATTCCCACATTTGATTTGAATGAATCACCTTCATCGTCTTCATCTGCCAAACCGTCAGTTAATTTTGGCGGAGGCATTGAACTTTTAATGAATGATAAGCACATGAATGGTGGAAGTAGTAAAAAATCAACGGATAATGATATTGGACTGAGTGATTTAAATGACCTTGAAAATGAATTGAACGACTTAACAGAAGAACCTAAGAGTGCTCCTGCTATATCAAAGTCCGGATTATTTGGAACATCTTTTTTTGGTGGGAAAAAAGATAGTGGTATTAAATTAAATACATCAGACGTTGAGGAGGATAATGGAAAGTCAAATAAAGACAATGTCTCTATTGGTAGTATTGTTAGCGTGAACGATGCTTCTACTATTGGAAAGGCAACTGCTTCTTCGGATGGTGACAGTAAAACGTGGGACGGCTATACCAAATTTAATAATGTGCCCATTAATCCTGATCGGGGATTTTCTGATAGACCCAAGTTGACGCCCGAAGAAACACTATTGGAGAAGTTTAAGGTATTGCGAAAATTAGAAGAGATTGAACGTAAAGGAGCAAAACTCACCAAGAAATACTCTATGGAATCGTCGCTTTCGGAAATGCAAGGTGAATATGAAATGATTATTGCTGAAAAAGAGCGCACCAATAGTTGTAAATTTCAAGGCAAGATGTTAATGGCAGCAATTACTGGATTGGAATTCTTAAACACGAAATTTGATCCATTTGATGTTAAATTGGATGGTTGGGCGGAGCAAGTCAATGAAAACATTGATGATTATGATGAAATTTTTGGTGAATTACACGAAAAGTACAAGTCAAAGGCAAAAATGGCACCCGAGTTGAAGTTACTCTTTCAATTAGGGGGGTCAGCAATTATGGTTCATATGACCAATACAATGTTTAAATCTTCTATGCCTGGTATGGACGACATCATGCGTCAAAATCCTGAATTAATGCAGCAGTTTACGAGTGCCGCTGTGAATAGTATGCAAGATACTAAACCTGGATTCAGTAATTTTATGGGAAATTTTGCACCAAGCACGAGCAGCAATGCCCCGCCACCACCTCCTATTCAAACCCAAACAGCACGTAGTCAAAGTCAGCGCACTGCCGCTCCTTCAAATCGTCCTGATTTAATGAGTGCTAGAAACGATGGCATTAACATTCAAGAACAGTTTACCAATTATAACGAGAAAGAACAATCACAACCTGGTATGCGGCCTGAAATGAAAGGTCCTGCTGATATCAGCGACTTGTTATCGGGATTGAAGACGATGTCGGTAAATATACCTCAACAACAAGACAATATGAATACAAAAACTGTATCCACTACCCAAAATGATGATGTTGTTTTACCAAAACCTAAAAAATCACAAGGACATGCTTCTTCGGGAAAAACCCCGCGTAAACAAAAAAGCGATAAGAATACCGTGAGCTTAGATATTTAAATATTTAAATTATCATACATAAAAATATAAGTTAATTATTAAATTATATTTTTTTTACATTTTCAAATTCTACTGCGCCGTAATGTATATTTTTTCTTTTTAATTTTATTTTTTAAACGCCGTAAAGTTGTGCGACTTTTTTTGGATTGGGTTTTATTACTTTTATTTTTATTATATTTTTTATTCTTATTATTATTTTTCATAATGCGTCTGGTTTTATATCTATATTTTAGTTTTTTATTCACCATATGAAGGCGTTTACTCTTTCGCTTGTGTTTATGTTTATTTATATGTTTACGTCCACCAGTAGATAAATTTCCACTGTATTTTAAGTTTTGGTATTCTTCTATTTTGTTCTTTAAATCTTCATTAGAAATTTTTGATTTTTTTAGGTTTGTTATAATCTTTTCAATACCGTCAACCTTATTTTTAATATCATCTAACTTGTTATTTATATCAGTTATTTTTTTTATTAATTTTTGTTCTTCATCATGTTGTATTTTATATTGTGATCCTTCCGACGTTTTTGTTGATTCTCCCGACGTTTCTGTTGATTCTCCCGACGCTTTTAAATCTCGTAATGTTCTAGCAATATCCTTTAGTTTATTATCTACTCTCTTTTTCTCCTCTTCTTTCCCATCCTTTAATTTTTTTAACCGATTTAAATAATCCGAATATAACTTTAAAAGAGCTTGAACTTTTTCACTTTCATTCACCTTACTAGCAGTTTCTAAATAATCATCTTCTAATGATTTTAAATTTGATATTATATTAGAGGCATCCTCATCCGGACGTTTCTCTCTATCATATTCTTCTATTTCCCTCTTTGTTAAATTTTCAAGATGTCCTTCATAAAAATAAGCGATTAGTAAATCTTTATTTAACTCCTTTATTTTTTTAAATTTTTCATTTAATTCTTTATCTACAATTTCTCTTTTTAATCGGGTGTTTTCTTTTTTCTTTTCATTATTAACATTATCCAATAGTAATTCTCTATCTCGTAAAATTTTTTTCCACCCTTTAATTATTTCCTCGCCATTTTCTCCATATTTTTTCTTATCAACTTCTACAATTGCTGATTTTTTTCTTATATCTGCTTGAATTTTTAATAGTTTTTCTTGAACTGATGCAACATTGTATTTATCAGTTGGGTCAGAACTTGCATTTAAACGCTTTATCTCCGCCTTTAAATTTTTTTCTTGTTCTTTTAAAGTGTCAACTTCATTATTAGTTGATTTAAATTTTGTTAAAAATGATTCAATATGTTTTTCATCTATCTTCGTTTCTTCGTCTTTTATAAAATCGGCAATCACCTTAATTTCAAGTGGATTTGATTTTGTAGTTAACTCTTCTTTTAATTTATTTATTTCTTCATCTGAAGTTATATTAATACCAAAAGTAACCACCTGTACGTACATTTTATCCTTTATACTATTTTGTAAATCCTTTAAAAAAGAGGGAGAAGTATCACTATTATCTTTGGTAACATTTTTATATTCTTCTTGTAATTCTTTTATTCGCTCTTCAAACTTTTTCTTTTTCATCTCTAGTTCTTTTGTTTCTTTCTCCCATAATGGTGGAACATCACCTAATTCTTTTTGTTTTCGCTCTAACTCAGCCATTTTTTTTTGTAAAGGGGTCATATTGCGCTCCATTTCTAATCGTTCGCGCTCGGTTGTCGGTTCTCTTTGATATTTATTACGCTGTTCCCATTCTAATTGTAGTTTTCCAAAATTACGATCTTTTGATACTTCTGAAGTATGTAAAATAGAAGGAATTGTTGCTTTTTTTTCTTCAACATACCCAAAATTAGTTCCAAATACTTCTTGAGCCTGTTTGGCAATACTTTCTTTTTTTGCCTTACAGCTCATCCGGCTAAAATCACCAACACCTGGATTATTAACTGCATCTAACAATTGTAATTGAATAGTGATAGTGTAAAACATAGGAATATCGTGTTTATGAGAATCCACACTTTTTAATGAGTTATTTTTTTCTGCAGATGGAACATATGGAGGAATATAATTACTTTCACCTATAATGTATTCATTTCCTAAAATAAAAAATTTTCCTTTTACTGGGAAAAATAAACTTTGAATTAATCCTATATTATTTGAAATAATTTCTTCTGATGATAATGGTTCATAGTGTTGAACAGTAACCATATCAGTATTAGATTCTTCTAAAAAACCTGATAAAGTGTTTTGGGCCAAAGAAACTGTATATTGTTTTATATTAGATTTATCAATAATTAGAGTTGGATCATCTTCTTTATCTGGATCAGTAACATATTTTATAAGTCGTATATATTTATCCAAATCCAAGAATGCTCTTTGATAATCAATACCAATACCTGATTTTTTTAAATCTTTCATTGTAATTTTTACAAAGGAAGGAAATAAAATAAAATTTTTATTTTTACCTACGTCAATAACATCAGACATATTTGGATGAAATGGAATTAAATCATACTCTTTTGTAGTAAAATCTCCATTTGTTTTTACATTTATTTTTAAAGTTGTAGTGTTTATAATTGGAATATCATGTTTATTTTTCCCTTTATTTGATATGCTGGATTCTTTTTCCATACTTCGGTCATCTCTGCCTCGGTCATCTCTGCCTCGGTCATCTCTGCCTCGGTCATCTCTGCCTCTGTCATCTCTGCCTCGGTCATCTCTGCCTCTGTCATTTCTCTCTCTGTCTCTGTCCATATATCTATCCATTCCTCTGTTTCTGTAATTATTTTCTTCCGAAAATGACATATAATCTTATATTAAGTATATAAAAGATTATATAATTAAAATAATTATTCAATTACGATAATTACATTATTGTAGAAGACAAATTATTATTATTAGCATTTGTTAAATATGTGCTAAATTTATTTTGCATATCACGTTTTCTATAACGCTCTGCTTTATTTAAAACATCTAATGCCTTTGCTTCTTCTTCTGGACTGATTATACCATCATTATTCGTATCTATCGCTGATGTAATTTGTTTCATTTTTTCAGGTACAATACAGTATTTGCTTTTTTCATTAAACGCAAATTCAGATAAAATAATAAAGGCAGCTGTTAATAAAATGGCATAGACAATATCACGTGTTCCCATAAAGACAATAGCAAAAATAAGAATTTCACGTGCAAGCCCTTCTCTTAATAATTTTTCTTGTCCTTTTGTAAATTTAAAATCAACATATTTTGAACCCACGTTAAGCATAATCATTGTAATACCAATAAATAATTTACTTGTATTGATATTATTCAAATACATTTCATTTATATTTTTATAAACATCTGTTATCATCATATATATATATATTATGTTATAATATATATTTTTACAATATATTTTTACAATATATTTTTATACCGTTTCAAATTACTTGAAAAACAGGTCCATGAATGGAATACCAAATGATTTATCCATTAAAGATAATCCTTGTTCTTGTAAACTAATGACCATTCCTATTAAAGCACTTGGTAATTTTAATATTATAAAAACTAAATTAAGTAATAGATCTACAATTTGATTTAATAATTTAAAAATCATAGATGGTAACTCAATAAATATTTTTAAAACTTTTTCAAGTGATTTTGCTATTCTTTCAAAAAAATTAATTAAACTCATAATAGTTGTTGTAATAAAATCTATAATCATATCAGCATTTCGTCTTATGAATCCAGGCAAATTACCCATTATAGCAAAAAATTGTTTTACATATTTCAACCACATATTGTAAAATTTCATGAACATTCTTTTTGCAATATTTTTCATTTGTTTCACAAAATTAAGGATAGGTTCAAGAATATCATTCATATTTTCAACAAAATCAAAAATACGTTCTCTTATTTTATTTAAGAATTGATATGGCATTTTAATTGTCATATAGGCAAACTGTTTGGCGATATTATAGGATGTTTCCACTGTTCTTATCATTTGTTCATCTCCTTCACTTAATTCATAACTTCCAGTAGTATCCTTTTTTTGATTATCTGCAAGTGAACCTTCGCCACGATGTTTAAATGGTTTTCCATTAAACCCTTCTTTACTATCGTTTCTAGTAAATATGGATAACTTTATAAATTTAGATTTAATATCAGTAAAATTTAGTTCATTTAAAAAAACTCTTTCTACAAGAATTAATAACAAAATGGTTAATATAATATATATAATATCGTCATATGACATATATTATATAAAAGTATAATAAAATTTACAATAATAAATTATTAATTATTATTGTTGTCATTATTATTATTGTTGTCATTATTATTATTGTTGTCATTATTATTATT